>Ga0256832_1000729_pt1 | contig 21580 bp, 16 predicted proteins | sample 134614metaG_FD_190534 | JGI IMG/M metagenome (GOLD analysis project Ga0256832, IMG submission 190534) | Hydrothermal vent microbial communities from Lau Basin, Pacific Ocean - 134-614 | ecosystem: Environmental > Aquatic > Marine > Hydrothermal vents | place: Pacific Ocean: Lau Basin | collected... | reverse complement strand
CCCTGCGCCTTGCCAATCTCACCCATCTTCAGCATCCGATGTCGGTCGATCTGCATATCGATCAATGTGCATCGAAATCCCGCCTGGTGATCGCCCGGGTGCTTGGGGGGGCGGGCTACTGGCGCTATGGGCTCGAACAATACGCCGCCCGGCTGCATGAGGCCGGGGTGCCTTTCGCGGCCCTTCCCGGTGACGACAAGCCCGATGAGGAGCTGCGCGCCCTCTCCACCGTTGCGGGCGGGGATTACGATGCACTCTGGGCCTATATGGTGGAGGGCGGGCCGGAAAATGCCGCCCGCTTTCTCGAATATGCCCGCGCGATGCTCGATGGCGGCGAAAAGCCTGCCGCCGCCGCTCCCCTGCTGCGCGCCGGGCTTTACTGGCCGGGCGAAGGGGTGGTGGATCTCGAGGCCGTGCGCACCAAATGGCAGGAGAATGCGCCGGTGGTGCCGATCGTGTTCTATCGCGCGCTGGTGCAGGGTGCGGGGCTGCATCCGATCAACCGGCTCACCCGCGCGCTCCTGTGTCGCGGCCTCAATCCCCTGCCGGTATTCGTGGCATCGCTCAAGGATCCGGTATCCCAGGCAACGTTAGAGACGATCTTCAGCGCCGCGCCACCCGCCGTCATCCTCAATGCCACGGCGTTTGCCACCGGGGCCGGGCAGGGTGAATCCGCCTTCAATCCGCTGGCCTCCCCCGCCGCCAATCAGGCGCCGGTTTTCCAGATCGTGCTCGCGGCCTCCAGCGAAGAGGATTGGGAAAACGGCCAGCGCGGGCTGACGGGGCGCGACATCGCCATGAACGTTGCCCTGCCGGAGATCGACGGCCGCATTCTTTCCCGCGCCATCAGCTTCAAGGGCGAAGCCTATTTCGATGAGGCCACCGAATGCCCGATCGCCGCCTATCGTGCGCGGGGTGACAGGGTGGAATTCGTCTCTGATCTTGCCAAAAACTGGGCAACATTGCGCGCCATGCCGCCCGAAAAGCGCCGTGTGGCGCTGGTGCTCGCGAACTATCCCAATAAGGATGGGCGGCTCGCCAATGGCGTGGGGCTCGATACGCCCGCCGCCACCGTTCATGCGCTGCGGGAATTGGCGAAAGCGGGCTATTCAGTCTCTGATCCGCCTGAAAACAGCGATGATCTGATGCGAAAGATCCTTGCCGGCCCCACCAACTGGCTGACGGATCGCGCGGCCCGCGAAGGCGGCGTGCAGCTTTCTCTGGCGGATTATCTCCTGAGCTACAATACGCTTCCCTGGGCGCTGCGCGAGGCGATGGAATCGCGCTGGGGTCCGCCCGAGGCGGACCCGTTCTTCACCGAAGGGCGCACCGATTGCGGGCATTTCTCGCTTTCGGTGCTGACGTTTGGCAATGTCACCGTCGGTATCCAGCCCGCGCGGGGCTACAACATCGATCCCACCGATACCTATCACTCCCCCGATCTGGTGCCGCCGCACAATTACCTCGCCTTCCATTTCTGGCTGCGCCATACATTCCGCGCCCATGCCATCGTGCACATGGGCAAGCATGGCAATCTCGAATGGCTGCCCGGCAAGGCGCTGGCGCTTTCGGATCACTGCTGGCCCGAGGCGGTGCTGGGGCCTGTGCCGCATGTCTATCCGTTCATCGTCAATGATCCCGGCGAGGGCACGCAGGCCAAGCGGCGCGCGCATGCCGTGATCGTCGATCACCTGACCCCGCCGCTCACGCGCGCCGAAACCTACGGCCCCCTGCGTGATCTCGAGGCGCTGGTGGATGAATATTACGAGGCCGCCGGGGTGGATCCGCGCCGCATCGAGCACCTCAAGCGCGAGATCCTGACGCTCACCCAGGCGACCGGCCTCGATCAGGATGCGGGGCTGACGGGGGATGACGAGGAAGGCGATCTCGCGAAGCTCGATGCCTATCTCTGCGATCTGAAGGAAGCCCAGATCCGCGATGGCCTGCACATCTTCGGCCAATCTCCCGAAGGGCGCCTCGAGCGTGATCTTCTGGCCGCGCTGCTGCGCATCCCGCGCGGGCAGGGGAAGGGGCGGGATGCCTCTCTCATCCGCGCGCTGGCCGAGGATTTCGGCCTTGATTTCGATCCGCTCGATTGCGAGATGCCAGCCCCCTGGACAGGCTCTAAACCTGCAGAACTCATGCAAATCTGCGATGATCCCTGGCGCAGCCAGGGCGATACGGTGGAGCGGCTGGAGCTTCTGGCCTTGAAGCTTCTGGAAGCGGAGGGCTGCGCTCCCGGGGAAAAAAGCGCGGCCGTTCTCGCCTTTGCCCGCGAACAGCTGCTGCCCACCCTGCGCAGATGCGGCCCCGGCGAAATTTCCGGGCTCATGAGCGCGCTTGATGGCCGTTTTCTCGCGCCCGGCCCCTCCGGCGCGCCCACCCGCGGGCGGCTCGACGTGCTGCCCACCGGGCGCAATTTCTACAGCGTCGATTCCCGCGCCGTGCCCACGCCCACCGCCTGGGCGCTGGGCTGGAAATCGGCAAACCTGCTGATCGAAAGGCACCTGCAGACGGAAGGCGACTGGCCTCGCGCCATGCTGGTCACCGCCTGGGGCACCGCCAACATGCGCACCGGGGGCGACGATATCGCCCAGGCGCTGGCGCTGATGGGCGTGCGCCCCACCTGGGACAGCGCCAATCGCCGCGTGACCGGCTTCGAGATCATGCCGCTTTCGGTGCTGGGCCGCCCGCGTGTGGATGTGACCCTGCGCATCTCGGGCTTCTTCCGTGACGCCTTCCCCCAGCTGATTGCGCTGGTGGACAGCGCCGCGCGCGCCGTGATGGCGCTCGATGAGCCCGAGGATCAGAATCCGGCCGCCGCCCGCTTCCGCGCCACCGGCGAGGCGCACCGGGTGTTCGGCGCCAAGCCCGGAGCCTATGGCGCCGGCCTTCAGGCGATGATCGACGAGCGCCTCTGGGCTTCGAGGGCGGATCTGGCCGAGGCCTACCTTGAATGGGGCTCCTATGCCTATGGCAAGGGCAGCGAGGGTGAAAAGGCCCGTGCGGCGTTTGAAACCCGTCTGCGCGAGGTGGAGGCGATTGTCCAGAATCAGGACAACCGCGAGCATGATCTTCTCGACAGCGACGATTACTACCAGTTCGAAGGCGGCGCGGCGGCGGCCGTGGCCACTCTTCAGGGCCGCGATCGCCCCGTCTATCACAACGATCATTCGCGCCCCGAACGCCCGGTGATCCGCACGCTGGACGAGGAAATCGGCCGGGTGTTGCGCGCGCGCGTCGTCAATCCGAAATGGATCGAAGGGGTGAAGCGCCACGGCTACAAGGGCGCCTTCGAGATTGCTGCGACGGTCGATTACCTCTTCGCCTTCGCCGCCACCACCAACGCGGTGAAAAATCATCACTTCGATCTGGTGCATGCGGCTTTTCTCGAGGATGAAGAGACGAGGCGCTTCATCGAGGAGCATAATGCGCCCGCCCTGAAGGAAATCGCGGAGCGGCTGAAGGAAGCGATTGAGCGTGGCCTGTGGCGACCGAAATCGAATTCTGCCGCCGCGCTGATCGAAAGCCTCGTTTGATAAGGCTTGCAGAGCCCCGATTTCGAGCCTTCGCTTGCATTGAAGAAAAAAATGGTGCCGCTGAAGGGACTCGAACCCCCGACCCACGCATTACGAATGCGTTGCTCTACCAGCTGAGCTACAGCGGCATCGCGGTGCTTTTATACGCCTTTTTTTCGAAACGGTAGCCCTATTTTTCCTTTTGTTGCTCCCCGCCGAGCGCCACGACCTCGCCTTCGAGAACGGGGGGATCGCCCTTGGTGGATTCGGTTTCCTGTGTTGCCGCGCCCTCATCCGGGTGGTCAGCGCCTTCTTTGGCAGCGCCGCCACCGGCTTCTTCTGTTTCGGCCGCCGCCTCTTCGCTTTCCCCGGTGGTTTCCTCGGATCCGACAAGCAGAGGCAGCATCTCGGCCGCGCCCGGAAGTCCCTGCGCCGTTTCATCGGGCTGGCGCCAGCTCAGGGTATCGAAGCTGCCGCAATTGGCGCAGATGGGGGCCCATTCGGAGTGCACCGTCTGGCACTTCTCGCACACCCATTGCGGCCCGCGCGGCGCGGCGAGGGCCTTCGCAAGCCAGGCACGGACAACGGCATCATCGGATCCCTGGCCGCGTTCGATCGCGGCGAGCAGGGTGAGCACCCTCGCGCTTGGCTCCTTCTCGGGGAGATCGCCGAGCGCGGCCCGCGCTTCGGGGTATTTGCCGGCCGCAAGATTGAGTTCGGCGAGAAGCATTTTCGTCTCGGGGTGATCGGGGTTGATCCTGGTGAGGGTGCGAAAGCGCTTCAGGCGCTCTTCGGGCGTCTCGTCCGGCCGGATCTCGGCGAAAGCCGCTGCCAGATCCGGGTGGGGGTTGACGCTCCACGCCTTTTTCAGGATGCGGGTGGCGAGGCGGGGCTTGCCGGCCTCGATATAGCTTCTGGCCGCAAGAACGGCCGCGGGCACGAGATCTGGGGAAAGGCGGTTGGCCTCGATCGCCTCCTCGCGTGCCTCGATGCTCTTGCCCTCGGCCAGGATATCGCGCGCCTGCGAAAGCGCCAGCACCGCATCGCGGCGCTTGTAGACATCCCGTGGCAATGCGCCCGCCTTCAGCTTGGCGGCAAGCGTTTCGCGCGCGCCGGACCAATCGCCCTTCTCGGCCTGGAGCTTCAGCAAGGTATCGTGGATTTCCTGCTGGCGGGGCTTCAGGGCAAAGGCTTTCCGCGCAAGCAGGAGAGCGGTATCGGTATCGCCTTCGTCGAGCTTCTGCTTCAGAAGCCCGCGGATGCCCACGAAGCGGGTTTTCTCGTCCTTCAGCAGATCCTTGTAAACCTCGAGCGCCTTCTGGCGATCGCCGGCCATCTCGGCAGCCTGGGCAAGGAGCAGATTTGTGATCTCCGGCTTTTGCAGCAGGCGGCGGGCCTTGTTGGCCTTGAGGAGAGCCGTGCGCCCTTCGCCCGAGGCGAGCGCCAGCATGCCATCGGCGAGCGCCTGATAGCCCTTGCGCTCGCGGTTGCGATCCAGGTAGCGCGAGATGGCCGTTTCATCCCCATTGAGGAATTTCAGCACGGCAATCAACAGCCCGGTGAGCTTGAGGACGATCCAGATCAGGAGCACGAGGAGAAGGGCGGCGATCACGGCCTGCAGGGGGCCGAGCGTGTATTCGGTGCTGCCGATGGTGAGGCGGATGCCGGTGCCGGCCTCCATCAGCCAGCCCGCCCCGAGAGCAAGCCCGGCGACGATGGCGATGAAGAGGAGGATCTTGATCAATGACCAGAGCATCATTCGCCCTCCCGTATCGCGGCGACAGCCTTTTGCAGCTCTTCCAGCGCCCGGATTACCTCGAGGCGCTCGCGGGCTTTGGCAATCCAGCTTTCCATTGCCGCCTTGCCGGGCTCGGGCAGGGCATCGAGAATGGCGAGCGCCTCCTCCAGATCGCCGGCCCTGAGAGCCGCCTCGGCGCGTGAAAGCACGGCATCGGGATCATCTCCCTCGCGCGGCTCGAGCGAACGCGGCGCGACCTGTGATTTCAGGAAGGCGCCGAGGCGCTCCACCGGAGAATCGGCCGGGGCCGCGCGCAGGGAGGCGGCGAGCGCGGCGCGTGCCATTTCGGGGAATTCCGCCTGCAGTTCGGCAAGCAGGGTGACCCCTTTTTCCGCCGCTTCCGTGAGCACGGGCGGGGGAGTGATTCCAAGCGTTCGCGAAATCGTGTCCAGCGCCTCGCGAAAGCCTCCGCCCGTCTCGATCGCGCCGCGAATGCGCGCGAGTGCTGATTCGGCCTCGGCCAGGGCGCTGCTTCTGGCCGTGCGTTCACTGATCTTCTCGGCCTGCGCCAGCGCCTCTGCGATCTTCTTCTCGATTTCGCGATCGAGCGCCTCGAATTTTCGGCTTTGCGCCTCGAGACGCTGGCGCAGATCTTCAATCTCCTGCTCGTATGCCGCCACGGCTGCGGCCACCGCCCCTTCGGCATCGGCAATCGGGCGCTTTTCGATCTCGGAAACCCGCTTCTCAAGGCTATTGATTCGCCCCGAGATTTCTTCCTGACGCGCGGCGATCGCCTTCATTTGCTCACGAAGATTCCCGGTTTCATTTCCGAGGCGCGAAAGCTCTTCGCGGATCTGCGCAAGCGCCTCGTCGAGGGCGGCATATCCTTCCTCGGCTTTCGCGATCTTCTCGCCTGCTTCAAGGCGCGTGCTTTCCAGCGCCTTGCGCAGCTTGCCGATTTCCTCATCCTGCGTCCTGACGGCCGCCTGGATCTCGCCATCATCCGCCCCGCCGACAAGCCCGTACCACGCGGCACCATAGCCAAGCCCCGCCGCCAGAGCGCCACCGAGCACAAGCCCGATCGCGCCACCGCGCCGGGGGCTTTCTGCCTCGGGGGCTCGCGAATCGATGCTTTCAAGCCCGCTTTCGTCCAGCTGAGGTGTGCGCGCCTGGGCTTCGGCCTTTTCTGTTGAGGTATCCTCCGAGGGAGTTTGCGCGCTTTTCTCTTCGGCCTGCGGTTCCGTCATTTCCTTCGGGCCGGTGGCGGAATCGGCTTCGGATCCGGCGCTCTTGGCCCTGCTGGACGCCTTTCCTTTCGCCCGGGACGATTTTCCTGCTGCTGCCACTTTATCCTTCCCCCTCTTCAAACCTGCCAACGGTCCGCTTCCGGGCCCGCGCAAACATGATCGGTCGCCCGACAGTAGCTGTGCATCTTCCGCCCTACAAGCAAGGCCTCATGCGTCCAAAAGCCCCGCAATGGCGGCGATCATCGCTTCTGCATTCGGCTCGCGCGCAACAGCGGCCACATCGAGCCCCGCACCCCGCACCACCTCTGCCACCGCCTCGCTCATGGCAATCATGCATACCGATGTTTGGCCCCGATACCCGGCTTCCCCGACGAATAGCGCGGCACTGCGCGGCGAGAAAAGGGGAACAAGCACCTGCCTTTCACCCTCAAGGAGGCGGCGGGCCTCCGGGGCAAGGGGGAGAGGCTTCTGGCGATAGGCGATACGCTCCTCTGCCTCGAGGCCTGCCGCGCGCAGCCTTGCTGCAATATCACCGCGCGCATGGCGGCCCCGTAAATGAATGAGCGGCCCGGCCGGCCCTGCGGCGATGATCGCTTCGGTCAGCCGCTCCGCATCGCCGCCGCCGATATGCACTTCGAAACCGGCCGATTTCGCCACCTCTCCCGTGCGCGGCCCCACGCACCAGGCCATTCGCTCCTTTGCCTGCTTTTCCCGCGCAAAGGCCAGAACGCCGTTTTCGGAGGTGAAGATCAGGCCGGCGCCATCCGGTATCGGCGCCGGATCGGGGATGAACTCGATCTCGAACAGCGGCGAAATCAGGATTTCCACCCCGTCGCCAAGCTGCTTGCGCAGGCTTTCGGCAAAGCGCTCCGCCTGCCGCCTGGGGCGGGTCAGCAATATGACGGGGCGGGATGAGGGCATATCTTGCCTTCGCGCTATTGTCGGGCTTTGCCAAAGGGTGTTACCCCTCGCCAAAGCGCAAGGCAACGGCGATGAACAGCGAAAAGACCCTCACCATCCTCGGCATCGAGAGCAGCTGCGATGACAGCGCGGCCGCGATTGTGCGCCACCGGCCGGGCGCGGCGCCCGAGATACTTGCTTCCGTCGTGCGGGGGCAGGCGGAGCTTCACGCGGATTTCGGCGGGGTGGTGCCCGAGATCGCCGCGCGTGCCCATGCCGAGAAGCTCGATCATTGCGTGGAGGAGGCGCTGACGACGGCATCGCTCGGGTTTGGCGATCTCGATGCCATCGCCGTCACGGCCGGGCCGGGGCTGATCGGTGGGGTGCTTTCAGGCGTGATGCTCGCCAAGGGAATGGCGGCGGGGGCCGGCCTGCCGCTTATCGGCGTCAATCATCTGGCGGGCCACGCGCTCACGCCACGGCTTACCGATCAGGTGCCGTTTCCCTATCTGATACTGCTGGTTTCGGGGGGGCATTGCCAATTCCTGCTGGTGCGCGGCGCGGAGGATTTCACCCGCCTTGGCGGCACGATCGATGATGCGCCCGGCGAAGCGTTTGACAAGACGGCCCGTATCCTCGGCCTGCCCCAGCCGGGCGGGCCGGCGGTGGAGCGCGAGGCCGCGAGCGGGGATCCGCGCGCTTTCGATCTGCCGCGCCCCCTTCTTGATCGCCCTGGGTGCGATCTTTCCTTTTCCGGGCTCAAAACGGCGGTATTGCGCGCGCGCGATCGGATTGTGGCCGATCATGGCGGCCTGCCTAAAGGAGCACGCGCCGATATATGCGCATCCTTTCAGGCGGCTGTCGGGGATGTGCTTGCACAAAAGAGCCGGCGCGCGCTGGAAATCTATCTTGAAGAGGCTCCGCGAGAGCCCATCTTTTCCGTGGCTGGCGGTGTGGCGGCCAACAGCGCGATCCGCGCGAGGCTCGAGGCCGTGGCGCGGGAGGCCGGGGCGCGTTTCCTCGCCCCGCCGCTTGCGCTCTGCACGGATAACGCCGCGATGATCGCCTGGGCCGGGATCGAGCGCTTCCGCCTTGGCAGGCGCGATGATCTGGCGCTTCAGGCGCGCCCACGCTGGCCGCTTGATGAAAGCCGTCCGGGGATGCTGGGCGGCGGGAAGAAGGGAGCGAAAGCGTGAAGGATGGCATTTCGATACTTGGGGCAGGGGCTTTCGGAACGGCTCTGGCGATCTCGCTTGCGCGGCGGGATCGCGAGGTTTTCCTCTGGGCGCGGGACGAGGCCCATGCCCAAGAGATGCAGAAAACGCGCGAGAATGCCCGCCGCCTCAAGGGCATCAAGCTGCCCGAAGGTATCACGCCCACCCCTGATCTGCGCCTTGCGGCTCTCGATGATACAATCCTTCTTGCCATGCCGATGCAGGCGCTCGGTGGCTTTCTCGAGCGCCATGCCGCTTTGCTCGATGGCCGCCGCCTCGTTACCTGCTGCAAGGGGATCGATCTTGCGACCGGTCGGGGGCCGGCCGAGATCATCGCTTCCCATTGCCCGCGCTCACCCGTCGCGGTGCTGACGGGGCCGAGCTTTGCCGCCGATATCGCCCGCGGCCTGCCCACGGCGCTTGCCCTTGCCTGCCGGGAGGAAGCGATCGGCAAAGAGCTCCAGGAAAAGCTCACAACCCCCAATATCAGGCTCTATCTGGGCACGGATGTGCTCGGCGCGGAGCTTGGCGGGGCGCTGAAGAACGTGATCGCCATCGCCTGCGGCGGGGTCATGGGCATGGGGCTCGGTGAAAGCGCCCGCGCGGCCTTGATGACGCGCGGCTATGCCGAAATGGAGCGCTTCGCCCTCGCGCTGGGCGCACAGGCGGCAACCCTGAGGGGCCTTTCGGGCTTTGGCGATCTGGTGCTCACCTGCACCTCGCCGCAATCACGCAACTATTCCTTCGGCGAGGCCATTGGCCGGGGCGAGGATTTTCCGGCCGGCGTCACGGTGGAAGGCACGGCAACGGCAGAAGCCGTTTCCACGCTGGCCCGAAAGATAGGCGTCGACATGCCGATCACCGATACCGTTACCGCGCTGCTCACCCGCCGCATCACCATGAACGAGGCCATGGAAAGCCTGCTTTCCCGCCCGCTCAGAAAGGAGTGACCCATGCCATACGCCATTATCGCTTACGACAAGCCCGAGAGCCTCTCCCTGCGCCAAGAAATGCGGGCGGCGCATCTTGCCTATGTGGCGGAAACCGGGATCGTGCAGATTGCCGGGCCGTTTCTGGATGAAAAGGGTGATATGTGCGGCTCGCTCGTTATACTCGATACCGAAACCCGCAAACAGGCCGAGCGCTGGGCGGAGGGTGATCCCTACGCGCGAGCCGGGCTTTTCGAGCGGGTCGAGATACGGGCCTGGAAGAAGGTGATAGGCTGATGGCTTACTGGCTTTTCAAATCCGAACCCACCACATGGAGCTGGCAGGATCAGCTTGCGAAGGGCGATGAGGGAGAGGAGTGGGATGGTGTGCGCAATTATCAGGCGCGCAATTTCATGCGGCAGATGAAGGTGGGCGATCGCGGCTTCTTCTATCACTCGCAAAAGGAGAAGGCGATCGTGGGGATTGTCGAGGTGATCCGCGAGGCGCATCCCGACAGCACCACGGACGATCCCCGCTGGGAAGCGGTGGACGTGAAGGCCGTCTGTACCTTGCCGCGCCCTGTCACGCTTCGGGAAATCAAGGAAGATCCCCGCCTCTCCGGCATGATGCTGGTGCGCAATCCGCGTCTTTCCGTACAGCCGGTGACGGAGGAGGAATGGCGGATCATCTGCGAGAAGGCCGGGTGCGATGAATGCGGTGAATGAGCCGCGGCATCGGCAGGCGTTTTGCCTTGTTGTGCCGGCCGGATGCGCCTCGCCTGGCGCCGTGTGTTGACAAAAAAGATGGAGGGCCCCGACCCCCCGAGACCCTCCATCACCCCACGTGCTCCCTCAGCACCACACGCGTATCTGAAAAGGTCTCGGCCGTCCTGGCCCGTTGAGATCGAACTTAGGCCGAGTGAGAGATTTAGGCAAACGGGAAGTGTAGAAAACTTTGCTCAAATGCGGGCTACCCGAAATGCGAAGCGCCCCTGCCGGGGCAGAGGCGCTTGCGGAATCGGTATGGCAGGGATCAGCCGTAAACGGATTCCTTGCCGAAATGCTTCACCAGCATGTAATAGACCACGGCGCGGTACTTGTTGCGCTCCGATTTGCCATAGGCATCGAGCACCGATTTGATCGCATCCATCAGCTCCGGGCTGTCCGGGAGGCCGAGCTTCTTGATCAGGAAATTTTTTTTCACCGTCTCGAGCTCGTCGGGCTGGCTTGCGGCAACTGTCGAGGCATCGGCGTTGTAGATCGCCGGGCCGCAGCCGATGGTGACCTTCTTCAGAAGATCCATGTCGGGCTCCACGCCGAGCTTGTTTCTCAGATCATCGGCGTATTTGGCGATCAGTTCGTCTCTTTTACCCATAAGTGTTACTCCCACCTAATTTGTCCGGAGCCGGGCTCCGCTTTACCGGGCCCGAAAGGGCCTCGCCGGCAACCTAAAGCGAAATCGCCCGAGAACAAAGAAATTTTCATCATGCTGAATTTCAGAGGGTATTCCGGGCAGTTTTTCCCTCTTTCAGGCTTTCTCGCCAGTTGTGGATGCGGATTGAAGCGGTATTTCGCCGGTTTCTCGCGCGGCGTGTGTTTCCTGATTGATTTTTGATGTATTTCGGCCAAAGTTCTGCCCAAATCTGATGTCACCAAGCAGCTTGGGGGGCGAAAGCCAGAGGTCTGCGAGGATGAACGGAAAATCAATGTTGAGCCTCGTGCTCTTTGCGGCAATCCTTGTCTTTGCCGAACAGGCGAGTGCCTGTGTGCGGGCATCTGTGCCGGGCGCGGATGCGATCATCGATCCCGCCAAGCGAATCAACCAGAAATTGTTAACGCGCGCCATCTTGAGCGAAGTGAACTATGAGCGCTGCAAGGCTGGGCTCGCGCCGCTCACGCCGGAAAATGCCCTTGTGCGTATTGCCGAAGGACACAGCAAATGGATGGCGAAGGCGCGCAATGTTTCGCACAAATCCACCATCGCCGGGCGGAGATCTCTCAGGGCACGCATCAAAAGCACGGGCATCAGGATCCGCACCGGGGCGGAGAATATCGGCATGGTTCACCGTTTCCGGATTGATCGGATCAGATTCCGCATCCGCAGTGCAAGCAGCTGTCATTTCGAGACATTTTCCGGCAAGCGGATCCCGCCGCACAGCTATGCAAGCCTTGCGCGCACGGTTGTGGGCTACTGGATGGCATCCCACGGGCACCGGGCGAATATCCTCAATCGCGATGTGCAAAAGATGGGCACGGCCGCGGCTTTTGACAGGAGCGCAGAATATTGCGGTGCCTATTACATCACCCAGGATTTTACCGGCTGAACTGGCGCGAACTGGCCACAGAGCACCGATTCTTGCAAATAAACAGTGCAAATTCGGTATTTTGTGGTTACGATCGGAAACGATGTAGCGCAGAAAGCGCTCGTGCCAGATGAAGTCACAAGGAGTTACGACATGAAAAAACTCAAGCTTCTCACCGCCGCGACGGCAATCGCCGCCTGTGCTGCCACATCTTCTTTTGCCGGTGGTGCCGGTGCTCCGGTGATCGAGGATGAGGTTTTCGTCGAGCCGGAGGCGCCCGCAAGCTCTCTTGGAGGGGCGGGTGTTGCGGCAGCCGTGATCGGGGTGCTGCTGATCGGCGCGGCTATTTCTTCTTCCAGTTCGTCCAACTGATTTCCGAGCGCCCGCTGGAAGCGGCGTGAAGGCATCGAAGAAAATTCTGGGGATGGCGGGCAATCGGCCCGCCGTTTCTTTATCCGGTTTCGTCTGGTTTCAAGGCGATGCCGCGGTTTCTGTCAGCGTGCTGCGGTGTAATGCCCTTCGCAGGGCTTCGTTCGTCAGCGGCTTGGGCAGAAAGATCACATCATCGTAATAGCCGCTTGCCCGGATCTGGCGCGCTGTCGTCCGCCCGGATGTTACGATTATGAGGGGCGGCGGAGTGCATGACAGCGCGCGTCTGACAATATCCCACCCGGAACGTCCGCCATCGAGGTGAATATCCGTGACCAGAGCATCGAAAGGCTCTTCGTCATCCAGCATTCGCAATGCCTCTTCCCATGTCCGGGCTTCGATCACCTCATGGCCCAAGGCGGTGAGGATCCGGTTTGCATGAGCCATGGCATCCGGCTCATCCTCGGTGAGAAGAATGCGCATCGGCTTGGCTGTTGCCCCTGCCCCGCAGGCTTCTGAAGGGGCATCCGACCGGGCAAGCGGCAAGGAAAGGCGAACGGTTGTGCCTTCTCCGGGCGTGCTTTCAATGTGAAAATCTCCCCCTGATTGGGTGATGAACCCATATACGCTTGACAGGCCGAGGCCTGTTCCGCTGCCATCGCTGCGGGCAGTGAAGAAGGGCTCCATGGCGCGCTGGAGCACGGGGGCATCCATGCCACAGCCCGTATCGCTGATCTCGATCACGGCCATCCCCTCGCCCTCCTTTCTCAGCGTGATGCGGATTTCTCCCTCCCCTTCGATCGCCTGGTTGCTGTTGAGGCACAGATTGAGGATTGCGCTTTCAAGCTGGCCCGGATCGATGCAGGCATGGAGCGGCTCTTCGCTCGGCGTGATCCGCAGCCGGACCTCTTCCTTCAGCCCGATCGCGACAAGATCTTCCAGCCCCTGCACCAATCCGTTGAGTTCGGTGCGCTCCGGTGTCAGCCTCTGTTTGCGGGCAAAGGCAAGCAGACGGTGGGTGAGGGAGCTTCCGATCTCGAGCGCGCTGGAGATTCGCTGGCGTATGGCGGAGGTGTCCTTTTCCCGGCTCCTCGTTTCCAGCAGGTGAAGATTGCTGGAAATCGTTCCAAGGATATTGCCGAAATCATGCGCGACCTCCCCCGTCACCTTGCCCAGGGCTTCGATCCTTCTGATCTGGCCGAGCCGCTCCTCGATCCTGTGGCGCTCGGTCGAATCCGAAAACAGCCACACTTCCCCGCCGTCAGGAAGCTGCGATGCCCGCACTTCGACCACATCGCCATTGGGGCTGTGCAACTCTGTTCTCGGGCGGAACTGCCGCCCAAGGGCAAAGCGGCGGGCGTCTTCTGCGAAGGGGGAGCGTGCCAGCAGTTCGCGGATGTCTGCCACCCTGAGAGGCTCTGCATCTTCTGGCAGGCGGAGAACCTTTTTCAGGCACGGGTTCGCGGCGGTGATCCTGCCTGTTTCGTCAAGGATGGTCACGCCATCGGTGATGTTTTCGAATATGCGTTCGAACAACAGATTGCGCCGTTTCAGCTGCCTGTTGCTGCGATCGAGCCGCAGCGCGTTGGCACGAAAGACACGGAAGGCCTGCAGAAGTTTGTCAATCTCATCCATGCCGCCGCGGGGCCGCGGCAGCGCGGTGCTGCGATCCCCTCTGGCGAGCCTCTCCATCGCGGTTGAAATGGCCCGGATATTTCCGGTGACATATCCTGATACATAGAGCGCGGAAAACAGGGCGAGCAGGGCACTGCCAAGCCCGACGGTAAGAATGGTAAGCTTTGCAATACCGATTGCCGTTGCAGTTTCGCGCCGCCTCTTTGAAAGCAGCGCCTCCGAGGCTTTCGCCTGCCTCGTTGCCATTTCGCTGATGAGCCTTGATTGATGGCGGATGTGAAAAAGCGCGCCCTGGGCGAAGATATTCTGATCGAGTTCTCTGCGGCGCACTGCGAAAAGGCTTTGCGGCCCGGTCGCAATCGTCTGCATTTCATCCATATATTTGCGCAGCGGGCCATTTGAGGCGCTGCTGACAAGAAAGCTGCGTGCATGGCGGGAAAACTGGCGATTGTATTCGCCAAGGCCCGGCAGGCTGTCAACATAGGCCGCCCCAATCAGGGCATTCGCCGCTTTTTGCAGGGTGAGCCAGGCATGGCGTTCCTCGGCAGGCTGGAAGGGATCGTTGGTCTTGCGGCTGAAAAGCCGCTCCAATTGACGCAACCTGGCGCGGTATCTGATGGTTCTGTCTCGCTGGGCATCGAGCATGTCGGCTGCACGCATGAGATCGCGAAGAGCCGATTTCATGCCGTTGAGCGTCTGGAAAACCGATTCTTCACCATTCCGGCCGCTGAAGGATCCTCTGCCTCCGCCATCTGCCCACTGCCGGGAGAGTTCGTTTATCTCGGCGATGAGATCGGTGCCTTCGGAACGTATCAGATAAGGTGAACGCAGGCCGAGAAGAAAGGGTGCCGAAGCCACGAGATCCGAAGAACGGCGCGAGAGATTGAGCGCGCGTGTGACCTCGTTCAGGGTCTGGCGATGGAGGGCTTCGAGCTTGGCATCGGCCCGTTCAAGCGCCTGCCATGAAAGCACACCCACGAGGATGGTGGCCATGGCCAGCAGCCCGAGGGAGAGCAGCAGGCGCTGGCGGATGCTGAGCCATCTGCCGCTTGCGCCGCCTGTGCGCATCAGGAAACATGCCCTTGCGGATCGGTTACGAAGATATAGCCCTGGCCGCGCCGTGTCTGGAGATGGACGGGTTTGGAGGGGGCCACCTCGATTTTCCGGCGCAGGCGAAGGATCAGCACATCGATCGTGCGATCGACATAATGGGAAAGATCACTGCCAAGCGCGGCCAGAAGCTCCGTGCGGGGGATGATCCGGTTCGGGTTGCGCAGGAAATATTCGAGCAGGCGAAATTCCGCATTGGTGAGCGGAATCACCGAGCCATCCGGCGCATAGACTTCCCGGCGCACGGGATCGAGCGTGTTGCCGCCAAAGGCGATGCCCCCATCCGGGCCTGCCGGCATCCGGTTTGTGGGATAGGGTGACGCATTGTAACGGCGAAGAACCGCGCGCAGGCGGGCGATGAGTTCGCGTGGGTTGAAGGGCTTCATCAGGTAATCGTCGGCCCCGGTTTCTAGGCCGACGATCTTGTCAACCACATCGCCAACGCCGGTGAGCATCACGATCGGCAGATCGATCCGGTTGCGGATGCTTATGGCCAGTGCGAGGCCGGATTCGCCGTTGAGCTTGAGATCGATGAGCGCCAGATCGACCGGCGGGGGATCGCCCATCTCATGGAATTCCTGGCTTCCTGAAAGAAGAATCGGATCGAAGCCGTTTTCCTTCAGCAGATCCGCCAGTGTCTCGCGCATGGCGGGATCATCATCCACAACAGCTATCCGAGGCCGGATGTCAGGCCCTGCGCTCATCATTTCCCCGTCAGGTTCGTTACATCATTTGGGCAAGAATAGTGCATTAGGCGAAAACCGCCAATTGTCATTTACGCTTTGTGGTCTGCCGTGGCATATTGGATCTGTGCGGGGAAACCCCATGCTTATGCAGTGAAATATTGTTAACGTAAATAACGTAATAATGCAGGAGTATTAACATTCACCCCCTCGCGCATCGGTTCTTGCGAGGCGTATCGTATTGGAAGACCACCCCCGGGGCAAATCTGCCTGCAACAAGACGGGTGGCATCAAACAGGGAGAAAGAAAGATGAAGAAAAGAAACACGCTGGGTGCGGCATTGATCGCAACGCTCCTTGCTGCAAATGGCGCGATGGCCGAAGAGCTGAGCATCGTGTGCAGCAACGAGCAGGATTGGTGCGACCTGATGACAAGCGCCTTCACCGAAAAGACGGGGATAGATGTTTCGATGGTGCGCAAGAGCACCGGCGAAACCCTGGCGCAGGTGCGCGCCGAAGCCGGCAATCCGAAGATTGATGTCTGGTGGGGCGGAACGGGCGATCCGCATCTGATCGCTGCCGCCGAGGGGCTGACACAGCCCTCCGGCGTGGATACTTCCGAGCTTCTGGGCTGGGCTCAGAAGCTGGCGGATATCTCCGGCGGACGCACCATCGGCATCCATCTCGGGGTGCTCGGCATCGCCTACAACGATGACGTGCTGAAGGAGAAAGGCATCACGCCGCCCGCCTGCTGGAAGGATCTCGCCGATCCGATGTACAAGGGCGAAATCCAGGTGGCCAATCCCAACAGCTCCGGCACCGCCTATACCGAACTTGCCACGCTTGTGCAGGTGTTTGGCGAAGACGAGGCCTTCAAGCTCTTGCGCGAGATCGGCAAGAACGTGAACCAATACACGAAATCCGGCTCCGCCCCCTCCAAGGCGGCCGCACGCGGCGAAACCGGTATCTCGATCGGCTTCGAGCACGACATGGTGAAACTGGCCAAGAAGGGCTTTCCGCTCAAGATCGTATCGCCCTGCGAGGGCACCGGCTATGAGGTGGGCGGCGTCAGCATCATCAGCGGCACGAAGCATCTGGATGCGGCGAAGAAGTTCGTCGAGTTCGCGCTGAGCGCCGAGGCGCAATCCCTCGGGCCGCAGGTGGGAGTCTATAACGTGCCCTCGAACAAGAACGCGACCCTGCCGCCGGAAGCGCCGGACCCCTCGACGATCAAGCTGATCGATTACGATTTTGCCACCTACGGCAGCACCGAAACCCGCGAGCGCCTGTTGAAGCGCTGGGACGAGGAAGTGAAGGACGCGGGCAACTAGCCCTCCCGCCGATGAGGCCGGATCAAATGGTCCGGCCTCTTGCGGAGCCTTCGTGATGAAGCGCATCATCTTCCAATGGATCGCCGTGGGGCTGGCCGGATTTTGCCTGCTGCCTTGGTATATGGTCGATGGCGGGTTCTGGTCATTTGGCTGGATAACCGACCCGGCATCGCCCGAAAATGCGCCCGCGCTGTTGCAGATCCTGCTCCACGGGCGCTGGTGGCTGGCGGGGGCCCTGCTTGCGCTGCTCGCGGCGGCTCTTGTGCAGCTCCTGGTGAAACCGCCTGTCCGGGCCGCGCGCCTCACGGCGGCCGTCGCGGCCCTCGGCCTTGGCTGGACAACGCTTCAGGGCCTCGTGATCGTGCGCCACGGGCCGCGCATTCTAAAGGATCTTCTCGCGGGCACGGCTGCCGAACAGGGCCAGATCGGCTTTGGCGCCGGCGCCGCGGTGACCCTTCTTGGCCTCCTTTTCGTGCTGACAACGGCCATATCGGGCATGGGCAAGGGGCGCGGGGATGCCTTCGTGACAGGCATGATCGGGCTTATCGTATCGCTTGTCGGTGTCTTCGTTTTCTACCCGGTGGCGCATATTCTGATCAGCGCCTTCCAGACATCCGCAGGCGCGTTCGAGCCGGGCCTTTTCATCCCGAGGTTCTTCAGCGCCGACATCTGGGGGATCGGTTGCCTCGTAGGGCAGGGGAGCTGCGGGCCGGCGATCAATTCGCTCATGCTGGCAATCGCCGCTGGCGTAGGGACAACAGCGCTGGGCCTTGCCTTCGCGCTCATCTTCACGCGCACCAATTTCGCTGCCAAGCCGCTCCTGCGGGTGCTGACCGTGATCCCCATCATCACCCCGCCTTTCGTGATCGGGCTGGCGCTGATCCTGCTTTTCGGGCGGGCCGGAGCGGCAACGGCGCTGTTTTCCGATCTCTTCGGAATCGAAAAATCCCGCTGGCTCTACAGCTTCTGGGGCATCTACATTGCCCAGCTTCTTTCCTTCACGCCGATCGCCTTTCTCGTGCTGATCGGGGTGGTGGAGGGGGTGAGCCCCTCGATGGAAGAAGCCTCGCAAACACTCAATGCCAACCGCTGGCAAACCTTCCGATATGTCTCGCTGCCCCTGATGCGCCCCGGGCTCGCTGCCGCCTTCCTGCTCGGCTTCATCGAGAGCCTGGCCGATTTCGGCAATCCCCTGGTGCTTGGCGGCAATTTCAACGTGCTCTCGACCGAAATCTACTTCTCCATCGTCGGCGCCGTGGCCAATCCGGCCCGCGCGGCCACGCTCGCCATCGTCCTCCTCGTGCTCACGCTTGGCGCCTTTCTGGCCCAGCGCAGATGGGTGGGCACGAAATCCTACGCCACCGTCACCGGCAAGGCGGATTCCGGTGCCCATGTGGCCCTGAGCCGGGGCGTCAAATGGGCCTGCTACCTGACCGCCCTTCCATGGGCCGCCTTCACGGCAATCGTTTACAGCATGATCATCTTCGGCAGCTTCGCGAAGCTCTGGGGCTATGACAACAGCTTCACGCTCGAGCATTACATCCGCGCCTTCGGCATGAAGCTGAAGAACGGCGCCCTCAAGCTGACCGGCGTTGCGTGGGACAGCTACTTCACCACTCTCGAGATCGCCTCCATCGCCGCGCCTCTCACCGCGCTTGTGGGGCTGGCCACGGCCTATCTGCTGGTGCGCCAGAATTTTCGCGGCAAGGATGCGTTCGAATTTTCCACCATGCTGAGCTTCGCCATTCCGGGCACGGTGATCGGCGTAAGCTATGTGCTGGCGTTCAACTTTCCGCCCATCGAGCTGACCGGCACCGCGCTCATCCTCATCATCGTGTTCGTTTTCCGCAACATGCCTGTTGGCGTGCGGGGCGGAATCGCGGCCATGAGCCAGCTTGACAAGAGCCTCGATGAAGCCTCGATCACCCTCGGCGCCAACAGTTTCACCACGGTGCGCCGGGTGATCGCCCCTCTCATGGGCCCGGCGATGGTGGCCGCGCTTACCTACAGCTTCGTGCGTGCGATCACTTCGGTTTCCGCGGTGATCTTCCTCTATACCGCCAAACACAACATGGCGACGACCTTCATCGTCGGGCGGGTGGAAAACGGCGATTACGGCCTCGCGATCGCCTATTCGGCCGTGCTGATCGTGACCATGCTCGCAGTGATCATGGCCACGCAGTTCCTTTTCGGGAGGCGCCGGCTGCGGCGGGAAAACCGGATCGAGCCGGTTGCTGCGGGGAGGGCCTGAGCGGTGCAGACAGCGGGAGAAAAGGAAATGGGTGAGAAGCCGGAAAAGGGCTCTGTCGTGTTCGAGGATGTGGTGAAGCGCTACGGCGAGGTCACCGCATTGAAGAAGCTCTCGCTTTCGATCGAGCCCGGGGAGCTCGTCACCCTGCTCGGCCCCTCGGGCTGCGGCAAGACAACCACCCTGCGCCTGATCGCGGGGCTCGAATCCGCCACCGAGGGGCGGATCCTGATCGGCGGCGAGGACGTGACCCATCTTTCCGCAACCTACCGCAAGGTCTCGATGGTGTTTCAGTCCTATGCACTGTTCCCGCACATGAGCGTGATCGAGAATGTGGCCTACGGGCTTACGGTGAGCGGCATCCCGAGAGAAAAGGCACACGCGAAGGCCGAGGAGGGGCTCGAGATGGTGGGGCTCAAGGGCTTTGGCCAGCGCCTGCCAAGCGAGCTTTCGGGCGGGCAGCAACAGCGCGTGGCCGTTGCGCGGGCCATCGTTCTCGAGCCCGAAGTGCTGCTCCTCGATGAACCACTTTCGAACCTCGATGCAAAGCTGAGGCGCCGCGTTCGCGAGGAAATCCGCCAGATCCAGCAGGATCTCGGCCTCACAACCGTTTACGTGACTCATGATCAGGAAGAGGCGATGGCCGTTTCCGATCGCATCATCGTCATGCGCAATGCCGAGATCGCTCAGGCGGGCACGCCGCACGATCTTTACGAGCGGCCGAACTCGGCCTTCATTGCCGATTTCATCGGCGATGCGAACCTTGCCGATTGCGAGGTGATTGCGGCGGAGGAGAGTGAAACAAAGCTGAACCTTGGCGGGCGCGAAATCACGCTTCCCCATGGCGCGGCCATTACCGGCCCCGCGCGGCTCGTGCTGCGGCCCAATGATCTTGCGCTGACCTCCGAGCCCGGACCGCTGGCCTTTCCCGCCACGGTTTCCTATGTGGCCTATCTCGGCAATCAGATCCAATACACGGTGCAGAGTGAATTTGGCGAAATATTCGTGATTTCACCGCCGGTAGCGCAGCCCTTTGGCGTGGGGGATCAGGTGTTTGTGGAGATCGATCCGCAAAAGGCGCTCCTGGTGCCTGACGAGCCGGTAGGCAAGTGAAACGCGATCCATGACACATGTTGTGGGAAAGCGAAAATCATATGCCGCATATTGCGTTTTGGGATGCGTTTCCAGGCACGCCGTGCTATGTAGCAGGAAAAGAAGAAAAGGGCAGGTGAGCCGTGAAGCCTTGCAATGCGAGAACATGCACCATTCTTGGCGCATCCGTGGCGTTTGCCGCATCGGCTACGGCCCCGGTGGCTGACGGCCTGATATCCGCAGGCACGAATCTTTACGGCAATCCGGGCCTTGTGGACATGCCGACGGCGGACAGTGCGCCCGATGCCAACCTTTCCTTCACCTCGGCCCATTTCGGCAATACCTCCCGCAACACGCTCACCTTCCAGATCACGCCCCGCCTCTCCGGCAGTTTCCGCTATTCGGCGCTGCGCGGATATTACCCGCCGGGTTTTCCCGATGGCACCACGCTCTATGATCGCAGCTTCGATCTGCGTTTCCGCATTGTGGATGAGGCCCGCGAAGGGCTGCGCCCCGCCATCGCCATCGGGCTTCGCGATTTCATGGGCACCGGGGTCTATGCCGGTGAATATGTGGTTGCCACGAAATCCATCGGCGAGCGCCTGCGCCTTACCGCGGGCCTCGGCTGGGGGCGGCTTGGCAGCCGCGGCGGCTTTGCCAGCCCTTTCGGCGCGCGCCCGCCGCTCGATTTCGGAGAGGGTGGCAAGCCAAATTTCGATCAGTGGTTTCGCGGCCCTGTGGCGGCTTTCGGGGGCCTGAACTGGCAGGCGAGCGATAAGCTTACACTGAAGGCAGAGTATTCCTCCGACAAATACGAGGTCGAGAGCGCGCGCGGCGTATTCGATGCCCGGTCGCCTTGGAATTTCGGCTTTGATTACCAGATTCGCAAAGGGGTTACCCTTTCGGGCTATTACCTCTACGGCAATGAAATCGGCGCCTCGCTTTCTTTCGCGATCAATCCGCGCATATCCTCGGCCCCAAGCGGTAACGAGCCGGCGCCGCTGCCGGTGAAGCCGCGCGCCAGCGCATCCGCGCTCGGCTGGGATACGCAATGGGTGCAGGATACATCCACCAAAGCCGGGATCCAGCAGGCGGCCGCCGAAGCGCTGGCCAGGGATGGCATTTTTCTTTCCGCTATGGCGCTCCACCCCCGAACCGCCGAAGTGAGGATCGAGAATACCCGTTACATGGCCGAACCCGAGGCCATCGGGCGGACCGTGCGTGTGCTCACGCGTGCCCTGCCCGAAAGCGTAGAAACCATTACG
>Ga0256832_1000728_pt1 | contig 21621 bp, 17 predicted proteins | sample 134614metaG_FD_190534 | JGI IMG/M metagenome (GOLD analysis project Ga0256832, IMG submission 190534) | Hydrothermal vent microbial communities from Lau Basin, Pacific Ocean - 134-614 | ecosystem: Environmental > Aquatic > Marine > Hydrothermal vents | place: Pacific Ocean: Lau Basin | collected... | reverse complement strand
GATGGCCATTCTCCGTCCGCCAGCGATATTGAGACAGTCCGCCCCCGGGATTGACCTGCCAGCCGATTGCCAGCGTGTCTTCACCAGTGCTATTTGGCTCGAAAAGGCCGTTGTTTTCAAAGCCGTCGGCCCATGGCGCCACAGCGGCAGCCGGCAACACCTCAACCGTTTTTACCAGCGTATCATTTTCCGGATAATTGTCGGGTCCGTAAGAGACCACCACCTGAACGGAATAGGTTCCGATGGGCAGTGTACAGCCGGATGGGGTCAAGGTTACGGTTCCGCCCGGCCACAGCGTATCGGTGAGGGTATGCGATCCTGAACATACGCTGACGCCGTTGGTATCCACTGCATAAGAAAACGAGCTTCCGCTGGGGAGGGTGGCGCCGGCGTTGGATACGGTGAAGAGGAAGGAGCCGTTTCCGCCGACCGGGCAAATTTCCTCCGCCATTGAAAGGGTGGCGAGGTCGGGTTCCACTTCTTTTATCTGAATATTGTCCAGCGCCATATCGCTGGCAAAAGAGGTTCCTTTAAGTCCTCTAAAGCGCACTTTCACTTGTGCGGCGCCGTTGGTATAGAAAACACCCGACCGGGACATCCATGGATCGGAAGTCGCCGTCTGCTGCTGACCTTTGACCGAATCGACGGCTATCCACCCGCTGCCGGTATCCACTTCCACATACAGGTCTCCCATTCCGGCCCCGAACATATGCTGCATATACCGCACCATGATCCCACTGCTCGCGGCAAGGGAGGAGATATCTACGCATGGTGAATAGAGGAAAGCCGCGTCTCCTTGCGATGAGGAGCCGCTGGCTTCCGCATAAATATAGTTTACGCCGTCGGCTGCGGTGTCGGGTCCTGTGGAGCCGCTTGGCGTGGAGCCACTCCATACCCACCATGCGAAGGGGTCGGAAAAGGTGCCGATGCCGGTACGGTCGGGATTGGTCAACCATCCGCCGCTGATTTCTCCGCTGGCCCCCACCGAATCACTCTCAAATGATGTGGTTTCCGGCAGTGCAGCCTTCAGTGTCATCGCGTGGGTTACGCTGTCGTTGGTTGCATCGGCGTCGCCGCTCATCATCGTCCACGCCTGGAGGGTAAAAGCACCGTAAGGGATCGAGAAAGAAGCCGACGACACCAGGTCAATCGTTGCTCCTGAAGGAAGCGGGAGGAGCAATACGGAAGTATCGTAATAGGTGGTGCTGTTAAACTTCCACCCCCAGAAGATCGTATCCCCCACACTCAGCGGAGACGAGCCATAGTTTTTCACTCTGGCCGTGAGGTGCGTTGAGGCCGGCGGACATGTGGACGAGGGCACCGGGTTCATGATGGCCAACACGCCGATGTCGTTGGCCGGTGCCGCTTGCAGGATGACTACATAATCTTCGGCTTCACCGGAGAAAAAGTTGGCACAAGAGTCGGCGGCCGTGAAGCCGGCAAGCGAATTATAAACCCGCAGGCGCAAGCGGGTGGTATCTGTCTGCGTGGGGTTCAAAAGCGGCACGCTCAAGGAATAGCTCCATATACCGCCGTTGCTATACACGCCGCTGGTGGCTTCAAAGTCGGAGGCGTCTCCCCAACCGTCAACATCCCAGTCCACCCACAGGCCGAACACATTGGCCCAGTTTGTGCCTTGCTGTGCCCGAGCTGAAAGGGTGTATGTATGTCCTTTTTGGAGGACAATTGTATCAGCCGTATAGTATTGATACGCCGAACACGTCGCTTTTCGAGACACATTCGCCAGGGCAAATGAATCAATCTCTGCATATGTACACGCTACGGTGTATGTAGGCGTACAATACGTTTGTGCACTTACCTCTTCGGATTTAGTCATCCATCCGCTCCATACCAGAAGGAGCAGGAGCGCTGACCACCAGCGCTTGGTTACGGGTTTGTGAGTGTACCACATATCACATCTAATTTAGGCGGCGCTAATATACCACTTTTTTGTTAATGGATGGCCTCTTGTTGAAATCAGACCGCCCCGGAGAATGTGAATTCTATGTCAGAGGAGCTCAACAAGGGGATAGCGCATGCATCCCCTCTTTTTCCGGCAGGGGGGATTTTGACCCGATACATCATACATTGCAGCAGCCACCGCAGGCCACCCCCAAAATGTGAGCAGCGCGTCGGGGTTATTCTTTCCCCGGCCCCCATTATATTTAATTAAGGAGTCGGCACTTTACTTGTCACCGGCCGGACTTGCCACCTTCCTCACCCTTTCGACGGTGTCGGTCTTCCACAGGGTCAGCCTGACCATCGAGTCTTCTCGGGCCATGAGGCTGTGGGGCACATTGGCATCCAGATACACCAAATCACCGGGGTTTAACGTGAGCATTTGGTTGTTGACGCCGAATTCGATGGTCCCTTGATGAACGGCCACGATAATCGGGAAGGGCGCCTTGTGGGACTTCATGTTTTGTCCGCTCTTGAATAAAATTCGGATTTCCTTTGAGACGGGCGTTTCCATTATCACTTCCACCGCCGCGCCTTCATCCCGGTAGTTCAGGTCGGCCCTTAAAGAGGCTTTTTTCATTGGTTCATGTTATTTTTTCCATAGGATGGCGTGCCTTGCAGCTTTTCCCGCGGGGTTCCCTTTATCGGTTTTTCATCCGCCGGTTGAACTCTTCGGACATTCCTTTGGGGATGGTGAGGGAGCGCCACTCGTGGTCTTTATACATTTTCGCCACATAAACGATTTCGCCGATGTGATAGGCATAATGGGTCAGCTGGCGGTTGACGGCATCGATGACGGAGTGGGCCTCGCCGCGAATGGTCACGCTTCTGTTGAGGTCTTCGACGGTGAGGTGGTCGATCACGTCGAATACACATTGCCATCCGGCATCCCACTTTTCCCGTAGTTCTTTTTTGCTGCGAATGCGGTCTTCAAACTCTTCATCCCGCCGGCGCCATTCTTTTTCGCCATCTTCGGTAAAAAAATTCGTCCATCGGGAGCGCATGTTGCCATGGAGATGATTGACGATCACGGCAATGCTGTTGCTCTCGGAAGAAGGTTTTTGGAACAGCTGTGCCTCATTCAGTTGCGCCATGGCCCGTTCGGCCACATCTTTGTAGTAGCGAAACCGCTTTTGCACACTTTCAATATATGCTTGCATCAGACTCAAAATTTTAACACCCCGGATTAAAAATCTTTCCTCGGCATGTATCTTTCTCCCCCTCGACTTTGCAAAGGTAGTGATCGAGGCGGGGGCTGTTATCTTGTCCATCCGAGGTAGGCCGCCAGCGTCAGGAAGATCACGCCGGCCATGTTGGCCCAGAATCCTATGCGGGCCATTTCTTTGACTTTAACGGCCCGGCTGCTCATCACGATGGCATTGGGGGGCGTGGCAATGGGCAGCATGAAGGCATAGCTGGCGGCGATGGCAGCCGTCATCATCACCACCATAGCATTGTTGCCTGCGCCGCGGGCAAACTCGTAAAACACCGGCAGGGCAATGGACGTGAGGGCGGTGTTGCTCATCACCTCGGTGGAGAAGCTCACAAAGAGGGCAATCAGGAAAAGCATAGCGATGAGGGGCAGATGTGTGATAAAGTCCAGTTGGTGAGCTATCTGCGCGGCCAGGCCCGTCTTTTCAAAGGCGGCGGCGATGGTAAAACCGGCCCCAAATAAAAAGACGATTTCATAAGGGACTTCTCGGGCGTCGTGCCAGTCCAGAAAGCCCAGCCGGGGCACAAACATCAACAGGCCGTAGCCCAGCAGGATGAGTTTTTCATTCAATCCGAGGCCGGGATAATAGGGCTTAAGGGGCGTGTTGATGAACAACAAAAACACCAGCGAGGCCAGGATGTAAAGCAGCCTTCGCTGGGCGGGGTCCAGAGGGCGTTCTGCATCGAGCGGCGGTATCTTTTCTGCTTTTACGACCAGCGAAAGCATCCAGGGGACGGTGAGCAACATCAGCAGCGCCACGGGAGCCACTTTGAGAACCCATTCGCCGAAGGTAGGCGCCGGCAGGTTCACCGACTCGAGGAAGCCCAGCAGGAACATATTGGGCGGCGTGCCCACCGGCGTGATGATGCCGCCGATGCTGGCGCCGTAAGCGATGGCCAGCAGAAACCGCACTTTCAGCTTTGGATTGTCGGTGAGGTGGAGGCCGATGGGCATGAGCATCAGGGTGATGGTGGTATTGGACAGGATTGCGCTCAGGAGGGCTGATGTGACGGCGAGGGCGTAGATGATGCCTCGGGGCGTGGGGGGAAACATCCTCAGCAGGCGCCGGCTCAAATAGGTATGCAGGTGAGTCTTTGCAATGGCGATGGCCAGCATAAAGCCGCCCAGGAAGAGGAAGATGATGGGTCGGGCATAGTTGGGCGAAACGGTTTTGAGGTCGATAATTCCGAGGGCCGGAAAAAGGATCACCGGCAGGAGCGAGACCACCCCCAGGGGCAACGCCCCGTTGGTCCAGAGTGTGACGAGGAATGCCACCACGCCCACCAGCCGCGCATGAAGCGGAGACAAGCCCAGCAAAGCCGCGCCATAAAAAAGCACCCCGATAAAGACAGCGAGGGCGATGCCTTTCACCTTCGGTGCATTCAGAAGGGAAGTCAACATTCGTAAAACATGCCTTTAATTTTTCCTCCCGGGAATCATAAGGCTTCCAAGACACTGCAAAGTTTCACTTCAAAAAACAAATACTATTACTCCTCGACACAATAATCATCGTCCTACATCGTCCCTCCGTATTCATTTCATTAAGCCCCCCTTCTGTCCAGCACCGTTCCTGTTTTTATCGATGTGGCTGCGGGGCTCCTTTTCTTCTATTTTCCAGCCACATCGCGGACACTTCCTTTCTTCGGCTGATGATGGTCCGGTTTGTTTTTTTAACTGAATTCTTTCAATGAACGCCGAACTCAAAATACCCGTTGGAAGGGCCACAAATCCGATGCCGATGAGGGCGATGATCCCACTGAGGATTTTCCCGAATATCGTCACCGGATATACGTCCCCATAGCCCACGGTCGTAAGCGTAACCACCGCCCACCACAGCGCCTCGCCGATATTTCCGAATTTGTCGGGCTGGGCCTCATGTTCGACATAATACATCAACGTCGAAGATAAAGTCAGCAGCACAAAAGCGACAAAGAGCGTGACAAGCAACTCGGCCTTTGTTTCCCTCAGCACCTCGGTGATCAGCTGCATTGACCGGGATATCCGTCCCAATTTGAATATCCGCAACAGTCTGAGAAGCCTTAATATCCTGAGCACGCGCAAATCGAAAGCGAACAACAACGGTAGATAAAAAGGAAGAATCGCCAGGAGGTCAACGAGTCCGTAAAATGAGAGGGCAAACCGTATTCTTGGAAATGCCCGCCGCCCCGCATATTGCCGATCGGCGGTCCAGAGCCTTACCAGATATTCAATGGTAAACACCGCCACCGAAAACACCTCAAAGGCGTAAAGCGCCTCTCCATAGGCTTCATTCACCCTTTTGTATGAGCCTGCGATGATCGCCGCGACATTCAGGACAATGAGGACATACACAAAACGGGTAACGTGGGCATTCTCATTGATGAGGCGATGAGCCCTTTCTTTATGCTTACCCCAAGCCGGTAAAGCGCCGCGCATCAATAAAAGCGCCTTGTCGGGTTATGAAGAAGCCGAGTTTTTTCTTCCCCGTCTTGCACGGGGCGGTTTGACCTTTTCCATGTCGATGTTGCTGGTCAGTGCATTCCGGAGCGCCTCTATGACTTCGGCCTCGCTGAGCTTACTGTTATATTTTTTCTTAAGCTCCCGCCTTAGAAAGTTGATGACCGGCTTTGAATGAAGAATGCCGGCAATGGAGTAGGCATCGAGCGCCTGTGATTTATTCCAAAGTGCGTCCAATCCTTTTTTAAGCACGGAAGCCTTGTGTAAATATTGAAGGAACTCGACATGTTCGTCCGCTTGCTTTGCGTCGGCGAGGTCGATGGAAAAAATCCGCCGGGATTCAATTGGTTTATTAAATAAGATGCGATAGAACTCGAAATGACGGCCGTTGGTCAGCAAAGCCCAATCAATCCCTTCGTTGGCACCGTAATTGACCGCCTGTCGGAGGTGTTTGGCGGACAGCTCAATCGGCAAGGCTTTTACTTCCACGAGGAAATATCGCTTGCCGCCTATCTGAATAACGTAATCCGCATAGGTTCCCCTTATCATATATTCCGTTCGAATTTCCTCTATTGAAAGATATCCGAGGACATTTTCCAGAAAAGCATTGATCATCAGGCGCGTTCCGGATTCATCAAGCTCTTTATACTTCTTGATCAAATACCGCTTTCGATATGCCTGCAAAGCAGCGGCTAATTTTCGCTTTTTGGCGGGCGTTAACATGTGGACCGTGTTTTAAGCGTTTATTCAGGTCAAAGTTATTCTTTCTCTTTTTTTATCCGTCTTAACCGGCGCCTTCTTCCTTTATCCGAGCTTCGCCCGCCATGTGCTATTTCCCATCATTTCAAGTGTGCAGGGGACAGACCGGAAAGTGGCTTAACGGTCAATCAATTATATTTGTTGCATGCCTTCGTTTTCATTACATATGCGTCTTGTCATTCTACTCTTTCTCGGCATGGCAGCAGGATTTGTGGGTTGTAAGAAAAAGAAGCCGGATTCGGAAAGGCCCGACTGGGACAAGATAAAGTCCGCCACCCGTCCGGTGGTCATCGACACAGGCTACGGAACACCCTATCGTCTTGACATCAGCACCCTCGGCTGGGAAGACGGCCCTTTCATTTCCCCCGACGGACGCACGCTGTATTGCTTCTACACGCCGCTGGACTTATTTTCCTTTGTGCTGAACAGCAACGGTGACCCTTTTGCCATCGAGCCGTATTTACGGGGGCCTTTTGTGGAGATCGTCCGCAAGGTGCCGGCCCGCTATCAGGGCTCTGCAAGTTACTTTCTCAGTTCCGACATTCTCATCAGCCATCGGGCGTCGGTGAACGATCCCTTTCCACCATGGAGCATCGCCCATTTCAGCACGCCGGCCACATTTGACGGTGCGCCGCAGATGGTTCTCAACGACACCAACCCCGATGAAGCCGAGTTTCTGCTCTTTACGTATCTGAACCCCGATCCGGACAGCGGCAATGAAAAGAACGACATTGTTTATTATCGTCACACATCGCTTAATCCGGACGGGCCGTTTCAACGTTTTCCGGCCCCCGTCAACGAGGTGGACTATCAGGAAGACAATCCACATCTTGAAATCATCGGAAAAGACTCGCTGGTGCTCTTTTTCACCAATGACGAACGGCCCGGAAGCGGGGGCATCGACATTTTTTTCAGCCTGAGTAATGACAACGGGCGGACATGGACTTCCCCCGAAGGCGTGGACTTCAACTCCGCCGGCGATGAGGACATGCCCTTCCTCTGGCGGGACGCGCAAGGCGCCTATTGGATGTATTACATGACGCCCGACAACCGGATTGCCCGTCGGAAGCAGCGCACCCGCGGCGACTGGAAACATTGGGACGACGCCGTCGTCGTGCTCGACAAAGGGAATGCCCTTGCCGTGGGCGAACCCACCCTGACCCAATGGGGCGACATCGTATTCGCCCTCATCTACGACGCCGGCAAGGCTTACACGACCGACCGATACGACAACGACGTGTGGGTGCTGCCCCGGAAAGGAAGTCCCTTTGATCGCTGATTCCCTGTTATGAAAATCCTATTCTGGGGGCTATGGCTGACGGCCTTCGGTCGGCTTTATTCGGCGAGCGCCGTGCCGCCCGACAGCAATGCATCGGCCGGCCTGCAAACCGAGATTCTCTTGCATCCCGGCGAGGCTTTTACGGCTTACACCTATCACAAGGGCGAGTTCTTTTATGCCCAAAACCTCAACCCTTATCCCGGCTTCGCTCAGGTGGGCCTCAGCAACCAACTCACGGTGGGGCTGCCCTTCTGGGAGTGGCTGGGGCGGGTGGTCAGCCTGAACATCCGGTGGAAACTGGCCGACCAGCGGCAACACCACCCGGCGCTGGCCTATGAAACCCACTACCAATATTTGCCGCGGACGATTGATCTGCTGGCCGGTCACCGGTCGTTATCCGTGATGCGGAAAGGGCACAACTGGTATCATCACCTCAATATCAGTCGGCGGATTCGGCCGCCCCTGATGGTGCACCTGTCAGCAGGACTCACCTATTCGGAATATCTTTCCTTTACGCTGAAAACATCGACACAAGCCCTCACCGAGACCCATCGAAAAACGCTGACTCCCGACCTATCTGTCGGCATCGACTGGCGCGCCCGGCCATGGATAAGTTTCCATGCCACAGCCTCCTACGGGAGCACCTACATGTATATCGACAACACCGCCCGCAAACAACAACTGACCCTCGGCACCCGCCTTGCGCCTTTCTACGCTTCGCGCATCGGCTTCATCAGAAGTTTCCGAACCGAGGTGGTCCTCTTCGCCATGAAGTTCGGCCGCCTCCCCCACACCCTCATCAGCCCTTATGGATTCCTCTACTGGCAATGGCGATGGTGATAATGGGCGACAACTTCTTTTATTCTATCCGTCATCCTCTTGAAGTTTATATCGTTTTCCTATCTTCGCTGCTAGAAGTTATCAAGCCAATCTTATCATGAAGAAGAAGCAGGTATTTTTTCTCAGCCTTATCATGCTGCTGATGTGTTCCGTGCCTTGCACGGCGCAGATTAACTGGAAATCAAGGTTCGACGAGAAGGTTATAGAGCGGGTCAACAAGCGGCTCGACCAGAAGCTCGACAAAATGATTGACCAGGGGCTGGATAAGGTGGAAGACAAAACAGAAGAAGCCATGACTCCCAAGGAAGCGTCGCCCCGGTCGGACATTCAGGACAAGCCTGCCGACCGTGGAGATGCGGGTCTTCCCGAGGCGTTTTCTTATGACTGGACGGCGGAGTATCGAATCGACACGCGGAATGAGAAGGACGCGGCACGCGCCCACATCGAGTATCTCGTCAGCCGCTCCCACGACTTTCTCATCACGCGCACCCAAAGCATGACCGTCAACGGAAAGCCGGCGAACGGGAGCGAACAGATGAAAAACACCTACGTTGTTTTTGACTTTCCAAAGGATCGGATGCTCATCGTCATCAAAAGTCAACAGCGGGTGATGGTGATGAAAATGAACACCGGTGCGGAGAACGAAGGTGGAGATGCAGAGGTCACTTATACGCCTACGGGGCGGACGAAGACCATTCTGGGCCATACATGTCATGAATACCGGATGAAAAGTCGGGAAGCGGAAGGGAGCGTCTGGGTTGCGAAGTCGGCCGAGCTCGATCTTTCCCCCCTGTTTTCATCGCTTCCGACCGGAGGCGGGGGCACGCCCGGCCGCTTCAAACAGCCGCCGGTCAAAGGGATGATGATGGAGATGGATTGGCATTCGACGAAAAATCCCAATGAGAGCATGCATGCCATTGCCACAAACATCAGCAAGCAGGGCGGCCGGATTTCCATCAAGGGCTATCGGGTGATGACCATGCCGGGTGCCAAGTTTTGACCTTTCCAAGCCGGCTTGGGTGCGGGCAATCAGCTCCTGTGTCGGCGTATCGTCATTGTCGGTAGGCGGCGTGACACCTCACGCAATGGTTCAGGGTCACCGCCAGGGCTTCCAATGCCTGCGCTTTGTCCCGCCGCTTAAAGATTTCGCTCATCCTGTCGGCGCTTTCATGAAACGCCGCGCCCAATTTTTCGAAGTTGTCATCCCCCATCGATGCGCACATCATCCGCATCTCGGTGGTGGAGCCCAAACGTAAGCGGGCCACTTCCGCCGCGGCGTCATAGTCATCGGCTGCCAGCAGGGCCGTGATTTCCTGCACGGCTTTGAGGTGGTCCCGCATATTCGCCAACTGATGCCTTTTCTGCCGGGCGTTGAGCCCCAGTGAGATCCGGCCGTCATCGGCCATTTTCTGATGTTCAGGCGCGGGCGGCTGGGTGGTTTCGGACGGCTGATCTGCTTTCTGTTCAGACCTTCCACTGCAAAAGGCCAGCAGTCCCATCACTCCTCCCAGCAAAACCATTGTGAAGACGCGTCTCATCATCATTGTTGTGGCCATCGGGGGCAAAAGTAAAGGGAAGCTTGCGAGACCGCAGAGAAGACGGGAAAAACTCAAAATGCCACACGGCCGATGAACCGCCCTCCCCCAATCGTTATTTTTGCGATCATCTAAACCCCGCCGTCGAATATGCATGAAGATTTACAAATCATTTTTGATACGGTAAAAGAAGGGATGGAGAAAGCGGTGGAGCATTTTGTGTCGGAAGTGAACAAGTTGCGCATCGGTCGGGCGTCGGCGTCGATGCTGGACAGCGTAACGGTGGACTATTACGGCAGTCGGACGCCGCTGAACAGTCTGGCCACGGTGCAGGCACCGGATGCGCAGACCATTGTCATCCAGCCGTGGGATCGCTCGACCATTTCCCTGATCGAGAAAGCCGTTCTGGAGGCCAATCTCGGCTTCAATCCGCAGAACGACGGGAAGGTTATCAAAATATACCTTCCCCCGCCGACGGAAGAGCGGCGCCGCCAGATGATTAAGCTGGTCCATCGGGAAGGCGAACAGGCTCGAGTCTCCATTCGACACCGCCGGCACGAAGGGCTCGAAGAGTTGCGCAAACTCAAAAAAGAAGGCTGGCCGGAAGACGACCTCAAACGGGCCGAACAAGAACTGGACAAGCTGACCCGTTCTTATATTGAAAAGATCGACCAGCTGATGAAAAAGAAAGAGGAAGACATCCTGTCGATATAAACTTCCAGCTGCTCATCCGCTTGCCTTGCATGAAAGAGATTACGCCTCTTCCCGTCTCGACCGAAACGGTGGCCCGCCTTCAGAAAATCGCCGCGCAAGTGCGGCGCGACATTATCCGGATGGTCTTTAACGCCCAATCGGGCCATCCCGGGGGCAGCCTGGGCTGTGCGGACTTCATGGCCGCCCTTTTCTTTGAAGTGATGGACATCGATCCGGACCGTTTCACGATGGACGGCATCGGCGAGGACGTGTTCATCCTTTCCAACGGGCACATTTCCCCGGTTTTTTACAGCGTGTTGGCCCGACGGGGTTATTTTCCGATTTCCGAGCTGCGGACGTTCCGCAAGATCGACAGCCGCCTGCAAGGTCACCCGGCCACCGCAGAGGGCCTGCCCGGGGTGCGCATTGCTACCGGATCGCTGGGTCAGGGGCTCAGTGTGGCCGTCGGCGCGGCCCTGTCCAAGCGTCTTAATCGTGATGATCATCTGGTGTATTGCCTGCAAGGCGACGGCGAATTGGAAGAAGGACAGAACTGGGAAGCTTACGCATTCGCCGCCCATCACGGAGTCGATAACCTGATCGTGACCATCGACTATAACCGGAAGCAAATCGACGGCCCCCTTCCGGAAGTGATGAACCTCGAACCGCTTCATCAAAAACTGAAAGCGTTCGGCTGGCATGTTTTGGAGATGGACGGCCACAATATGGCCCAGATTATTTACACCCTGGAACACGCCAAGAAACTGACCGGCTCGGGACGTCCCATCGCCGTGATCATGCACACCATCATGGGCAAGGGCGTGGACTTTATGGAAGACGACCATCGCTGGCACGGTTCTCCGCCCAATCAGGAACAATTCGAACGCGCCCTCCAACAGCTTCCGGCCACGCTGAAAGACTTCTAATTCCCTCTCTATGCACCTTCGGCGCTTTCTTTTGATTGTCTTTGCGCTGCTTCCCTTGTGGGGTCTGGGGCAGCAGCCGCTGACGCGGGTCCTCTTTGTCTTTGACGCTTCGGGCAGCATGTGGGGCAAGTTAGGCGGGAAGACCAAGATACAACTGGCCAAAGAGGCCCTTCTCCACATGCTGGACAGCCTCGAAGGGCAACCCAACCTGGAACTGGCGCTGCGGGTATATGGCCATACATCCCACAAGAAAGAAAAGAATTGCCGCGACACCCGGCTGGAAGTGCCCTTCGGGAAAGGCAACTATCGACATATTCGGGATGTGATCAAAAAAATCCACCCGCGGGGCACCACGCCCATCGCCTACTCGCTCAAGATGGCGGCCGGCGACTTTCCGCGGTGCAACACCTGCCGGAACGTCATCATCCTCATCACCGACGGCATCGAAGAATGCGGCGGCGACCCGTGTGAAGTCTCGCTGGCCCTCCAAGAAAAGGGCGTTATCTTGAAACCTTTCGTCATCGGCCTGGGCATCGATTCGTCGATGTACAGCGCATTGAACTGTATCGGGCGGTTCGTGAACGTGCGCAACGCCGGCCAACTCCAGAAGGTCTTGAACCGCACGATTACGCAGGCGGCCCACCCGACCACCCTGCAAGTGTGGCTGACCGCCCCGGACGGTCGGTTGGTGACGGATCTGCCCATGACGTTTTACGATGAGAAAAACGGGCTTCCCCGTTATCATTTCATCCACACGCTGCGGCAACGCCGGCCGGACTCTATTCTCGTAGAAGGCGACATCCGCTACACACTTCAGATTCACACGCTGCCCGCCTACGAGAAGAAAAATATTTACGTAAAAACCGGCACGCACAAAGACGTCCGCATTCCGCTTCCGCTGGCGACGGTGCAGGTTCGGAGCACGGGGCGGACGAAGTTGCCCCGTCATTTTTATCTGATTCGTCCCTACCGGCAGGATGCGGTGCTGGCCGTGCGCGCCATCGGCGAGGAGTTGCGCCTGTTGGCGGGCAAATACACCATTGAAGTGCCCACGCTTCCGCCGACGGTTTTTTCGGGTCTCACCTTACAATCCGGTGAGAAGAAAACGCTGACCGTGCCGGCGCCCGGTCGGGTGACCTTTATCAAAAACACGGAGCGGATCGGCTATATCTTGCGCTACCGGAAAGGGCGCTTTGAACGGATCTATACCCTCGACCCCAAAAAATATCAGGAAACAATCGTCATCCAGCCGGGGACCTATTGGGTGGTCCATCGGTCCCGCCGTTCCCCCGACACCGAATCGAGCATGAAGGTCAAATTTGAAGTGATTTCCAACGGCGTTCAAGAGATCAAACTATGAGCAAATACTATCCGGCCTACGATCATAAGCCGACCCGGGAGGGTTTTGGTGAGGGGCTGTATCTGGCGGGGAAAGAAAACCCTCGGGTGGTGGCGCTGGCGGCCGATTTGTCGGATTCGATCAAGATGACGCGCTTCAAGCGGGAGTTTCCGGAGCGCTTTTTTCAGGCCGGCGTGGCGGAAGCCAACATGGTGGGCGTGGCGGCGGGACTGACCATCGGCGGGTGGATTCCGTTTGCGGGGTCTTTTGTCAACTTCATCACCGGCCGCGTGTATGACCAGATTCGCCAGTCGGTGGCCTATTCCAACAAGAACGTGAAACTGGCGGGGTCGCACATGGGGCTCACACTGGGCGAAGACGGCGCCACGCACCAGAACCTGGAAGACCTGGCGCTGATGCGCACGTTGCCCAACATGACGGTCCTCAGTCCGTGCGATGCCACGCAAACCCGGCAGGCCACACTGGCGGCGGCCCGCCATTCAGGGCCCGTATATATCCGGTTTGGACGTCCCAAATGGCCTGTCTTTATTCCGGAAGAGATGCCCTTCGAGATCGGGAAAGCACAGGTGTTGAAATCGGGCAACGACGTCACCCTCATTGCCACGGGACACATGGTGTGGCATGCGCTGCTGGCCGCCGAGATGCTGGAAAAGAGAGGCATCGACGCCGAGGTGATCAACATGCATACGATCAAGCCGCTCGACCGGGAGGCCGTCCTTCAAAGTGTGCGCAAGACGGGGGCCGCGGTCACGGCTGAGGAACACCAGAAGGCGGGCGGCCTCGGCGGAGCTGTGGCCGAGGTCCTGGGAGAAGAACAGCCGGTGCCGATGGCGCGCGTCGGCGTCAACGACCGATTCGGCGAAAGCGGAAAACCGGAAGAACTGATGCGCAAATACGGCCTGATGCCGGAAGACATCGTTCAGGCGGCTTTGCGGGTCCTGACACGCAAAAAACCTTAAAGATGCTTCGGATCACAGGCATTGATCATATCAACCTGAACGTGCGGAACCTCGAAGAGACCCGCCGGTTTTATCAGCAACTATTCGGGTTCACGGTGAAGAAGCACGAACCGGAACAAAACGGCCTCATCATCGGGAACGATCGGGTGGCCTTATGCTTATACGAACATCCCGAAAAAGACGTGGCCGAGAACGCCGGTTTTAACCATTTCGGGTTTCACATCGACAATTTCGACGAGGTCACAGCGGCGTGTCGGCGACTCGGCGTACCCATCCTTTACGGCGGACCGGTGCAATGGGAAAAATCCCGCTCGATTTACATTCAGGACCCGAACGGCTATACCATCGAGCTTTCGGAACGATGGCAAGGCGGGTTGTAATCTATTTCGTATCTTTTCCGGTCTGAAAAGAACGTTGCCATGCGCGTCCTCTTTCTTGCTTTTGCATTGCTGCTTTCGCCGTGGCTGACGGCCCAGCGGGGTCTTCGGCTGGGCAGCCCGGCTTTTGATGATGGGAAGGCGATTCCCGTAAAATATACGTGTGACGGACAGGACGTGTCGCCGCCGTTGATGTGGGCGGGGGATGTGCAAGATGCGGAAGAAGTGGTGCTGATTGTGGACGATCCGGATGCGCCGACGGCCGAGCCGTTCGTGCACTGGGTGGCCTATCATATTCCCTTTTCGCTGCGTCAGTTGCCGGAGGGGATATCCCGCACCCGTGAAGCGCCATTTGTAGAAGGGCGCAATGACTTCGGGCGCGTGGGGTGGAACGGTCCGTGCCCGCCGCGCAAACACGGCCCGCACCGCTATTATTTCAAGCTCTACGCCGTCAAAAAGATGCCGCGTCTGGCGCCGGGGCTGACGAAAAAAGAGGTGATGGCGGCCATCGCGCCCTATGTGGTCGGGAAAGCCACCCTCATCGGGACCTACGAGCGCTGACCGAAAGCCGCCTTTTATTTCTTTTTCTTCGCTATCTCAAAATTGATGTGGCGGCGGGCCGGATCGACGCCCACAAGCCGGACACGCACCCGATCGCCGAGGCGATATTGGAGGCGTTTGTGCATGCCCACCAACAGGAAGTTGTCGGGGTCGAAGATATAGACGTCGTCGGTCATCGAATCGATGTGCACAAGCCCTTCGCAGTGGGTGTCGGTTGTTTCCACGTAAATCCCCCACTCCGTCACCCCGGAGATGATGGCGTCGAAGGTCTCGCCGATGCGGTCTTTCATAAACTCGACCTGCTTGAGCTTAATGCCGGCCCGTTCGGCTTCTTCCGCCTGGACCTCCATCCGGGAAGCATGGGCCAGGATTTTTTCAATTTCGCTGCGCTTCCACGGCGGGGAGGTGTTTCCTTTCCGGAGGTAATGGTCGAGCAGCCGGTGGACAATCACGTCGGGATAGCGACGGATAGGGCTGGTAAAATGGGTATAATGCGAAAACGCCAGCCCGTAGTGACGGGAATGGCGCGTGGTGTAAAACGCCTTGGCCATCGAGCGGACCGCCAACGTCTGTAAAAGATATTGCTCGGGCCGGCCTTCCACCTGTTTCATCACCCGATTGAGGGAGGCGGCGAATTTTTCCGGCGACGACACATCCACCTCATAACCGAACTGGGCGGCAATCCGGCGGAATGTTTCCATCTTTTCTTCCGGCGGGACGTCGTGAAAACGAAACGCAAAGAAGGCTTGCTCGCCGTCCCATTGTTTGTCTTGCAGGAAGCGGGCCACCGTTCGATTGGCCAGCAGCATCAGGTCTTCAATGAGCAGATGCGCTTCTTTTCGTTCTTTCAGGTGAACGGCGATGGGGGCGCCGTTTTCGTCGAGTTCGAAATACACTTCCGGCGTTTCAAACGAGACCGCCCCTTCTCGGAAGCGTTTTTGACGCAATGCGCCGGCGATGGCGTTTAAGGTTCGCAATTCCCGGGCATACTCACCCTGTCCGGATTCAATGACTTTCTGGGCTTCTTCGTAGGTAAAGCGGCGGTCGGAGCGGATAACCGTCCGCCCCAGCCAGTAGTCTCGGACTTTGCCGTTTTCATTGATCTCGAAGACGGCGGAAAAGGTGAGCTTGTCTTCGTGGGGGTTCAGCGAGCATATTTCGTTGGAAAGGCGCTCGGGCAGCATCGGAATGACGCGATCGACGAGATAGACGGAAGTGGCCCGTCGGGCGGCTTCCTTGTCGAGGACCGAGCCGGGACGCACATAGTGCGACACATCGGCAATATGGACGCCCACTTCCCACCATCCCTTTTCGAGGGGGCGGATGGAGACGGCGTCGTCGAAATCTTTGGCGACGGCGGGGTCGATGGTGAAGGTGGGGACATCCCGCAAGTCCCGACGTCGGGCGATTTCTTTGGGCGGAATGGTGTCGGGCAATGCCTCGGCGGCTTTTATCACTTCGGGCGGGAAAGCCTCGGGCAGTTGAAACTCGGCGATGATGCCTTTCATTTCGGCGTCGTGATCGCCGGGACGCCCCAGGACGGTGATGATTCGGCCGATGGGATTGATCTGTTCGGAGGGCCATTCCACCAATTCCACGACCACCTTATCGCCGGGGCGGGCGCCGTTGAGGTCGGCGGCATCCACCAGAAAGTCCACCGGTATCTTATGATTATCCGGCTCCACGTAATAGTAGGAATGTTCTTTATGGAGGATGCCGACGAAGGTGGTTCGGGCCCGCTCGATGACGCGTCGGACTTCCCCCTCTCGGCGTTTTCCGGGGCGGACGGCATAGACCACCACTTCCACCCGGTCGCCGTGGAGGGCCTTGCCCGTTCGACGCGGCGGAATAAAAATTTCTTCATCGCTGTCTTCATCATCGACCAATACGAATGCGAATCCCTGTGATGTGGTGGAGATGGTGCCGGTGATAACGGAACTCGGCCGGCGGTTCCTTTTCCGGGCGGCGGGGCTTCGCCACTGATAGCGGCCTTCCAGGGTCTGGACGACCTTTCCCTCTTTGAGGAGGAGACCCATCAATTCCCGACTTTCTTTTCGGTCGATAAAAAAGCCTTCCATGCGCAGCCTTTTCCGGAGGTCTTTCCGGCTCCATTGCGTGCCGGGATTTTCTTTAAGGATGGAAAGCACCGCTTGCTTGATGTCGGCCGGCGCTTCCGGTCGGTTGTTTTTCTGCGGCTGCAGGCTGTTACGGCCGTTTGTGTCGTTTTTACGTTTCATTTTTTCCTTTGAAGGTTTAGCAGTTCTTGCCATGTGTCAAAATCTTTGCTGAATGATATGCCTACTCCTTGCTGGGAATACCGTCCCAACCACAGGCTTTGTTGATTCTGGATAAAAGCACGCAAGCGCGTGGTCCGATTGGGGGTGAGCCGATAGCTCACTTCGATGTTCCCAAGAAGATTCTGGAAGTCATAACGTCCGGAGATAAAGAATCGTTCATTAAACAGCTCGGTGCTAAGCGCCAGTTCCACACGTCGCCGGCTCAGTTGCCCGGGGCCGGCCGGTTGCAGGGGGGCATATACCACCCCCAGCTGCAGGTTGTCGATGTAGTCGATGTCGGAAGTGAGTCGATTCAGCAGGCGGTTCATCTGGGCCGAAAGGATGCTGCTGATATTTTGATAGACAGCTTCTCGGTCGATGGCAGAGGAGAAGCCGCCTTGGAGGGGCACGAAGCGTTCAAAGAGCAACAGGCTCATCACCTGACGGGTCAGTTCGTCGGGGTCGGCCTTGATGCGCTGGGCAAGGGAAGTAAAAATTTGTTCGGCCTCGGAACCGGCCCGGGAAGACGTTTCAATCTGAAAGTCGAGCCGGATGTCGGGTTTCATCAGGGGGCCGGTGAGATAGACCATTACTTTCACCGGATATCGCTGTCCGCGCACGGCCTCGTATTGCTCGGGCGTCAGGATGCCTGCCATCAGGTCATCGATGGCGGCATACAGCCGGTAAGACGCCACGATATGAATACGGGCTTCGTAGGGGTCGCCCATCCAGAGGATATATCCGCCCGGCTCGATGGTGAAAGTGCGGTCGAAGAGGTCGAGGGCGGTGAAGTAGTAATGTCCGGATTCGATTTCATATCGGCCGCGGATGAAGAAAGGCATGTTGGCTTCGGGCTCGCCGAAAGTGATGATGCCGCGGCCGCGGCCTTCGACGTGTTCGTTGGTGGCGGGGTCGATGATGATGCGCACGCGGGCGGCGGGCGTCAGGGTGGTGGTCATCACATATCGGAACCAACTGCCGGACGGCGCCTTTTGCGGCTGATTTTTCCCCTGTGCGGGCACGGCCGACGTCCATTGGATAAAGGGATACCGATGTTCAGGCTTTTCTTCGATGAGGGGGAGAAACACGTCGGTCCCGGCTTCGCTCCGAAGGTCGGCGTTCATGAAAATGTCGTCCGTAGGGCCTTCAAACGAGACAATTCCGGAGGCAAAGGCTTTTCCATAAAAGTATTGATTGTCGGATGCGGTGGTGTTCAACACGTGAAATGTGTCCATCCGAAGCATCACATCCAATCGGGTCCGGGCGAAGTAGTGATACGTCAGATGTCCGTTCACCACGGCCCGATGGCCGAACTCGTCGAGTGCGGTGAGTGAGTCGATATGAAACCGGTGCTGGTCGAAGCGAAAGGTGTGGTCGAGAAGGCGGTAATGCGTTTTCAGGTAATTCACGGTAAAGCCGACCCGGCGCCCCGAGAGGCGCCCCACCACGAGGGGGGCGTCGAGTCGTCCGTCCACAAGCAAATAGCCATCGAGGTCGCCTTCGAGGTCGGAGATCAGATGGGCGTAATAATTCCGCAACACAGCAAAAGGCACCCGTCGGATGCGGGCTCGGATATTCGTCAGGGGGACATCGCCCAGGCGGGTGATTTCGCCGGCGGCTTCGACCCACGGGCGGCCGTCGGGCCCGCCGAGTTGCAAGGCCATGCGGGTCCGGCGGCGGAATGAGTCGCTTTCCAATCGGGCATAGAGCGGACCGATGGTGTCGCCGGTAAAGAGAAAGGGGCTGACGTGCAGGTAACCCTCGACAAGGCCGGTGTTGCGTTGCCATGTGAGTTGTCCGGAAATCGGCCCGTCTGATTCCGCCAGCATCCCGCCCACCTGCCGCCCGATAAATCCGAGCGGAAATCGGGTCATCTGCACATCATAGCGGCCGGCGATGGAATCGCTTTGCCCAAAGGAAAGCCGGGAAGCATGGGATCGCAGGGTGACGCGTCCCAGTTGCCAGCCTGTGGTTTTGCGCCAACGCCAGGGCGTGGACGAGAAATGCCACACCGAGTCGGCGATAATCCAGTCGAGGGGCGTCAGTGATGCCACCAGGGAGTCGTGTCCCCACCATCGCAGATCGCCGCGAAGGGGCAGGACGATGCTGCCGTCATTCCGAAGGGCGAGCATGTTCCAGTGACTGGAAAAGGGCGAGACGGCGGCCGTCAGGTGGGCCTCGTCAAACATCAAGCGCTTTTGTGAAGTCATGCGGCGGGTGCGCATCATCAAGGTGCCCATCCGGCGGTTTCCGTCATATTTGATCCGCAATCCTTGCGTTTGGAAGCCCTGATACTTCACAGCACCGCCGGCAAGGTAAAAATGCTCGACGAGATTTTTCCGAGAAAGCGAGAACGACACGGTGATGGAATCCGACACATGAACGGATTGCCGCCAGAGTCCCAACAACACTTCCGGATGCTGGATCACGAGGCGGCCCTGGGCATAGGTCGGAGAGGCAATCGCTGCGGTGTCGGGCAAGCGGGCGGGATAGTTCCAGTAACGATAGCCCCACCATTTCACGACATTCCACAACTCGGCCCATTGGAAACGGCCTTCGAGACGGCCCTGCACCGCCGACGATCCGAAAGCCAGCCGCTTGCGCGCATGCGTGCTCTGGAAGCGTCCTTGCAACGAGTCGAACACAAGCCCGCCTTCCGACGAAGCCAGAAACAATGAGTGCCCTTGAAGATGAAAGTCAAATGAATCGGGGTCGGCCCATTGGCCTGAGAGGCGGAAATTCCCTCCGAAGGTGGCCTCCTGCGCCGACAGCTGAAGGGCTTTCAGATCAACAAGGCCGATGTGCCACTGGGACGCCGTGGCCACTTTTTCTCCCGTAAAGTCGATAATCCCGTTAAACGTGAAATCCGCCTCCGGCCTTCGGGATTCGATCAATCCGGAGAAGAAGCGGTTGATAAGCTCGCCCCGCACGCGGACGTCTCGGATGCTTCCCCGCGGCCATGCTTCGGCCCTCAGGATGGTGCCGTCGAGATGGGCCCGCAAAGAGTCGAGATGAGTGCCCCGGGCTTTGACATTAAATCGGGCGGTCAGTCGCTTCATCGGCCCGTCGGGCCAAAGGCGGCGGATATGGCTTGCATTCAGCGCCACCTCGCCCTGATAATGCCACGCTTTTTGCGCCTGAAACACATGGGCATCCACCTTGGCCCGTCCCCCCGGCGAATAGAGGGTTCCCCGCACACGGCCGTCGTCCCACCGGCCCGCCAACATTCCCTGATAGCCGATGAAGGACAGGCCGCCCGGAAGCGCTGTGGGGAACCACCGGGCCAGGTGCTTCCGGTCTATGTGCAGGCGCACCTCGGGCAGCTGGAAATGCATCCTCCGCCAGCCCTCCCGATAGGCCCCGATTCGACCCCGCCCCGCCAATGAGGAAACGTGATCGACCACCATTCGCACCTTTTCAAATTGGAGGGTGTCATCATCGAGCCGGAAGGTGCCGCTTCCGGAGAGCGCCTCAAAAGGGACGGCGGCCAGTCGGTCCCACCACGGCTGCCTGTCCAGCATCAGCGAGTCGAGCGTTACATGCAGATACCCGCTTTTCCGGCTGACGTCCGCCCGAAGAAAGAGCCCTCTTCCTACGGCCCTACCCGCCTCCACCCACCAATCATCCCCTTTCCATGCCAGTCGGGCGCGGACGTCGGCAAGCACGTCGGCCCCGTTCCACGACATATCCATCACACGGACGCTGCCGCGCCCGGCCTTCCCCTCTCCGAACCACTGACCGCCGACCACGCGTCGCACCCGAACGGTGTCACGGGCGCCTTTCAGGCGGCCAACATACTGGAAGTTGTGAATATGCCACTCGTCGATGCGCCATGTTGCAGCGCCGCCGGCGGTATCGGCCGGCAACGAGCGCAACCACTTTTCAAAGCGCCCGATAGAATCGCCCTCATTGTGGATGGTAAGGCCGTCAATAAAGACGTGCACAGGGATGAAACGCCTTCCCCCCGCCCATTTCACCACGGCCCGCGCCGAATCCGCCCTGAGCAGTTCCTCTCCCTGAGCGTCTTTCAGCTGGATTTGTTTTATATCAAAGGATAAAGGAAAAAACCACCGGACCGCCCCGATCGACACCCGCCCGGCCACCGCCGAGTCGGCCACGGATGTGAGGGCCGCCCGCGCCCACGAAGAAGGCACCGGAACGCCCCAGAAAGTCCACCGGATCAGGCCGGCCGCCCCCGTCAACAGCAAGAGCCACACCACCCACCGCCGCCGTCGGGAAGGCGACGCCGATTCAGGCAAGCCGGGCGTTTCCGAAGAAGGCTTCACATATTCTGACTATCCCCGCAAAGATTGCCAATTTCACACATTAAAGCGAAAATGCATAATATCTCGATCCTGCACCACATAATCCTTCCCTTCGAGGCGGATTTTTCCTTTTTCGCGGCATGCCTGTTCGGAGCCCAAGGCAATAAAGTCGTCGTAGGCGAT
>Ga0256832_1000727_pt1 | contig 21641 bp, 21 predicted proteins | sample 134614metaG_FD_190534 | JGI IMG/M metagenome (GOLD analysis project Ga0256832, IMG submission 190534) | Hydrothermal vent microbial communities from Lau Basin, Pacific Ocean - 134-614 | ecosystem: Environmental > Aquatic > Marine > Hydrothermal vents | place: Pacific Ocean: Lau Basin | collected... | reverse complement strand
ATGGCGTGGATTATGGATGTCCAGCGAATCGTGATAGAAGGCCGACAGCGACCCGACCACGCCGACCATGATCGACATCGGATGCGCATCGTAGTGGAAACCGTCGAAAAACTGCTTCAGCGATTCATTGATCATCGTATGGTGACTGATGATCGCGCGAAACCCGATCAACTGCTGCGCGGTCGGCAGCTCGCCGTACAGCAGCAGATAGGCGACCTCGAGAAAATCGCTGCGCTCGGCAAGCTGTTCGACCGGATAGCCACGGTAGCGCAGGATGCCCTTGTCGCCATCGATGAAGGTGATCCGGCTCTCGCAGCTGGCGGTGGACAGAAAACCAGGGTCGAAGGTCAACAGGCCCGTGTCGCGGTACAACGACGAGATATCCACCGTCTTCGGCCCCTCGGTGCCCTCGCGCATCGGCAGGGTGACGGATTCGCCGCTTTCGTTATTGATGAGCGTAAAGCTTTTTTCGGACATACCTCGGCTCCGCGTAGCAGGTCGACAGCCGACGAGTTTACCACTTCACCCAGAAATTTCATGAACTCACATGATGATCGCGCAGGAGAGGGTTTTCACAAGAGATTTCCTGGAGGCGTCCCGTATCGATGGATGACGGGCAACGGAAGAAAATTTCTTGTGGGAACAAGAAACAAGCGAGGGCGCGTGCAGGTCATGAATGTTCCGGTCACGCTCATGCAGCGGGCAATCGCCCGATATCGGCCCGCACGGCCTTTGCCGAACCCGCGAAAGCCTGCTGTTCTTCCGCCTCCAGCGGCAACTCGATGATCCGCGCCAACCCCTGTTGATTCAACACCGCCGGCACCCCCATCGCGATCTCCCGCTCGCCGTACTCGCCATCCAGGATCGCCACGCATGGCAGCACCCGGCTGCGATTGCGCGCAATCGCCTCGACCATCGCCGCGATCGCCGCGCCGGGCGCGTCATAAGCGCTGCTGTTGCCGCGCAACGAAAGAATCTCCGCGCCGCCATCGCGCGTGCGCTGAATGATCCCGGCCAGGCGCTCCGGGGAGATGAAATGCGACACCGGGATGCCATTGATCGTGCAATAACGCGGCACCGGCACCATCGAATCGCCATGCCCGCCCAGTACCATCGTGGTGACATCGCGCGCCGAGAAACCGGTTTCCAGCGCAATGAACGCCGCCATGCGCGAGGCGTCCAGCACCCCGGCCTGACCGAACACCCGCGAGCGCGGCCAGCCCGTCCGCCGCCAGACTCGATAGGTCAACACATCGACCGGATTCGATACCACGAGCACCATCGCATCGGGCGCGTGCGCCAACAGATCGTCGCAGATCGGATCGATGATCGCGAGGTTGGCATCCAACACATCGGAGCGCGACATCCCCGGCTTGCGCGGGAAACCGGCGGTGACGATCACCAACTCCGCGCCGGCGACGGCCGCTCCATCGTTGCTGCCGGTGACCCGGGTATCGAAACAGAACAGCGGCGCGGTCTCGTAGATATCGAGCGCGACGCCTTGCGGTACATCCTCGCGGATATCGATCAGCACCAACTCGCGGCACAGATCCTGCTCGGCGATGATCTGCGCGGCGGTCTCTCCGACCCGCCCCGCGCCCACGATGGCGATCTTGTGCATACCCTTCTCCTTCTCGCGCGAAACTCACGGAACCCGGCGATCCGGTCTCCCTTTAATACCGAGCATAGATCAAGGACGCTGAGCCGTCAGCTACGAGCATACTTCTCCGGGAGCGGGCAACGGGCGACGCCGGTTTCCACCGCCGCGCGCGCGACCGCGCCGGAGACCTGATCCTTCAGGCGCGGATCGAATGGCTTCGGAATGATGTAATCCGGCCCGAAGCGCAACCGACCGACGCCGATCGTTTCGAGCAGCCCGGCGGGAGCGGGCTGGTGGGTCAGCGCTTGCAGGGCATGAACCGCGGCGATCTGCATCGGTTCGTTGATGCAGCAGGCGCGCACATCCAGCGCGCCGCGAAAGATGAACGGGAAACCGAGCACGTTATTGACCTGGTTCGGATAATCGCTGCGCCCGGTGGCCATGATGAGATCATCGCGCACGCGATGCGCCAGCTCCGGACGGATCTCCGGCACCGGATTGGAGAGCGCGAACACCACCGGCCTCGGCGCCATCGACGCGAGCAGTTTTTCGTCGACCAAGCCAGGGCCGGATACCCCGATGAAGACATCGGCATCCTCCATGGCGTCGGCCAGCGTGCGCCGCCCCGTATCGGCGGCGACGCTCCACTTGTAGGGATTGAGATCCTGGCGCCCGGTATGGATCACGCCGTTGCGATCGAGCACCAGGATGTTGCTCCGGTGCGCGCCAAGGCAGATCAACAGGCGCACCGAGGCGATCCCGGCCGCGCCGGCGCCCAGCACCACGATGCGCGCGTCTTCCAGGGTTTTGCCTTGCAGCTCCAGGGCGTTCAACAAGCCGGCGGCGATGATGATCGCGGTGCCGTGCTGGTCATCGTGGAAAACCGGGATATCGAGCCGGTCGATCAGCGCCTGCTCGATCTCGAAACAATGCGGCGCGGCGATGTCTTCGAGGTTGATCCCCCCAAAGGTATCGGCGATATGCACCACGGTTTCGATGAAGCTGTGCGGGCTGTCGGCATTGACCTCGATATCGAAGACATCGATATCCGCAAAGCGCTTGAACAGCACCCCCTTGCCTTCCATCACCGGCTTGCCGGCAAGCGCGCCGGTATTGCCGAGGCCGAGGACCGCGGTGCCATCGGTGATCACCGCGACCAGGTTGCCCTTGGCGGTATAGCGGTAGGCGTTCAGCGGATCGCGCACGATCTCGCGCACCGGCTCGGCCACCCCCGGCGTATAGGCCAGCGAAAGCTCCTCCGGGGTGTCGGCCGGCTTGGTCAGGCGCGTCGCGATCTTGCCCGGCGTCGGCCGGGCATGGTATTCCAACGCTTGCGCATTCAGCGCGCTGTCGACGCCATCCTTGTGGGAATCAGGCATGCGCGGTCTCCGAAACGCATCGATCGGGAGCGGCGCCCGCCATGGCGCCATGTCGGGCGCAGGAACGAGAAAGGCGCCCGTGGGCGCCTTTCTCCGCGAGCGCGGTGACGGACTCGCCGATCAACGGTTGTAGCGCTTGCGGAACTTGTCGACGCGGCCGGCGGTGTCCATGATCTTCTGTTGCCCGGTGTAGAACGGATGGCAGGCGGAGCAGACTTCGATGTGCAGATCATGACACAGCGTCGAGCGCGTTTGGAACTGGTTGCCGCAGCTGCAAGTGACTTCGATGGGTTGATAATCTGGATGAATGTCCGCTTTCATGATCGCCTCGCGATAACTCGCCCGTTTGGAATTGATTTTCAGTGAACCGTGAATTCTAGCCGACTCGAAGCGCTTACGCAAACCCAGCGCGCTTCGGTATACTCGCCGCCCGTAGCTTGTCGGTCCACGGGCCTCGACACCTGCGCAGGCCGGTTCAAGCAGCGCGGATCGAACCGATGCCGCGTCGCATCGATGTCGTTTCTTCGGTCAGCAAAGCGATTGACGAATCAACGACCTGTGCGCGGTTTCACACCCACTCCCATCTACCAGGAGAGCTTTCCATGTCACGACCCGTCATACTCTGTATCGCCGGTCATGACCCCAGCGGGGGCGCCGGCATCCAGGCCGATATCGAAACCGCCGCCGCGCTCGGCTGTCACGCCGCCACCGTGACCACCTGCCTGACGGTACAAAACAGCGCGGAATTCAATGAGCTGAATCCGGTAGAGAGCCGCCTGGTCACCGCCCAACTGCACACCATCCTGAACGACATGCCGGTGGCCGCAATCAAGGTCGGCCTGCTCGGCAGCAGCGACAACCTCAGCGCGGTGGCGACCATGCTGCGCCGCCATCGCGGCATACCCGTGGTGTTCGATCCGGTGCTCGCCTCCGGCAGCGGCAAGGAGCTGGTATCGAGCTTTCTGATCGTCTCGATCATCGCCGAGTTCCTGAAACTGACCACGCTGTGCACCCCGAACAGCGTCGAGGCACGCAAGCTGTCGGGCCGTGAATCGCTCGACGAAGCCGCCGCCGAGCTGCTTGCCAGCGGCGCCGGCGCGGTACTGCTGACCGGCGGCCACGAAGCAGGCGAGATCCTGGAGAACCGCCTCTACCAGCGTGACACGCCTCCGCAAGCCTGGTCGCTGAAACGCCTGCCCGGAGAATTCCACGGCACCGGCTGCACCCTCTCCACCGCAATCGCCTGCCAGTTGGCGCTGGGGCTGGCGCTGCCCGAGGCGGTCACCGCCGCCCAGGATTATGTCACCCGAACGCTGCGCGAGGCCGAGGCGTTGGGTTCCGGACAGCGCATCCCAAAACGGGTCGCGGCGTGTTCCTGAGCGGCGGGCTCTATGCGATCACCGCCGGCGAGGAAGTGATCTCCGCCACGCGCGCAGCGCTGGCCGGCGGCGCGCGCCTGCTCCAATACCGCGACAAGAGCGACGACAGCGCCCGTCGCCTTGCCGAGGCGAAGGCGCTGGCGGCGCTATGCCGTGAGGCCGGGATCCCGTTTCTGATCAATGACGACATCGCGCTGGCGCGCGTGGTCGGCGCGGACGGGGTCCATCTGGGACGCGACGATGCCGCCATCGACGAGGCGCGCGCGATACTCGGCGCGAACGCGATCATCGGCGTCTCCTGTTATGCTGACTTGGCGCGCGCCGCGCGCCTCGCCGCCGCCGGCGCCGATTACCTCGCCTTCGGCCGTTTCTTCCCGTCGCGCAGCAAGCCGGATGCCACGCCGGCCCCGCTCGCGGTGCTGCGCGAAGCGCGCGCGCGCTTCGATCTGCCATTGGTTGCCATCGGCGGCATTACCCCGGAAAATGGCGCCACCCTGATCGATGCCGGCGCCGACTACCTGGCGGTGATCGACGCCCTGTTCGGCCAGCCCGACCCGCGCGCCGCCGCGCGCGCCTTTCAACCTCTCTTCCACAGGAGTGCCCGATGAGCCGTTCCCACGATTTGTTCCGCCATGCCCAACAACACATCCCCGGCGGAGTCAATTCCCCCGTGCGGGCGTTCAAGAGCGTCGGCGGCGAACCGCCGTTCATCGCCCGCGCCGAGGGTGCCTACGTCTACGACGCTGATGGCAAGGGCTATATCGATTACGTCGGCTCCTGGGGTCCGATGATCCTTGGACACGCTCACCCCGAGATCATCGAGACGGTGCGTGAGACCGCGACCCGCGGTCTGAGCTTCGGCGCGCCGACCGAGCTCGAGGTGCGCATGGCCGACAAGGTCTGCGAGATGGTGCCGTCGATCGAGATGGTGCGCATGGTCAGCTCCGGCACCGAGGCGACGATGAGCGCGATCCGCCTCGCGCGCGGCTTTACCGGGCGCGACCGCATCGTCAAGTTCGAGGGCTGCTACCACGGCCACTCCGATTCGCTGTTGGTGAAGGCCGGCTCCGGCGCGCTGACCTTCGGTGAACCCAGTTCGCCGGGCGTGCCGGCCTGCCTCGCCGAGTTCACGCTGACGCTGGATTACAACGACGCCGAGCAGGTACGCGCGCTGTTCGACGAGATCGGCGACAGCATCGCCTGCATCATCGTCGAGCCGGTGGCCGGCAACATGAACTGCATCCCGCCCTTGCCCGGCTTTCTCGAAACCCTGCGCGCGGTATGTGATGAATATGAAAGCGTGCTGATCTTCGACGAGGTCATGACCGGCTTCCGGGTCGCCCCCGGCGGCGCCCAGGAACTCTACGGCGTGACCCCGGATCTGACCACCCTCGGCAAGGTCATCGGTGGCGGCATGCCGGTCGGCGCCTTCGGCGGCCGCCGCGAGATCATGGAGCAGCTCGCCCCACTCGGCCCGGTCTACCAAGCCGGCACCCTGTCCGGCAACCCGATCGCCATGGCCGCCGGCCTGAAGACGCTGGAACGCATCTCCGAGCCCGGCTTTTACGAACGCCTCGGTGAACGCACGCGGACGCTGGCCGAGGGCCTGCGCGCCGCCGCGCTGCGGGAACAGGTGCCGCTGACCACCAACCAGGTCGGTGGCATGTTCGGCCTGTTCTTCAGCGAGGAGAAACAGATCACCAACTTCGCCCAGGCCACCGCCTGCGACCAGGAACGTTTCCGGCGCTTCTTTCATCTGATGCTCGAACGCGGGGTCTACCTCGCGCCTTCGGCCTTCGAGGCCGGTTTCGTCTCGGCCGCGCACAGCGACGCCGACATCGACACCACCCTGACCGCCGCCGCCGAAGCCTTTCACGAAGTCCTCTGATCTCATGGATGCCTTGATGGAGCCGCTGCTCGCGTGGGTCGGGGCGCATCCGAACTGGGCCGGCTTCATCGTTTTCCTGCTCTCGTTCGCCGAATCGGTCGCAATCGTCGGCGTGCTGGTGCCCGGCGTGGTGCTGTTGTTCGGCGTCGGCGCACTGATCGGCAGCGGACACCTGCATTTCCTGCCGGTGTGGCTGTGGGCGGTGGCCGGCGCGATTGTCGGCGACGGCCTGTCGTACTGGCTCGGACGCCGTTACCGCGAGCGCCTGACCCGGCTGTGGCCGCTGTCCCGCCACCCGGAACTGATCGAGAAAGGCCAGGATTTCTTCGCCCGGCACGGCGTCAACAGCGTCGCTCTCGGTCGCTTCGTCGGCCCGATCCGCGCGGTGATCCCGCTGATCGCCGGCATGGCGGAGATGAGGCCGCTGACCTTCTTCATCGCCAACGTGCTCTCGGCGCTGGCCTGGGCGCTGGTCTATCTGGCGCCGGGCGTGGTCTTCGGCGCCTCGCTGGAGCTCGCCGCCGAGGCCGCCTCGCGGCTGGTGGCGCTGCTGCTTGCGCTGGTCGCGCTGGGCTGGTTGCTGGTGTGGACGATCCGCCGCCTGCTGCGCATCGCCGAACCGCTCGCCGCGCGCTTGGTCTCCTGGCTGCTGCGGCGCGTCGAGCGCCACCAGGCCTTTCATGGCATCGCCGCGGCGCTCGCCGACCCTCGTCATCCGGAGTTCCGCGGCCTCGCGCAGCTCGCCTTGCTGTTGACCGGAGCGGTGTTGTCGTTCGGCCTGCTGCTGTCCACGCTGCACGCCGACTGGTGGCAAGGGAGCGTCAACGAACCGCTGCGCGCGCTGATGCAGAGCCTGCGCACGCCCGCCGCCGACCGCTTCTTCACCTGGCTGACAATGTTCGCCGACTGGCAGGTGATCCTGCCGATGCAACTCGGCCTGTTGGCCTGGTTCTGGTTCAGCCGCCAGCGCCGCGTCGCCGCGCACTGGTTGGCGGCCTGCGCCTACGCCTGGATCAGCGTGCCGTTGCTCAAATACAGCCTGCGCATCCCACGCCCTCCGAACACGGTCGACGGCATCGGACCCTGGAGCTTTCCCAGCGGCCATACCCTGCACGCCACGGTCACCTATGGCTTTCTCGCCTTCCTCATTGCCGGCAGTCTGCCCTCCGCGCGACGCGGCTGGATCTACGCGCCGACCTTCCTGCTGATCGGCCTGATCGGCCTCTCGCGTCTCTACCTCGGCGTCCACTGGTTCAGCGACGTACTCGCGTCGCTGGCGCTCGGCCTGCTGTGGATCGCGTTGCTCGGCATGGCGCTGCGCCACCACCATACGCCGCCTCGCGCCTGGCGACGCAACCTCGCCGTCGGGCTGATCCTGCCGCTCGCAGCACTCGCGCTGCATACCGCCTTGCATTGGAACCGCGAGTTCGCAGCCTACCGCCTCCATCCGACGCGCCTCGAGATGCCGCTCGAGAGCTGGCGACGCGACGGCTGGCGCACACTGCCGCGCTGGCGCGAAGATCTGCGCCAACACGGCGACCAACCGCTTCAGATCCAATACGCCGGCCGTCTCGATCACCTGCAACAGTGGCTGCGCCGGCAAGACTGGCGCTCCGCCGAGCGGCTGAACGGGCACAACGCGCTGCGCTTGCTAAGCCCGTCCAGCGGCATCGATGAACTGCCGCTGATCCCCCAGGTGCACGCCGGCGAGCACGAGGAACTGGCCCTGGTCAAACCACTGGATGGCGAGCGGCGTCTGGTGCTGCGCTTCTGGGACAGCCACCTGCGCCTGCAACCCGGCGCCCTCCCGGTGTGGCTCGGCAGCCTGAGCCGGCAGCGTCGCATACAACGCTTCCATCTACTGAACTTCGGCGTGACCATCGACCACGGGCGCGCGCCGGCGGCGCGGCAAGCCCTGCTCGACGCGCTGAGGCGCAGCGGCTGCTGTCATATCGAAACGCATGATTCGGTCGTGCTGATCGAGGAGAAGCAGCGACTCTCCGAACCGCGGCCTCGCGCTCGGCGAAAAGCCGCGTCACCCGGCCCGATCGCGGAAACCAGCGTCACGCGCCCGCCAAGACCACCCAAATGACAATGGAGTCTTCCATGACAGCCTGGCCGCAAACCCGATCCTTGCGACGTTTCCGAAAAGACCCGCGCAGACCCGCCGGCTCTGGCGCTTCCCGTCCCCATTCCGAGATCCGGCAATGAGCTTCCGTGTGCATATCGAACCCAGTCACCATGAGTTCGAGGTCCATGACTGCGAAACCCTGCTCGAAGCCGGCCTGCGCGCGGGCCTGAACCTGCCGTTCAGCTGCGGCAACGGCAGTTGCGGTGAATGCCGAGCGCGGTTGATCGATGGCCTCATCGAGCCGATCCGCCATGCCGATTTCCGCTTCCCACCGCTCGAACGCCAACAAGGCTGGTTTCTGATGTGCGCCAATACCGCGGCTTCGGACCTGCGCATCGAGGCGCACGAAGTCTCGGAAGCGGTCGAAATCCCAAGTCAACGGGTCACCGCCAAGGTGCACAAACTGGAGCGCCTGCAAGACGAGGTCGCCATCCTGCACCTGCGGCTGCCACGCACCCAGCCGTTCCGGTTTCTTGCCGGTCAGTGCGCGAGCCTCCGGTTCGACGGCCAGCCGGAGGTCACGCTGCCGATCGCCTCCTGCCCGTGCCATGGGTTGGATCTGGCCTTCCATGTGCGCCGCCGCGAAGGCGATACCTTCTCACACTTCGTGTTCGACAAGGCGCGCCGGGGCCAAAAGGTCCGAATCGAAGGGCCGACGGGCGACTTCACGCTCCATGAGGACAACGGCTGCGCGCGCCTCTTCATCGCCTGGGAGACCGGCTTCGCGCCGATCCAGAGCCTGATCGAACATGTGATCGCCGAAGGCAACGACGAACCGCTGTGTCTGTACTGGCTGTCGGCGATCCCGAACGGCCACTACCTGTCGAACTACTGCCGTTCCTGGCGCGACGCCTTCGACGAATTCCATTACGAAAGCGTCGATCTGAAGCCCGTCGGCAACGAAGACTGGCGCGAGGCGATTCAGCGCATCATCGCGGAACGACCGCGCCTGGCCTGTCTCGACGTCTATGTCACCGCTCCGACCGGCGAGGCCGCCTGGACGCGGGAATCCTTTCTCGCGGCCGGGGTGGCGGAAGAGCGTTTCTCACTGTTCTCCATGGAAGAATAAGCCACGATTCAGCGCCGGCGGCGCGCCCGCTTCTTGATCTTGTAGGCCGCGACCTGCTGAATCACCGCTTGCATCGGCACCCGCTCGAAACGGCCGAAACGCCCCAACGCCTCGCGCAGCAGCCCGTCGACATCGGCGATCACCGCCGCCGGCGCAGACTCATCGGGCCGCAATACCCGGCGCAGACCGCGCAAACCGCCGACCTGGGCGGCGATCGCCTTGCCGTGACCCAACGCCGGGCGCTCGCTGCCCGCCGTCTTGAAGGCGAAGCGGGCCTGCTCGTGCACCAACTCCAGCCAAGCCGCGCAACGCGCGCGCCCCTCGGCCGAGTGGCACGCCAGCCCCTCGCGCTCGGCAATGCAGAAACGCTCGGCATGCCGACAGCCGCATTGGTTGGTCAGCACCGCCTTCTCGAATACGCAGTCCCGTTCATTGATCTCGCGGTAGGTCTGCCGGAAGGCATCTTGGTCCATGGGTCACGGCAAGAAGTGGTAGGAAAAAGCAGAGTCTAGCAGACCGGCGGGCGAGCAGGGCCCATGCGAAACCTCCGGATCAGGACCACGTCGTCTAAACGTCCAAGTTCAAGTTATTGATAAGGTGGGGTGATGTCGGATCGGAAAACCTCGGAGGCATGGATGCCGACGCGGAGCCTTCCAAGGATGGATTTACGGTGTCTTTCCGAGCCGCCACCATCCCCGCCATGGCTTGGATGACGTGGCCCTGAGCTCCGGGTCGATCCCGCCACCCATGGGTTTTCGAGGCCGTTCCCCGCGCCCGCAGCGACCGAAAACTCACGGGCGAGGAGTGGATTCTGCGCCTTTCTGCTTGAAACGATGGATCTGACGCCGCTCGCGCTTGTTCGGCCGGCGCGGCGAGCGCGCGACCTCCGCCGCGCGCTCGGCTCGCAACTGCCCCACCAGCGCCTCCCGCCGCACCCGGCTGGCTTCGTCCTCGGCATACAACAGCCTCGCCTTCGGCGCCGGCAGGCGTTGCCTGGACAGTGCGGAAACCTCGATCTCCCAACGCAGCGGCCCTTTCTGAATCTCCAGCCGGGAACCCGGCTGGACTTCCTTCCCCGGCTTGGTGCGCCGACCGTTCAGATGCACCTTGCCGCCGCTGATGGCCTCGCCGGCAAGCTTCCGCGTCTTGAAGAAACGCGCCGCCCACAGCCATTTGTCGAGCCGCTGCCGCTCAGGCGGTAGCATGGCGCGCCGGCGCCTCCAGCAGCGGATCGAGCTTGCCGGCGCGATCCAGCGCGGCCATGTCGTCATAGCCTCCGACGTGATATTCATCGATGAAGATCTGCGGCACCGAAGTGCGCCCTTTGGCGCGCTGGATCATCTCTTGCATCAGGGCCTGATCGCCTTCGATGCGGCGTTCTTCGTAATCTACCCCCTTGCTGTCAAGCAACGCCTTGGCGCGCATGCAGTACGGGCAGAACAGGGTGGAATACATGACGACTTTCGGCATGGCGTTTCCTTTGGTGGTTGGTTCTTCAGAAGCCTGATGGTAACAACCCGGGCGCAACCCGCACATTGGGAAAAATCCTAGTCGAGTAGATCAGCCATTGCTGGCTTTCACCCTCACAGATCCGGACGTGCGGATTTCCCGCATCCGGCTCTTCCAAGCAGGTAACCCGGATCGACCGGGAGCCAATTGTCTGGGCGCATTAGTTTCTGGATCACCGCCATTAGGGCGTTGTGCTCGATTCGGTCGAAACACGCCTTGAGGTCGAGATCCAGTACCCGGTTCACCTGTCCTTATTGAAGGACGGTTTGCAGGGATTGCAGGGCTTGGTGTTGACTCTTGCCGGGCCGAAATCCGTAGCTGAAGGCGGCGAAGTCGCTTTCGCAGATGCTGTTGAGGATTTCTGCTGTCGCCGACTGGACGATCTTGTCTTCGATGTTCTGAAGATGGATCGGGCGTTGGCTTCCATCTGGCTTGGCCAGATAGATGCGTTTGGCCGGGGTCGGTTGGTAGGTTCCCGTCTTGAGTCGCTCGCGCAGTTCCTTTATCCGTCGCTTCGGTCCCTTTCCATAGCTGGCTTTGGTCTCTCCGTCGGGGCCGGGCGCGGCGTTGGCCCGCAGGCCCCGGTAGCCGCGCAGCAGGGCCGCTTCGGTGAGGTGGTGCGCCAGTGAGGTGATTCTTTCTTCGCGATTGGCTCGCGCTCTTTGAAACGATCCAGCAAGAACCCAATAACGACGGATTCCCACGCCCGGCGCGCGGAGGCGGGCAGCCAGGATTCGGGTATACTCACCGCCCATCATGAAAACACCCGAACTGCTCTCTCCGGCCGGCACCCTGAAGAACCTGCGCTATGCCCTGGCCTACGGCGCCGACGCGGTCTACGCCGGCCTGCCGCGCTACAGCCTGCGCGTGCGCAACAACGATTTCCGCGAGGACAAGCTGCGCATCGGCATCGACGAAGCGCATCGCCACGGCAGGCAGTTCTTCGTCGCCGCCAACCTGATGCCGCACGGCGCCAAGTTGAAGACCTTCCTCAACGACATGCGCGCGGTGATCGAGATGGAGCCGGACGCCCTGATCATGGCCGACCCGGGGCTGATCCTGCTGGCGCGCGAGAACTGGCCGGAGATGCCGATTCATCTCTCGGTGCAGGCCAACACCGTCAACGCCGAGGCGGTGCGCTTCTGGCAGGGGGTCGGCGTGCGCCGCGTGATCCTGTCGCGCGAGCTGTCGCTCGACGAGATCGAAGAGATCCGCCAGGCCTGCCCCGACATCGAGTTGGAGGTATTCGTGCACGGCGCGCTGTGCATCGCCTATTCAGGCCGTTGTCTGCTCTCCGGCTACTTCAATCATCGCGACGCCAATCAGGGCGCCTGCACCAACTCCTGCCGCTGGGAATACCGCATCGCGAAGGCCGATATCGATGCCGTCGCCGGGCAGGCGGCTACGCCGATCCAGCGCCACCCGGCGGCCGATGAAGTCTACTATCTGGAAGAACCGAGCCGCGCCGGCGAACGCATGCCGATCTTCGAGGACGAACACGGCACCTACATCATGAATTCGAAGGACTTGCGCGCTGTCGAGCATGTCCATCGCCTGACCCGCATCGGCGTCGATTGCCTGAAGATCGAAGGCCGCACCAAATCCTTTTACTACACCGCGCGCGCCACCCAGGTCTACCGCCGCGCGATCGACGACGCGATCGCCGGTCGGGCCTTCGATCCCACGCTGATGAGCGAGCTCGAAAGCCTCGCCAACCGGGGCTATACCGACGGCTTTCTGCAACGCCACGAAAGCGATGAGCTGCAAAGCTACCGCCAGGGCAGCTCACGCAGCGAGCGGCAGCTGTTCGTCGGCGAGATCACCACAGTCGACGGCGGCCTCGCCGAGGTCGAGGTGAAGAACAAATTCGGCATCGGCGACCGCCTGCAACTGCTGACCCCGGACGGCAACCGGGAGTTCGTGCTCGAACAGATGTGGGGACAAAACGACGAGCCGATGCGCGAAGCCCCTGGTGGCGGCTATCACGTGCGCATCCCACTGCCGGTCGGCGCTGGTCCGATGGCGCTGCTGGCGCGTTTTCTCTGAATACTGGGTATAGTATACTCGTCGCCATGAATTTTCGGCCGCTGCGCTTGATCGAGCCTACGCCTTGTCAGATCGATGATCTTAACGCTCATGACGCGGGGTGGCGTCACTCCAGATCATGAAAAAATCAACGACTCGGCATGCTGGCACATTTCCACCCTCGTAGGCCGGTTCAAGCGCAGCGGAACCGGCTACGGTGGTGCCACGAAACTGCGCCGCTGCCCGATCCGCTGCGCTTGATCGGGCCTACGCCTTGTCAGATCGATGGCATCCAACCCGGAAAATTCATGAATCACCCGCGCCCTCGCTTGCTTCTTGCTCCCACAAGAAATTTTCTTCCGTTCAACCCTTTTTCGCTCGACGACGAAGACGCCTACCGCCGCTGGCGCGACGCCAAGCTGACCGCGCAGCCGCGCGATATCGGCAACCTGATCGTCGAGATCCGCGATCCGCGCAAGCCCCGCCGCATCGAGATCGAGGCCTTACTGCGCCACTGCGCGACCAGCAACCTCGCGATATGGAGCGGACTCGGCGATGCCGGCCGCGACAAGCTTGTGATCCGCGCGCTCGGGCACCAGCTCGGTCTCGAACGCCTGGACCACAACCCCTATGCCGACGACGACGCCATCACCTCGCTGCGCGTCAAGCCGGCGGTCATGCGACAGGGCTACATCCCCTACTCCAACCGGCCGCTGGCCTGGCATACCGACGGTTACTACAACCGTGCCGACAAGCAGATCGGCGCGGTGTTGCTGCATTGCGTGCAGCCGGCCGCGCATGGGGGAGAAAACCAAGTGCTGGACCACGAGATTCTCTACCTGCTGCTACGCGACGAGAATCCCGACTACCTTCGTGCGCTGATGCATCCGCGCGCGATGACCATCCCGCCGAACCTCGCCGACGGCAAGGAACTGCGACCGGCGCGGCCCGGCCCGGTCTTCAGCCTGCGCAACGGCCACCTGCACATGCGCTACACCGATCGCGAGCGCAGCATCGAATGGCGCGACGACCCCCTGACGCGGGAGGCCGTCGCGGCCCTGAAAGCGCAACTGAAAACGCCGTCTCCCTGGCACTACCGGATCCGCCTGGAAGCCGGACAGGGGCTGATCTGCAACAATGTCTTGCACACGCGCACGCGTTTCGAGGATGGCGAGCCGCCGAGGCTGCTCTACCGGGCGCGTTACTTCGATCGCATTGCCGCGCCGCCGGTTTCAGCGTAGCAGCCCCGGGCCTACTCGTCCTCGCGCCGCGCGATCACCTCCGCCCGCCCGCGCTCGTCGATCCGCGCCCGGATCTCGATCGGGCGGCAACACACCAGGCAATCCTCGACATATTCCTGCTCGGGCACCGATGGATCGACCGCAAGCAAGATGCGTTCCCAACAGTAAGGACACTGGATTTCGACGCTGACGCCAAGGTCCATCAGGGCGCTCCTCCGGCTATTTCATCAAATCGACCTCGATTCCCCGGGCGCGCAAGCGATCGGCATAAGCATCGACGAAACGCTGGAACTCGGGCTGCTCACGCCAAGCTCCCGTGGCGACGTATTGCAGCACGACATTCAGGTGGAAGGCCTTTAGCCAGGCCTCGGTACGAAACACCTCCTTGCCATCGGTATCGAAGAACACGATGCTCGGCGCATGCTCGATGCCCAGCTCGCGCGCCCAGGCATCGGCGCGGGTCTTGCGCCCGTCCGGCGTGATCAACGGGGTCTTCGACCACATGTTCAGCGACAAGGCGTCGAAGGCCTTCAGGCTGTCGACCAGTTCGGGGCGCTTCAGGACATCGTGATGCCATTCATCACAGGCCGGACAATCCGGCTCCTCGAAAAACACCGCCAACGGACGCCCGGCATGGCGCAGGCGCGCCGGCAGCAGATACGGCGGTCGTAGAAAGCCCGGTTCCCGCGCCACCGGTCCATCGGCGCGCGGATGACGTTGCGCCGCGACGAAAGCACGAAACGAGCGTGGATCGTCGGAAGCCGCGTAGCTCAGCGCGAGGCGCAACTCGTCCGGTGGATAGTAGCCGTTGATGCGCAACCGCACCCCGCCCTGGTCGTCGAAAAACACCAAGGTCGGGGTGTACATCACCCGCTGGTCGACGGCGAATTGCTTCTCACCGCGCTCGCGCCCCTCCAGATCGATCACTTCACGATCCCCCCACAGGTTGACCGCGATGACGTCGAAATCCCGTTGCATGCGCGCCGCGATATCGGCCTGCGACAGATTGTCCTTCAGCAGCTTGGCGCAATACGGGCAGCCGTCCTGGTAGAAATACAATAACAGCCGCCGCCCGGCCTCGCGCGCCTCGGCCAGATCCTCGCGCAGATCGAGAAACGAGTTCTTGAACCAGGCGGGTTTCTCCTCATGGCCGGGATTGACGAGACCGGGTTCCAAGGCCCCCGGCTGGCGCGCCTGCGCCCCCAGACCTATCAGCATCAGGCCCAACATCCATAAGCGCCTCGATATCAAAGTCTTGATCCACATCGCTGTCCACTCCGGAAAATGCTTGGTTACCAGCATAGCCGATATTCCGTTTCCGGCGAAAAATCGTCACTTCGCACAAAGCGGCCGACTCGCGCCGGAAAACCGGCGAAATCCCGGAAAATCCTTGCCAGCACCCCGTCATTTTTCCGCCGCCATGCGAAACATACCGTCCATCCATTTGTTTAGAAAGCACTTTTCCTGAATGGCATGGATTTCGCTGAGATCACCGCATAACCATACCTCGACAGGAACTCGCTTCAATGACCAGCACAACACAAACCAAGGGTAACCTGACATTGATTTCCGCTCACCAACCGCCGGCCACGATACAGCCCGGCAACCCGGAGATGCTCGGCGCTCGTTCCCTGGAGGTGATGGGACTGCTCCAGACCACGCTGGACATCGCCCAGCAGCTCGAACTCTTCGCCCGCGTGGCCAACCAAAGCGTGCCGTTCGACGGTCTGCGCTTTGCCGACAGCGCGCTTCGTCACGACTACCTGATCGGGATCGAGAAGGCGCATCAGGCCAGTTACCAGCTTCGCGATGAGGAGGAAGACATGGGCGTGCTCACGCTGTCGCGCAAGCGGCCGTTCAGCGAGGAAGAGCTGCAACGCCTGGAGAACCTGCTCGCCGGCCTGTTCTATCCGCTGCGCAACGCCCGGCTCTATCGCCATGCGGTGCGCGCGGCGTTGCGCGATCCACTGACCGGCGCCAGCAATCGGGGCGGGTTTCATCAGGCGGTGCGCCGCGACATCGAACTCGCGCGACGCAAACAGCGCCCGTTGTCGCTGATCGTCATCGATCTCGATCATTTCAAATGTATCAACGATCGCTTCGGCCACTCAATGGGAGACCGGGTCCTGCAGGAGGTCACCGGAGTCATGCGCAACACCATCCGCGCCAGCGATATGTTGTTCCGCTACGGGGGCGAGGAGTTCGTGATCCTGCTCAGCGATACCGATCTGAAAGGCGCCCGTCTGTTGGCCGAACGGCTGCGCCGGAACATCGCCGCGCTCGACCGCATCGACGGCGTCGAAGTACCGGTGAGCGCCAGCCTGGGCATTGCGGAACTCACCGCGGAAGACGACGACGGCAGCCTGTTCGATCGCGCCGACGCGGCGCTCTATCTGGCCAAGAAGAAGGGCCGCAACCGGATCGAAAGCGCCCGTTGAAGGCTCCGGCGGTCAGCCTTGCGCCGCACGCAGCAGCCGCATCGGCGCGACCGCGACCACGCCACGCAGCATCCACCAGCCAATGGCGCCGAGCAGCGCCGCGCCGCCGACGACGCCGGCCAGCCACGGCCAGGGAGAAGGCAGATAGGCCAGGTCGAAAACGCGTGTCGCCAGCAGCCAGCCGCTCAACAGCGCCAAGCCACCGCCCAGCGCGCCGGCGATCGCGCCAAGCACCAAGAACTCGCTGGCGACGGCGGCGCGCAGCATCCGCCGGGTGGCGCCGAGGGTTTTCCACAGCGCGCTCTCGCGACGGCGCTCGCTCCGCTGGGTCTGCACCGCCGCGAGCAAGACCACCACTCCAGCCAGCAGGCTGAAAGCGAAAACGAACTCGACTGCCGCCGAGGCCTGTTCGATGATCCGCCGCACCTGCGCGAGCAAGGCGCGCACATCGAGATCGGTAATCCCAGGGAAGTTCCGCGTCAAGGCCGCGGTGAAGCCACCATCGCCCGCCGCGACATGCACACTGGTGATATAGGTCTTGTCGAGCCCGCGCAACGCCTCGGGCGGCAGCATGACGAAGAAATTCGGCTGCATCGAATCCCAATGCACCTTGCGCAGGCTGGTGACCGGCAGGCTGAGCCGGCGACCGGCCAGGTCGAAGCCCAAGCGATCGCCGAGTGTCAAGCCGAGGGTTTCCGCCAGCCCCTGCTCCAGCGACAGCCCGCCGGCCCGCGTCCCCCACACGCCCGCCAGCAGTTCGTTCGCGGCCGGCAGACGCGTCGCGGCAGACAAGAAAAACTCGCGCGACACCAAGCGTTTCGCCCGCTCGCCGGGATAGTCATCCGGTCCGATCGGCCGGCCGTTGCGCGCAATCAGGCGCGCGCGGGCCATCGGATAGAGGTGGTAGGAGCGCAGTCCACGCTGATCCAGAAAGGCGCGCAAGGCATCGAGCTCACCCGGCTGGATGCCGATCAGGAAATGATTGGGGGCATCGGCCGGCACGCTGGCGCGCCAGGCGCCGATCAAATCGTCGCGCACGCCGCCAAGCAGCACCAGCGTAAAGATGGCCAGACCGAAGGCCGCCATCAGCAGCGCCGAACGCCGCCGGTAACGGGCGATATTCGCCAACCCCATGCGCCAGCCGCCGGCGCGTCCCGGCAAGACGCCGCGCAACGCCGACGACAGCCCCCACGCCAGCCCCCACAGGACGACCCCGGCCAGGATCACCGCGCCCAGCAGAAGACCCGCCAGGCGGGCCTCGCCGGCCTGCCACCACAAAAACGCCCCGATCGCGGCGACCATCGCCAGCGCCGCCGGCAAGATCTGAACGGCGCCGGGAGCCGCGTCGATCGGCTCACGCAGGATCCGCAACGGCGGCGTCCCGATCAAGCGATGCAGCGGCGGCGCGGCGAAACCGGCCAGCGACAACAGGGCGGTGACGAAACCGCTCCACAGCGGTCCTGGTCCGGCGGGCGGCAGCGGCACGCCGATCCAGTCGCCCAGCAGACCGGCGAGCGCGAACTGCGCCAGATAACCGGCCAGCGCGCCGAGCGCGACCCCTACCGACAGCAACGCCGCCAGGCGCCGCAGGTAGAAACGCCACAGCCAGCCGCGGGTCGCGCCGAGGGCGCGCCGCACCGCGACCGCGCGCCGCTCGCGCCGGTTGAAAGCATGCACCGCGAGCGCGATCGCGGCACCCGCGAGCACGATGGTCAGCAAGGTCGCCAGACGCATGAAACGGGTCGCGCGCTCGAGCGCCGAGGTGATCTCGGGACGACCGCCCTCGATCCCTTGCAGGCGTTCCCACGGGCGCAGCCGGCGCGCCATCTGCTTGCGATAGACGGCCAGCGCGCGCTCCGCGCCGGCCAGCAGCAGTTCGAAGCTCGCCCGGCTGGCCGGTCGCAACAAGCCGGTGGCCTCGAGACTGTCGCGCGCGATCAACACCCGCGGCGCCATCTGGAACAGACTACCGCCGGCGGCAGCCTCGAAGGTCAGCACCCGGGTCACGCGAAACCGCTGGTGACCGAGCTGCAACCGATCACCAGGCGCGATCCCCAGGCGTTGCAGGCCGCGCGCCTCGACCCAGGCCTCGCCCGCGGCGGGAAGCGCGCTCGTCGGCGCGCCCGGCTGGCCGAGGCGCGCGCTGGTTTCCAACCGACCACGCAGCGGGTATCCAGGTTCCACCGCCTTCAGACGAACCAATTGGGCGCTGTCGCCGGCGCGCGCCATGCTCGGAAAGCTCACCGTGGAGACCACTCTCAACCCGACCGCGCGCGCCGCTTGACGGTAGCGCGCCGGCAGCGGGCGGGTCGAGCGCACCACCAGATCGGCGCCGAACAACGCAGTGGCCTGAAGCCGCATCGCGCCTTCGATGCGCGCGCTGAAGAAGCCGACTGTGGTCACCGCCATCACGGCAACCACCAGCGCGAGCAACAGCAGACGTATCTCGACCCGCCGCAGATCCCGCCTCAACACCGGCTCAGCACCCCCTCGTCGAGGCGGTAGCGCGCGTCGCAGCGCCGCGCCAGGCGCTCATCGTGCGTCACCAGCACCAGGGTCGCGCCCTGCTCACGTTGCAGCTGAAACAGGCGCCCGATGACCTGCTCTCCGGTATTCCGGTCGAGATTGCCGGTCGGCTCATCCGCAAACAACACCATCGGGCGGATGACGAAGGCCCGCGCCAACGCCACGCGCTGCTGTTCCCCGCCCGACAGCTGGCTTGGAAAGTGAGCCAGGCGCTCGCCCAGACCCACCGCGCGCAGCGCCCGCGTGGACCGCGCACGCGCTTCGGCAGCCCGCGCATCGCCGCGCGGCAGCAGCGCCAGCGGCGCCATCACATTCTCCAGCGCGCTGAGCCCGTCGAGCAGCTGAAACGACTGAAAAACGAAGCCGACGCGACCGGCACGCAAGCGCGCGCGGCGATCCTCATCGAGCGCTTCCAGCCTCTCTCCGAGCAACTCCACGCTTCCGTGACTGGCGTGGTCCAGCCCCGCCAACAGACCAAGCAGAGTGGATTTCCCGGAACCCGAGGCGCCGACGATGGCGACCGCCTCACCAGCGGCAACCGCCAGGTCCACACCGCGAAGCAGCTCCAGACCGCCGCCGCGGATCGCTACTTGCTTGCCCAGTTCACGAGCGCGGATGCGATAATCCGTCATGATTCCTTCCGGAGATTGGTGATGCGACACTATACCCTGTTCCCGTGGCGGCTCGCCTGCCCGCCGCTGATCCTGCTGCTTGCCGCCATGGAGGCTGGCGCCGTCGAGTCGCCCTCATTGAAACTGTTGGTCTGGGGCGACAGCCTCAGCGCCGCGCACGGCATCCCGCGCGAGCTGGGCTGGGTGGCCTTGCTGCGTCAACGACTCGCGCCCCGTGGCATCGAGGTGAGCAACGGCAGTATCAGCGGCGAAACCAGCAACGGCGGCCTCGCGCGCCTGCCCGAGGCCTTGCGGCGAATACGACCCGACATCCTGGTGCTGGAACTGGGGGCGAACGATGGCTTGCGCGGCCAACCGCTGACACGCACGCGGGAGAACCTGCGCGCGATGATCGAACAGGCGCGACAGGCGGGCGCCCAAGTGGTCTTGATCGGCATGCGCCTGCCGCCGAACTACGGCCCCGACTATACCGAGGCGTTCCATGCCATCTACCGGGAGCTGGCCCGCGAATACCGCTTGCCGTTGGTCCCTTTTCTGCTGGAAGGCGTGGCCAGCGATTTCTCGCTGATGCAGGCGGACGGGCTGCATCCCACCGCCGCCGCCCAGAAGCGCTTGCTCGAGAACGCCTGGCCGGCCGTGAAACAGGCGCTGGAGCGCGCCGCCGGACCCGGGCAAGCCACTCCAGAACTACTCAGCGAGCAGGCCAAATAAAGGGTAACTGCTCAGATCACCGCTGAAATGCGTCAGATCAAGGCGAAAAATGGGATTTCCAAGGGTAAATGACCATTTTTGAACGCAGAGCTGGCGTACTTCAGCGGTTAGCTGAGTAGTTACCTCCAGAATATACTCGTCGTCCATGACTTTTCGGGTTTCCGAGACCGTTCCTCGCGCCCGTGGGCCAGACGTGGAAGCGGGTCATAGCCCATTCCATGGCGAGTTTCCGCAACAAGGCCCAAGGGTGCGAGGAGCGGTCGCAGTGGCCGAAAATTCATGGGCGACGAGTGTAATAAAAAAGGCGCCGCATGGCGCCTTGTTCGGGGTTTCAGCGCGGTTACGCGCCTACACGCAGCCGGTCGGCTTCGGCAGGCCGCCGTACTTGGTGATCGGCTTCATCGGGCCGGTTTTCCACATCTTGAACAGGTCTTTCTGGTTCTCGCCGATGTATTTGGCGAACTTGCGGATCGGCGGCACGACGGCTTCTTCTTCGTAGTATTCACGCGCCTTCAGGATATGGTTCCACTTGGCATCGTCGAGTTCGACACCGTCGGCCTCGGCCATCGCGCGACCGATCTCCGGCGTCCATTGGTTCATGTCCAGGAGATAGCCATCGCCATCGCGTTCGGGTATTTCGACACTCATTTGTTTACTGCGCTCCAGTTTGTTCGGGTTAACCAAGTAATTTACTAAGTTATTTTCGGATGATGCGGGATCGACGCGAGGATTGCTACCCTTTATTTCATCCGGTAATAGCGGATTCCAGGGTTTCCCAGCGCGCGTAGGCCTGTTTCAAGGTCTCTTCGACGGCCTTCAATTCATCGGAAAGGCACGCGACGGCACCGTTGTCTTCGCTCGCATAGAGCGCCGGGTCGGCGAGTTGCGCGGTGAGCGCATCGAGCCGCTCTTCCAACGCGGCGATGCGTTCGGGCAGTTCAGCGAGTTCGCGCTGCTCCTTGTAGCCGAGTTTTTTTGCCGGGGCGTCTTTCTTCTTGCGGGGGGACGGCGGTGACGCGGGCGTCTCGGCCTTGCCCGCCGCCTGCTGGCGCCGCGCCCGCGATGCGGCCCAATCCTGGTAGCCGCCGACGAATTCGTCGATCCGCCCGTCGC
>Ga0256832_1000726_pt1 | contig 21645 bp, 10 predicted proteins | sample 134614metaG_FD_190534 | JGI IMG/M metagenome (GOLD analysis project Ga0256832, IMG submission 190534) | Hydrothermal vent microbial communities from Lau Basin, Pacific Ocean - 134-614 | ecosystem: Environmental > Aquatic > Marine > Hydrothermal vents | place: Pacific Ocean: Lau Basin | collected... | reverse complement strand
GTAAAGACGCGATTAATCGCGTCTCTACGGTCAATCGCGTCTTTACGGTCAATCGCGTCTTTACGGTTAATCGCATTTACCTGTTGGGCATATTGTTGCAATGCCTCATTAAAGGGTTTTATCTCTTTAGTTTTCGCGAGATTAAAACCAGCTTCTTGCATTTTTACGACATCGGGAGAAAGGTTGCCCATTTTTTATAATGTTTTTAAGTTAAACAATTGGATTTTATCACAAATATATAACTTTTGGCAAGTTTTTATATAATTTCGCGGGATTTTTATTTTCTATTCTTCCAATTTTGGGGATTCATGCTGGTAAGCAAGACAGCTATTTATTATAGTATAGTAAATTATACTTTTTTATGCCAAGAGCTTGTTTTCTTACCTAACTGCCATCCCGTAGAACCCCAGCCCTCATTCACTAGATAACTTCTAAAATCTCCAATCCTTGTTCGGTGTTCGGTATTCAGTACCGTTCAATATAGAATATGAATCAGACTTCAATACGTGAAAATGAAATATAATCAATTGAAGTATCGCGCTTTGGCAACATGCTGAAAGTGAATGATATTGCAAAGTTGATGTAAAGGTGATAAGTTGAATGAATCTGTGAATATCAGTTCAATCGGTGTCATCCGTGTTCTATTTTAGAATACTTTATATGTTGATAAATAGCGGATAATCATGCATTTACTGATTATATTGTGTTTCCTTGAATATCAATTGCTTAACTAATGTGCGAAATTTGAGTAATTTTTATCCTCTGGTTTAGTACCAAATTCACTTAAAATTGATTACTTTTGAGGCTCTAAAGTAATATAAGAATGAAGATTGTTTTGAGTCGAATTGTTATAATCGTTTTATTGTTTCTGGTACAATATCATACCTTGTTTTCCCAAGAGAATAAACCCGACTCATTATTTGCTTTCAAGATAAATGAAAAAATTGTTTTGGATGGAGTCATGAATGAAAATGCTTGGCAAAAAGCTATACCTATAAGTAATTTTCGCCAAAGAGAGACTAAAGAAGGTGCATTGCCAACTGAAAAGACTAAAATAGCTGTTTTGTACGATAATAATAGCTTGTATATCGGCTTTTGGGGATATGATTCCAATCCGGGAAGCTTGGTTTCAAAGCAAATGAAGCGGGATTTTAATTGGGGTGGAGAAGATAATTTTGAAGTGATACTGGGAACATATGCAGATAGCCGGAATGGCTTCCTGTTTGTCATAAACCCTAATGGTGCCAGGGCAGATGCTTTGGTAGGAAACGAAGGATTTGAATTCATCAAAGACTGGGATGGTGTATGGGATGTTGCGGCGGTTGTAAATGAAGATGGCTGGTTTGCTGAAATAAAGATACCATTTTCAACATTGAGCTTCCAGAAGAAGGATATTCAAAATTGGCAAATTAATTTTGAACGAAATATCAGGCGTAAGAATGAACAATTGATGTGGCAGGGGTATTTGAGAAAATATGAAATAGAAAATATCTCCCAAGGAGGTATATTGGTAGGTTTGGAAAACATAAAGTCCAAAACGCATATTGAGTTCAAGCCATATATTACTGCCGGTATTGAGAGAGATGATGAAAATCAATATAAAAAGATTGTAAAGGGTGGAGGAGAGGCAAATATAAATATCACTCCTACGATGAAACTTAATCTGACCTTGAATACGGATTTTGCCCAGGTCGAAGCCGATGATGCAAAGGTGAATCTTTCGCGATTCAACCTTTATTATAAAGAGAAAAGGCAATTTTTTCTGGAAGGGTCTAATTATTTTCAGTTTAGGACAAGTCATAGAAATTTTGTTTTTTATTCGAGGCGTATTGGATTGGAAAATGGAACTGAAATTCCTATTTATGGCGGTGTAAGATTATTTGGGAAAATGGGCAAAAACAATATAGGTTTTATGTCAATGCAAACAGGTGATATTGATGCCCGGTTTACCTCTGATTCAACAGATGTCTTATCTACAAATTATTCGGTCTTGAGATACAGGAGAGATGTTTTGGATAAATCAAGCGCGGGGTTTATCCTGACTTCAAAAATAAGAAAGGATGGAAGAAGGAATTTTGTATATGGTGGTGATTTTAATTACAAAACATCAAAATTTCTGGGAGATAAAAATTTTGCTTTTGGTTTGACTTTAGCAAAATCATATACCGATGGTATAGATAATTCCAAATCGCTAACATATAATTCATATATCGGTTATTTTAATGATAAGGTCAAAGCAATTGGTTCCACAACAGGCGTGCAAGAGAATTACAATGCTGAAATGGGTTTTTCAAGGCGAAATAGATATAGGTCTTACTTTACCATTTTAGAGTTTAACCCGCGTTTTAAATCTATTGGGTTTGTTAGAAATTTCACATTTATACCCTATGAATTCGTGTCGTATGTCGATGATAAAACAGGGGATTTACAGACTTTGTGGTATGAGTTTACTCCTATTGGTGCTGTGTTTCAATCAGGTGATGAGGCGGCTTTGAGATATCAACGTACATACGAGAATATTACTGATGTTTTTGAAATATTTGACACCATAAAAATCCCGAGAGGTGAATATTGGAATAATGGTTATGAAATTGAATTGTCCTCTTTCAAAGGAAGAAAAATTGGAGCTGATTTTCAAGTCAATTATGAGGGCTTTTACAATGGACAGAGGTTATCAACAGAGTTTGGATTGGAAGTAAACGTAAATAAGCACCTGAATATGGGATTGGATTGGAATAGAAGCTATATCGAACTGCCGTCTAATAAATTTGTGGTTCATGAATTAGGCAGCAAGATAGAATATGCTTTTAATCCAAAATTGAATACAAGTATTTTCGGGCAATGGAATAATGAAGAAGATGAAATTATTTTGAATTATAGAATCAATTGGATACCGGTTATAGGCAGCAATGTTTATTTCGTTATCAACCAATTAATAGATAATAGCAAAAACGAATTTAAATTGAAAAAAACAACCGTTTTGGCTAAAGTAGTATGGAGAATAACAGGGTGAATTGCTATGTTAAAAAATAGATTGAATTCTTATTAGAAATATCTGTAATTATTGCAGGTTATTATCTCATATTTTAATATCTTCGCACAAATTATTTTTTTTATAAAAACACAATTAAATATATAAATTATGGCTAATGCAATATTTAAAGTACCGGAACCGAGCAATGAGCCGGTTTTGAGTTATGCTCCGGGTACAAAAGAAAGAGCTGAAGTTAAAGAAATGCTCAAAAAACTTAAGTCTGAAAAATGGGATATCCCTATGGTCATAGATGGAAAGGAAGTGAGGACCGGAAAAACTGTGGAAATCCACCCTCCTCACGAATTGTCCCACACTTTGGCAGAATATCATGTTGGTGATGCAGGACATGTGCAAATGGCAATTGATGCTGCGATGAAAGCAAAGAAAGATTGGGAAAATATGGCTTGGGAAGAAAGAGCAGCTATTTTCCTAAAAGCTGCTGATTTATTGTCAGGACCTTACAGGGCCAAAATGAATGCTGCGACCATGCTTGGTCAATCAAAAAATATTTTTCAAGCGGAAATTGATTCTGTAGCAGAATTGGCTGATTTTTTCAGATATAATGTCAAATATATGACACAGATATATCAAGAGCAGCCATATAGCCCAAAAGATACATGGAACAGGGTAGAGTACCGGCCATTGGAGGGCTTTGTTTTTGCTTTGACACCATTCAATTTCACATCAATAGCCGGGAATCTTCCGGGAGCTCCTGCTCTGATGGGAAATACAGTAGTGTGGAAACCTGCGAGAACGCAGATATATTCAGCTTGGGTGATAATGGAGATATTTAAGGAAGCAGGACTTCCTGATGGAGTGATTAATATGATCAATGTTGGAGGAGCAACTGCCGGAAAAGTGATATTTGAAGATAAAGATTTTGCAGGACTTCATTTTACAGGATCAATGGAGACTTTCCAGTATTTGTGGAAAAAGATCGGTAGCAATATCAGTAAATACAAATCATTTCCTAGAATAGTAGGTGAGACAGGAGGAAAAGATTTTGTCATGGTTCACAAAAGTTCTAACGCTAAACAAGTAGCTACAGCCTTGACAAGAGGTGCTTTTGAATACCAAGGACAAAAATGTTCTGCTGCTTCCAGAGCATATATCCCTAAAAGCTTGTGGGATGATGTATTTAAGTATTTGAAGCAAGATATAGAATCATTTAAAAAAGGAACAGTTGAAGATTTTTCTAATTTCTTCAATGCTGTTATCGACGAAAGTGCATTTGACAATATCGCATGGTATATCGATGAGGCAAAGAAAGATGATGCTTCTGAAGTTATTATCGGTGGGGGTTATGACAAATCCGAAGGTTATTTTATTGAACCAACAGTTATAAAAGTGAGTGATCCACATTATAGAACGATGGAAGAAGAGATTTTTGGACCTGTACTATCGATTTATGTTTACGACGATGATGATTATGAAAAGACTTTGGATATATTGGACTCAACTTCTCCATATGGATTGACCGGGGCAATTTTTGCAAGAGACAGGCGTGCTGTATCATTAGCTGTTGAAAAACTTAGAAATGCAGCAGGTAATTTTTATATCAATGATAAGCCTACAGGCGCTGTCGTAGGACAACAACCATTTGGAGGAGCCAGAGCTTCCGGAACAAATGATAAAGCCGGTTCTTCATTGAATCTTTACAGGTGGGTTTCCCCTAGAACAATAAAAGAGAATTTTGTTTCTCCAACCGATTACCGGTATCCGTTTTTAGGGTGATAATATGACGTTAATGTTTTGTGTGGTTTTTGTCATAAAATGTAACTAAGTGCATTTCATTTTTTTTGTTTCGTGAGATGATTCACGATAAGTGGTCGCATTTCATTTTTTCGCGTTGTGCGTTGATTGTCCTTGGGTTGTTGGGATTGTCTATGTACGAGGTATAGGAGTCAGAGGAAAAGCAATGAGAAAAGCGAAAAAATGAAATGCACCTTGATTAACGATTGTTTCTAATTGCGCTTCAATTCTATTTTATTAATCTTCATTCACAGTCTCAAACATCATCCCATATGGTCTTTGAATTTGGCGTGCAAGTTCGTCAACGCTGATATTGCGACTTGCTCTGACATATTCTCTTCCCTCAAGAAATAACAATATTGTAGGTACTGCAAATACCCTGTTTTGACCTGCCGCTTCAGGTATTTTTACTGTATCGGAATATACCATTTTTAGTTTTGAAAAATTCTCTTTTACCATTTCTGCAACTTTTGGTTTTAAAACCTTACAGACATTGCATTCTTCATGAGAAAAATAAACTAATACGCCCTCTTCTGATTTGATTGTGTCATTTAATTCTTCAAATGACTGTACTGATATAAAATTCTTATTCATCGATATTTTTTTAGATATTGTCTGCACGAAAACAGACAATTTTTTAAATTCAGATAATTATTACTTATAATTAGATTTTTAGCAAATACTATGTACAACAATAATTTTCAAAAAATGTTTTGGGAGATTATATTTTGGTAAAATTGCGATTATAGTATTCGCAGATGTACCGGGATCTTAGTTTGATTTGTAGTGTGCACGTGTCTTTGTGCGACATTTATGCTGTTAAATTTCACTAATAATTTTTATTTTTGTGTTTATATTTTATATTTGCTATTGAGACAGGTTTTTTGCAATATTAATCCAGAACAACTTTTCGAAAAATATAATATATTAAAATATTGTTTTGATAAATTGAGTATTTAAAACGTATGAAAAATATTATTCTGTTTGAATAGGTTGTTTTAAGATATTGTATTTTGCCTGGATTGTATTTTGATATTAACTATTTCTTTATTAAATTAAATTTATTTAAAAATGAGAACAAAACTTTCACTTTTAGTTTTATTTTTTACATTATTAACGTTTCAATCTTATGCTGAATTGCCTTTTGGCGCTCACGCTGAGGATTGGACATTAGATCAAGTTCCGGAAAATTGCGATGTCTCCGGTGGATGGGGACCTACATGGAATCTTTATGAACAATTGGATGCGGGGAAACACGTGGTTATTGATTTTTCTGCTGTTTGGTGTGGACCATGCTGGTCTTATCATCAATCAGGTACATTAGAAACTTTGTGGAATAATTATGGACCGGATGGGGATAATACTATACGAGTATTCTATATAGAGGCTGATTGTAGTACAAATGTTTCTTGCCTTTGTGGTTCTGCCGGATGTAATAGTAGTACTCAGGGAAACTGGTTGGCGGGAGTCAATTTTCCTTTTTTTAGTCCTTCCGGTGGGGATTGCTCCAGTGTGACTAATGATTATGATGTTACTTATTATCCTACTTTGTATGCTATTAATGCTGATTATAAAACCGTATGGGAAGTGGGGCAAAGCTCTGTTTCTACATGGGAAAATTGGTTGTTTGAATCTTTTGAAATGGATATGGAATTTGATGTGACTGATGATATATGTGCTACTAGTGAAGGCTCTATAGATATGACAGTGAACGGCGGCTATGGAAATCTTTCTTTCTTGTGGAATACAGGAGCAACTACAGAAGATATTGATGGCTTACTTCCGGGAAGCTATTCTGTTACCGTTACAGATCAAAATGGTTATTTTTTAGTCAAGTCTGTAGAAGTCGGAGGAAATGATGATCCTATTGTTATTGAAGAAGATGTTGTTGAACCAACCCAATGTTATGGTGGAGCTGACGGATATATTGAGATTAGTGTTTCAGGAGGATTGCCCGGATATACATATTTGTGGAGCAATGGAGAAACATCTCAAAATATCTATGACCTTGAAGCCGGAGATTATACGGTTTCGGTTACTGACGGTTATGGTTGTACTGAAGCGAGAGATTTTGTCGTTGATCAACCTGATGAGTTAATTTTGAATTTCTATACTGAAGATGCTAGTTGTAGTCAGGCTAATGGAGCCATAATAATGTGGGCTGATGGAGGTACCGGAGAGGATTATGAGTACAGTATTGGAAATGGATATTCTTCTCAATCCGATTATTATGATTTGCCTGCCGGGACGTACAATATTAGTGTAAAGGATTACAATGATTGTGAAACATTTGAAGTGGCTATTGTCGATGGGACAGATGCTCCTGTCGCTAGTGCCGGCGAAAATAAAGAATTGAGTTGCAATGTTAGTGAGGTGCAATTGGATGGAACAGGTTCTGATTCGGGTTCAGGAATAACTTATAACTGGACTACTGAAGACGGGCATATTGTTTCAGGAGCTACGACTACTACTCCAACTGTAGATGCTGCAGGTTCCTACGTTATTGAAGTATTGGATGGGTCTAATAATTGTCTTTCTAAAGATACTACTGAAGTCTTAGATGGAGGAGGTCTTCCAAGTATTGTAATCAATGAACCTAATACTATTACTTGCACCGTTACAACTACCGAATTAAATGCATCAGAATCGGATAACGGGGACAACTATACTTATGCATGGACTACTACTGATGGACATATTGTAAGTGGTGCTGACCAACTGGTCGCTGTGGCAGATGCCGCCGGTTCATACTTATTTACTCTTACAAATACGGCAACAAACTGTTCTTCTTCAAAATCTGTAATAGTTACAGCGGACAATAGTGCTCCTGAATATTCTGTTCAAAACGATACTTTGACTTGTGTAAAAACATCTGCTACGCTTTGCGTTAATGTTACTTCATCATATGACAGTATAGTTTGGACTGCATCGGGAGATAATGACAATTGTGTCACGGTAACCACTCCCGGTGATTATGAATATACTATATATGGGACAAATGGATGTAATGAAGTGAGTGTTGCCCATGCAGTAAATAATGCTGATAGTCCAGTACTTACGATTCAGACTCCTGCTGTCTTGGGTTGTGGTGTGTCATCAGCTACATTGGATGCTACCGGATCAAGCACTGGTTCTCAATATTCATACAACTGGACAACAACAAATGGACACTTTACATCTGCTACAAATGAAATTACCGCAACAGTTGATCAAGCAGGAATATATTATTTGGAAATAACAAATTCTGAAAACGGTTGTGTTTCAAGCGGACAGGTCGAAGTTCAAGGCGGAGCTACAATGCCAAATGCGGAATTTAGTTCAAGTGTCGATTACAATGTGGTAACATTATATGGTAATGCAAGTGCAGGAGCGACATCTACTTGGGAAACAGGTGATATGACAGCTACAGGGGACACTGTGACTTTTAGTTTTAATGACAATGATACATATACGGTTTGTCATTATTTGGAAAATAGTTGTGGGGTTGATACCTCTTGTACGGATATTGTGATTGATGCTATTATAGCTTTAGGGTTTACAGACAATGTAGTAAATATTAGTTGTAATGGCGCTAATGACGGTAGTATTTCTGTCACTCCAAGTGGAGGTGTTGGTGCTTATAGTATAGCTTGGACAGGACCAAATAATACTACCTATAGTGATTTTGATTTGACCGGACTTTCAGCCGGGGAATACTCAATGACTTTGACAGATGAAGGTAATCATACCCTTACTCAAAGTTTTACTATTACAGAACCTAATCCTATAGAAGTTACATCCAATATTAACCCAACAACAGGAAGTGATGGCTCTATTGAATTGGAAGTAACAGGAGGAACTCCTCCATATACTTATTCTTGGAGCAATGGCTCTACCGATAAAAATCAGAGTAATCTTGCTAAAGGAGATTATACAGTCGTCATTACTGACGCTAACGGATGTACAAAAGAATTAACATTTACTATTGAAACATCAGCAGTAGATGATCCTGATTTTGTTTCTAGATTTAATCTTTATCCAAATCCTGCTGCTAATAATACTAAGGTTGCTTTGAGTTTTACAAACAGTTTAACCGGTAAGGTAAGCTTGGTAGATATCACAGGTAAGATAATCAGAACTTATGATATTAAAGGAAAAGATATGATAATCAATGTAGATTTGAATAATATTTCCGAAGGAATATACTTGATTAAACTTGAAAGTCAAAATCAAGTTGGAGTCAGGAAGTTGATTAAACTATAAGTTATAATTTACTTATAAAAAAAGGCAGCTTTGATTTCAAAGCTGCCTTTTCTTTTCTTAATTCGGGTTAATATATTTTATTATCTCTATATGCCCTTTCAATCGCTTCCCTATGATCGGGATGAGCTATATTCACTAGCTCTTTGATTCGTGTTTTTACGCATTGCCCGTATAGATTTGCCACACCATATTCGGTTACTACATAGTGAACATGAGCTCTTGTGGTTACTACACCTGCTCCGGGTTGCAAAAACGGAACGATTCGACTCCTTCCTTTTTTTGTAACTGACGGGAGTGCTATAATAGGTTTTCCCCCCTCACTCAATGAAGCACCTCTGATAAAATCCATTTGCCCGCCAACGCCACTATACATTCTCATACCTATTGAGTCTGCACACACTTGCCCGGTTAGATCTACTTCTATAGCTGAATTTATTGAAACTACCTTGGGGTTTTGGCTGATTAATCCTACATTGTTGGTATAATCCGCCTCTTTCATCTCAACGAATGGATTATCGTCCACATATTCATATAATCTTTTACTTCCCATTAAAAAAGTTGTAACTGCCTTACCGTGATTGATTTTTTTATTGTTTCCATTGATTACGTCTTCCAAAATCAAATCTACCACTCCGTCGGAAAACATCTCTGTGTGAATCCCAAGATTTTTATGGTTGTGCAATCTGCTCAATACGGCATTTGGTATATTTCCGATTCCCATTTGCAGAGTACTACCGTCTTCAATCATTTCAGCTATATAATCTCCTATTATCCTTTCAGTATTATTTGGCTCTGCAATATTATGATTGGTCAATTCCCTGTCAACTTCAACTACAGCGTCAATTTCCGAAATATGTATAATGCCATCGCCGTGAGTTCGAGGCATTTTGCTATTGACTTCAGCGATTACGTAGTCTGCATTCTCAATCGCTGCCAATGTAGCTGCAACAGTCACACCAAGTGAGCAATACCCATGTTTGTCCGGAGGAGAAACAGAAACTAATGCAACGTTTAAGTCAATGATGTTCCTTCTAAACAAATTGGGTAATTCTCCTAAGAAAACCGGAGTGTAACAACCATTGCCCGATGTTAGAGTATGCCTGACATTTGGACCGATGAAGAAAGAGTTTACAAAAAAACTGTCTTTATATTTAGGGTCTGCATATGGAGCTTCCCCTTCGATGTGTAAGTGCGAAACTGTTACATTTCTTAATTCCTCATGTCTTGCTGTCATGGCATTTATCAATGTCTGAGGAGCAGCCGCTGCAGCTTGAATATATACCTTATCATTGGATTTTATAATCTTTACAGCTTCTTCGGCAGTTGTGGATTTAAATTTCATATTGGGTTTTCTTTGATATTACAAAATATTATTAACTTTTTACTACGATATATACCAAAAAAACATATTTTATTTTGATATCGTAAAGTATTATACACAAAATTAATAAATAAAACCGAATTGATTTGTTTTGTTAACAAAGCTCGATTTTGAAATTAAATCGTATAATCTTGTCACCCAATATGATATGATTATTTAGAATTGTTATATATATATAATATTTATGACTTATCTAGCCCCAAGCTTGATCTCAATAGTTTTTTCTGTGTTTTTTCTTAATACTTTCAGAGTAACTATATCATCAGGCTTGTATTTTTTTAATTCATCGGAATATTTTTTCAAGTCATCAGTAACCACTCCATTAATTGATATGATGACATCTCCTTTTTGTAATCCTGCTTTGTCTCCTGCCGAACCGGTGATAACAGAAGAAATTCTTACACCTTTCCCTTTATAGGAAAAATCCGGTATAGAGCCCGTAGCAGCACGTCTTGCTTTCTTAGGTTTATCAGGTGATTCTTTACTTTGTACTTTGCCTGATTTGCCTGTAAATGGCATTGGGTCTATCCTGTCAGCCAGATATTCGACAACTTCTTTTGTGACTTTACAAACTTTTACCAATCCCTTGCCATCGATTTTATCCGTTGTATCTGTGGGCCTGTGATAATCTTGATGCGCTCCCGTGAATAATTGTACGGCAGGAATACCTTTCTCAATAAAAGCAAACTGATCGCTTGAGTCCAATTCCTTTTCGATAACTGTGCTTTTTACGCCAGTAGTATAATCTGTTCCCATAAAGATGAATTTCCATTCTCTTGCTGTGTTTCCATTAAGAACCATGAGTTTTTTGTCAAATAGACGACCATCTGTATCTAAGTTTATATCTGCAAATGGAGCATGAGTAAAATCAGATTTGAAATTATTTACAAAATATCTCGAACCGATCAGTCCCGCTTCTTCTCCTGTAAACGCAGCGAATATTATTGTCCTCTTAGGTTTAAAAGACCTTCCTAATGATTTTGCTATTTCCAAAAGAATTGCAACACCACTTGCATTGTCATCAGCCCCAAAATGAATCTTTCCTTCATCCCCCGGATGTACATCAGGCCATCCCGTACCTAAGTGATCATAATGTGCTGATAAAACGACAGGGTTTTCTTTTAGTTCCGGATCTGTACCGGGAATAATACCGATTACATTTTTTAATTTCAATTTGCCTTTGTCCTTGAATTTGTATTTGAATTCTTGAAAATATGAATCATCTATTGGTTTTATACCGTATTTTCTGAATAAACCTGCGATATAATCCGCAGCTTTGTCTAATTCAACAGTTCCCAGTCCTCTTCCTTTTAGGTCTTTTGATGCTAAAAATTTGATATGTGAAAGCATCCTGTCTTTCGAAAAAACCTGAGTTAAGTATGCCAAAGCTTTTTTGTCATCTTTTAATGCATTTGTTGGGTCATTTTCAAATTTATGTGAAAGCGGGGAATTTAACACAGGCCATTGCCCTTTTGCTATATTTGTAGGCTCGTCACCTTCAAACGCCAAAAAACTATATTTGCCGTAGTGGGGTAATTTACGCACAAATCCCGGAATTGATTTTTTGTTTCCAATGGACATAAATACGATTTGCTTATTGTAATTTCCGGGCTCAAAGGTTGTAATAGCAATATCTTTTTCTTTTAAATTAATATTTTTTCCTTCAAGAGTTATTTTATTATCCCCAAAAGAGGAACCGTATTCTTTTATTTGTTTATTAAAAACAGACGCAAATTTATTTTCAAAACCTATTATCCAGGCAGTTTCGGTCTTAGGTAAAGTTTTAATATCACTATCGAAAACTATTTTGAAATCATCTTTATCGTTTTCTATCCACTTCTGAGCAAAATCAGCATAAATTTCACTTTTTTCATCGCTGACCTTTTTTGGAAGAATGATGATGTTCTTCTTGCTTGCCCATATTTTTGACAAAGCGGGAGGGACTTCCTTTGGATCCAAAAGCCTAAAGACATCGTACAGAGGATCAACTATTACTTCTTTGATATTTCCACTTATTTCAAAATAATGCCCTTGCTTCTTTTTATTCATCTTGAATATTTCCTTTGTTACACCCTTATCTGTTTTTATGTAAATGGGTATATCCAATATAAAGGCTTTACCGGGAGATTTTTGTTGAATCATAACCAGTAACTTTTTTTTATTGTCCTTATTTACCAAATCAGCACTGAGTAATGACAATTTAGGAGCTCCTTTTCTATTGATCCATTGATTAAAAAATCTTTTTAGGTCAATACCTGAGATTTTTTCCATTGCTATCCGGATACTGTTGAAACTTGCATTTTTGAATCTGTTGTTTTTGTAAAATAACCTTAAGCCCTCAATAAACTTCTCATCTCCTAATTTTAATCTCAACATGTGAAACATCATCAAGGATTTTCCATATCCGATTGCTTCGCTACTGCCGTCGTGCCTGTTTATAAATTTACTCAATGGAAAATCATTTTCCGGTGTGACAAAATCAGTAAATTTTTGAAGAGTCGATCTTCGATAACTACTTCCTTGTCCTCTTTGTTCTTTTATGAGATGATCGGCAAGATATGCGGTAAGTCCTTCACACCAATTGCCTCTGTCAAAATCAACATAAACGCTATTTCCCCACCAATTGTGCAGCAATTCATGAGGATATGAAGAATGCAGAATAAAAGGGAATCTTATTATTTTTTCGCCTAATAGAGTAAATGAGGGCATACCATAGCCTGTTTCCCAAAAATTCTCAACTAATGCAAACTTGCTATATGGATATTTAGATATAAGACTTTCGTACATCGTCATATACTGTTCTGTGACTTCCAGATATTTATTTGCGAGGCTTTCATCCGGAGTTCTTAGAAAAGTCATCGCTTCGACACCGTTATTCATTTTGAAAGAATACTCATTGAATTTTGCTCCTATTAAAAATATCTCTTCCTGTGGTTTTTCGCATACCCATTGGTCTAAATGAGAATTCAACGAATCCTTAGATTCTACTCTCATTCCTTGTGATACTGATTTCCACCCCTTTGGTAAGTTGGATTGGAGCTTGAAAGTATATAGCAGTTTTGGAAAAGTAGGAATCCAGTATGTCGAACCTGCAAGATATATTCCTTTTGAACTGATGATTCCGGGAGATTCTGAAAAACCTCTTTGATAATTATCATTGCTTTGTTCCAAAGAAGATTGGATTATCCCTTTGTATGATATAGTACACTCCTTCGCATCAGTCAAAAATAGTATCTCCCATTTTGTTAAATCCAACTCAGCATTCTCTATATCTCTGTCCATACCAATATCGGCTGCATTGTTATCGTTTTCCAATTTGGTCAGATTAATATTATCACTATTGGAGTAGGGAATTAATGAAGAGTTTAGATAAAAATACATTTTATTACCCTCAGAAGCACTCAAGTCAATCCTGTCTTTTACAAATATAAAACTTTTATCGGGTTGAATTTCCGTTTGTAAATCGTGTTTTATAATTGCATTTTGAGCTTTAATTGAGGTAGATGTCAATATAAATACGGAGAAGAATAGGTAAAATGCAGTTGTTTTAAGAGTTTTCATCTTGCTTATATATTAAAAGTATTCTAATAATTAATATGTTTTGGTCATATCTTCTGGAATAACCAAAATATAATCTCCAAGCTTTCTGTATTCGTCTTTGAATTCAATGGATTCTGCTTCTTGCGTAGAGATAGTAAGTATCTTTAATTCACGTGCATATTTATTGAGGTACCAACTTATTGCACCGTGATTTTTTGAGTGAAAATCTCCTTGAAAATGAAGAAAAGTGAATCCTTTCTTATGATTTTTATTGATAAAATATGCCATTGTAGCATCTTTGATAGCTTGTGCTTCCACAAATTCAACGTTCATGCCCATACCGTGTCCGGTATCCATGGACATCATCTCATCATAATTAGGAGCTAATGTATCAAAAGGTACGGGTAGGGGAGCAAAATATCTTTTAGCTTCATCACTCAACTCTTCTAATCCCTTGAAGCCTTTTTTAGCAACAACTCCCGCATATCTTCTTGGAACATTGGTAGCATAAAAAGGGATTTGGTTCTTTTTAGCGTATTCCAAAACCGGTTTGTAGTCGGTTTTGTAATTTTTCCAGAGCCTCATCTCACTTTCAAAATAAGTTTTCTTAATCTTTCCACTCATGTATTCATCGAGTATTAGTTGATTATCTGCCTCATACATTTCAGCACCTATTTGTAAACTTGAATCAAGTGAAAACAAACGTTTGGTCAGTTGTAATTGCAGCCAGTGATTCATTGAATTATTGTGCAATTCTCCAAAAAGAACTACATCGACTTTTGACATTTTTTTCGCCATTTGTTCGAAATCTACAATTTTACCATTAGAGTCATATATTATATAAGGTATGGGTGATTGTGCCATTACGGATAATGACATCAATAAAATACCGGCAGTAATAAATCTTTTCATTTTGTTAATTTTAGATTGTGTATTAATAATGTGACTAACCCAATAAACAAAGGATAGCTTTAAATCGAGCTCAAAATTATAAAAAGAAAATTGATAATTATTAGTATTATAGCTTAAATTAGTATTATTTTGCATTTCGTAAATGTTCAGATTGTGAAAGAAAGTAAATACAATATAACTCAACCATTGCTTTTAGCAGTTATCTTGGCGGTTGGAATGCTTGTTGGTTATAGGTTAAATGACAGAGGGGAGCTTAGTCTTATTCAAAAAGAATATGCGAGTAAAAATGCATCTATAAAAAGCATAAATGAGGTTTTGAATCTGATTGAGAATAAATACTTGTACAAAACCAATTCTACTAATTTTACTGATGATGTGATGAGTAGTATAGTTGATAAACTGGACCCATTTTCAAGATATATCAATTCAGAAAAATATAATTCCGTAAATGATAGATTGGAGGGACATTTTACGGGATTGGGTATAGAAAGCTTATTTGTAGCTGATACCTTATTTGTCACAAATGTTCTTGAGGGAAGCCCGGCAGATAAGGCGGGATTGAAATCAATGGATAGGATTGTGCAACTTGGGAATTCTGTAATTGTTGGTAAAGATCGAGATGTTTCGGAAGTCAGAGATATTATAAAAAAATATAAGGGGAAAGATTTGGACTTAGTGATAGTTAATCGTTACGGGAAGAAAGTTCCGGTAACAGTTAATATTTCGAACGTTGAGCGGAACTCCATAGATAAAAATTTTCTTCTCAAAGACTCTATTGTATATTTATCGATTAGTCAGTTTACAAAATATACTTATCGTGATTTCATGAAAATTATAGAATCTTATGCAAAAAACGATAAGCTGGGAAAATTGATTATAGATCTTAGAAATAATCCGGGAGGTTATTTGCGTGAAGTAACAAAAATATTGGATCAGTTTTTTGAAACTTCAAAATTGACAATGGTAAAGACTATTTATAAATATGGTAGAGAAGATGTGTTGAAAACAAGTGGACGTAATTTTTACAATATAAAAGATATTGTTGTACTTATTAATGAGAATAGTGCTTCAGGTAGTGAGGTGTTGGCAGGCGTACTTCAGGATTATGACCGTGCGACTATTATCGGGAAACAATCTTTTGGAAAGGGATTGGTACAAGAACAGTTTAAACTCGATAATGGAGCTGCGTTAAGATTGACTATTGCCAACTACTATTTGCCAACCGGAAGATCCATTCAAAAAGTATTGGAGCTTGATTCAAACTTTGTAGATTTGAAGAGTTCTCACTATGAAAAGAAAGATACTTTTTATAGTATGAAAAAAAATCGACCTTTGATATCCGGAAGCGGGATTTATCCTGATATTTTAGTAGAAGATGCTGAATTTAATAAAATTAACTATTTGTTTTGGGAAAAGGATAGTTTGTTTTTAAGTTGGGGCATAGAATATATCAAGAAACATCCTGAATTATTAGAAATGGATAAAAATGCTTTTTTAAAGTCAAATATCCCATTGGAAAGTGATATAACAGACCTAAAAGAAAAGCTACATAAAGATATTAAAAAAACTGAATTGTTTTTAACTTTTCTAAAATCGCGGATTGGATTTATACTTTTTGGTTACGATACAGAGGGCAGAATTATAGCTGATAATGATCCTTATCTAAACAAAGCTATTGAACATTTTCGAAATAAAAGATGAATACCAAACACTGATTAGCGATTAATCCGCATTAATCACAAGTTTTTGTTTTTTCGATTTGTATTAGTTTTCCTGCTTATAGGCGAATACACTTCCCTATGAATTATTCATAATTGAATTTCACAAGGCAGGTCTAATACATTATATTCTTTTCCCCTCAATAACTTTCATCAATTCTTCTTTGTAATTTTTTCCAATGGGGATTAGTTTTTCTTTACCTTTTTCCTTGACTTCAATCATATTTCCCATAATAGAATTTATCTTATCTATATTGATAATATACGATCTGTGAACCCTGATAAATTGTTTTGAGGGTAATTTGTCATCCAAACTTTTCATCGTTTGCAGGGTGATAACTCTGGAATTATCATTTCTTATTATCACATAGTCTTTTAACCCCTCTATGTAAATGATATCGTCATATCTAACTTTGATTAATTTTTTATCAGCTTTAACATAGAAATAATCATCATCACTTACTGATTCATATTTTGAATTTAAGGATTCTGAAACTTTGTTTATTGCCTTAAAAAATCTATCAAAAGAAATGGGTTTTAAAAGATAATCAACAGCATCAAGGTCATAACTTTCGATGGCATATTTGTCGTATGCAGTTGTAAATATCACACAAGGGGGATTTTTCAATGATTTAAGAAAATCAATGCCTGTGATTTGAGGCATTTTGATATCTAAGCAAATCAAATCAATTTTTTCTTCTTTCAGTATTTTATTAGCTTCAATTGCGTTTTCGCATTTAGCTACAAGCTCTACATTAGGGAGCTGGTTTATATGGTTTTCCAATACTTGTAAAGCCAAAGGTTCGTCATCTACAATAATAGTTCGTATCATAATATTACTCTTTGTTATTTAAATCTAAAAATAAATCAATTTTATAATGAAATTTTGTGTTTTCAATATCGAGTTTGTATTTGCCGGGGTAGAGCAGTTTCAAACGTTTTTTTACATTAGCTAAACCGATTCCCCCTTGTTTTTTTTGAAAATCCTCTTGTGTATATTCAGGTTTAATATTTTCAACGCTAAAAAACACCTTATTGTCATCTACTCTTAAATTGATATTTACAAAAGCCCCTTCAATGACTTTATTTACCCCGTGTTTAAAAGCATTTTCAAGGAAAGGTGTGAATAATAAAGGTGATATTTTTTGGTCTGAAATATTTCCTTGAATATCAAATTCTATTTTCACATCATCTCTTTGCCTCAATTTTTCCAATGCGAGATAATTTTGAATGTATTTGACTTCTTTGATTAATGATACCTTTGGCACATTGCACTCATAAAGCATATAACGCAGTATTTCCGATAGTTTTAATATGATGTCAGGTGTTTTTTCAGATTTGACCAATGCCAAAGAATATAAGTTGTTGAGTGTATTAAAAAGAAAATGAGGGTTTATTTGAGATTTAAGAAACTTCAATTCCGAATGCAATTTTTCTTTTTCTAATTTCTTTTTTTCTCTTTGGTACTTTACCCATTCAGTCAATATCTTCAAAACAGTCGAAGTCCCCGCGATGAAAAAAGTTGTCAAAAAAGTATAGTGCAAATTATGTAAAATTTGCCTTTTTGTAAATTCATTATTGTAATGAATCAGGTACAAAACAGCACCCTTGATAGGCGTAATCAAAAGTACGCTGAGAATTAAAACCGGCACATATACTTTTAGTGACTTCCCTTTGAGATATTTAGGAAATAGATAGTAAATATTGAAATAAACGATAAAAATGTAAAATAATAAGTTTATTGATTCTGTGAGAAAAGAAAAGCTCAGAAAATAATCTTTATTTGTTGAATTTACAATTGATATCAACACGATTATCCAAAATGCTATATGTAAACTAATCCTGAATAATTTGTTTTTTAAATTGATATTTGAAAAATGTATTTTTGACATCTATTCTGTTTATAACTGCTAAAATATGAAATATTTGGATTATATTGACTAATTATAGATAAAATACATGGTTTTATATACTAAATAGACAATTGCATTTTTGCAATAATTCGGGTTACCCCACTTAGCAATAGTGAATAATGCGGGTTAAAACTCAAAACAGGCGGGTGCATTTCATTTTTTCGCGTTGCGGGTTGATTCTCCTTTAGGAGTCAGAGGCAAAGCAATGGGTAAAGCGAAAAAATGAAATACGCCTAAATAAGCTATACTGTAGAACTGTGCCCACTCTCTGTTTTAAGCTTGATAATCACATCATAATCCAACAGTTTTTTTATTTAATATTGATAAAAAATGTGGTTTATATAGTTTGGGCATGGATTTTGTACTGTATATATATATTATAAAAATTGTAAATTTATAATCTGATTATGTGATGTTTATGTTTCTTTTTGGATAGCTTGTGACTAATTTGATTGGGGTTGTTTTATGTATTTATAATATATTTATATAAACAAATTTATATATAATGATGCATTATATAAAAACTTAAACTAATAAATACCATTAGTAATCAGTGGTTTATATGGGAATTGATATATATTTGTGACGATATTTATTAACCCCCTAAAAATAAAACGAAAATATGAACAAGAAAAATATTGTAGTTGGATATCTGATGTTGATGTTGTTTTTTGCATCAGATATAGTTGTGTCTAGAGATATTCCTAAAAGGAAAAATATTGAGTTGTCTGGTGGATATAAGCTTTTAAATCCCTTGCCTCCACCTTATGTAAAAATCATCACCTATGCTTGGTTGGATTATAACGAAAATGGGATTAAAGATTTTAATGATGGTGATTTAAAGGGGATTTCCGTACGATTGTACAATTCAAATGATAATCTTATCGCTTCAGGAGTAACCGATGAAAATGGATATTATACTTTCGAGAATATCCCAAATGGAATTTATCGTGTTAGATATAGTACTTTCACTGGGCTAAATTATACATATAAGGATCAAGGAACAGATGATAATTTGGACTCCGATCTCGATTACGGTGGCTATTCTGCTTATATGACAGTATCCAATTCAAATGAAAATTACATTGTGACAGGTGGTTTTAGGGGAAACCTACAAGTTTTTATGGGAAATAGCTTAAATATTTGTCAAGGGTCAAGTGTAACATTGAAAGCGGAAACTTTTTTTGGTAAAGCTCCTTTTACATATGATTGGAATCAGAATTTACCTCATCAAGAATCTGTTGTTGTATCTCCTGCCTCTACTACTGAGTATCATGTTACAGTTACTGATGCATGGGGATTTAAAGCAAATGGATATATCATAGTAAGGGTTAAAAATGGTGTTGGAGAAGAACGATATACGGTTATTGATGATTTTAATCATGGTGCCGAACCTAATTCTTTGCGATTAGTAGTTTCTCCTTCTAATCCCGGACCAATCCACAAAACAGATCATGCCAATACAGGTATAATTGGGGGGAGTAGAGAGGTGATGCTTGAATATATTTCGGGAACTCGACCTGCGTCTGTGGAAATAGAGTATAACTCCGGTTTTTATTCAAATAGTAATGAGGACGGGGCTATTTCATATAATGAATTACATTATAATAATGGTGGTAATGGATTGCATAAGGATATTTCAGGTTTTGACTATATAAAAATAAATGATATTGGTATAGACCAAGGGGAAGTTATTTTAAGTATAAAAATTACGGATTTCAATAATAATTCTGCTGATATTACAAAAAAATTGCCGGGTCTTGGTAATTTTATTATATTTAATAAGGAACTACGTCTGTCTGAATTTAATAATATTGCATCGTTGGATTTGACTGATGTAAAAGAGATATGTTTTAAGTTTTCATCTTTTGATAAGTCAATAGATTATAGAATGGGCGATATCTGGATATGTGAATTTACTGATTGCCAGGTAAAAGTTGAACCTGTAGCTGCTGAATTATGTCAAGGCGACAGTGTAGATATATCTGCGTCTGCGGGATGTGTCAACATTGTGAATTACGAATGGGATAATGGTGTAGGTGCCGGTGCAAAACACAGAATTGCACCTGATGTTACTACCGTGTATCATGTTACTGCCACAGATGCTTATGGCTGTACATCAACTGATTCGGTGAAAGTGATAGTAAACAATAAACCAACAATTAAGCTTCCTTCAAATCTTGGAGTATGTAAAGGGGATACCCTGGAAATCGAAGTAGAGCATCTTACAGGTTTGGCTCCATATAAGTATATATGGAGTACAGGTGATACAACCAAAATTATAAAAGTGTCTCCAACTTCCAATTCAGTTTATAGCGTCACAGTATATGATGCAAACAATTGTAGTTCTGAAACCCAAGATGTTTCTGTGGAAGTTTACCCTACACCTTCTGTGGTTTTAAGTTCAACTATTGCTGATTGTGCTGAAAGTAACGGTTCTGCTACAGCTGTTGCCAAGGGTGGTACACCTCCATATAGTTATAAATGGAGTAACGGTGTGACAACTGATAATAATACTGCTATTCCGGCAGGAGATTATACCCTTACTGTTACTGATGCTAATGGGTGTACAGTTGTGGACAAGGTTGTTGTAGCTGAAAAAGATTGTGGTTTGCTGGGTAATTTTGTCTGGGAAGATGATAATTATAACGGAGTTCAAGACCAGGGTGAGAAAGGTATTGAGAATGTGAAAGTGGAACTATTTGATAAAAACAAGAATCTATTGGATATGACCTTGACCGATAATAATGGTATTTACTATTTTTATAGTCTTCATCAAGGAGAATATTATGTGAAGTTCACTAAACCAGATAACTATTATCCGACTAAAAGGAGGGTAGGTCTTGGTAATTCTGATAGTGATGCAGATTTATCTACAGGATTTACAGAATTGATTTCACTTGATAAATACGAAAAAGATAGTACAATAGATGCCGGTTTCTATAGACTGGCAAGTATAGGAGATACCGTTTGGGTAGATAAAGATGGAGATGGGATACAAGATACGGATGAACCGGGCTTGGGCGGTGTTGAAGTCAAATTACTTGACTGTGATGACAATGAGATAAATACGACTACTACCGACCAAAGCGGTAAGTATATATTTGAAGATTTAATTCCCGGAGATTACAAGGTTCAATTTGTATTGCCTGC
>Ga0256832_1000725_pt1 | contig 21671 bp, 20 predicted proteins | sample 134614metaG_FD_190534 | JGI IMG/M metagenome (GOLD analysis project Ga0256832, IMG submission 190534) | Hydrothermal vent microbial communities from Lau Basin, Pacific Ocean - 134-614 | ecosystem: Environmental > Aquatic > Marine > Hydrothermal vents | place: Pacific Ocean: Lau Basin | collected... | reverse complement strand
ATACGTGAAAAAAGCGGTGTGGATGAAGTGACACTGATGACCTCAAGAGGCCGCGTACTGGGTTCCAGCTCGGCTGAAGAAGGGGATTTTGTGCCCGATCTGCCCAGTTCAGACCTGTTACTGCCTCTGCAGCAGGGACGGGATCATGTGGTGCTGGATCTGGATGATGATTCCAGCCGGACCATCCGGGTGCTGGTGCGTATCCCCTATAATGATAATGACTATCTGATCCTGCAGGCACTGTCTCCCATCAGTGAGCGGCAGCACCGGCTGGCGGCCAGTGTACAGCAGGCCTATTCTGAATATAAAGGGCTGGTCTATCTGCGCAAGCCGCTAAAAATCAGCTTTACCCTGACCCTGTCGCTGGTGCTGCTGCTGGGTATTTTAAGTGCTGTCTGGGCAGCTTTCTTTTCTGCCCGTCGTATTGCCGAACCTATCCGCGATCTGGCCGAAGGCACCAAGGCGGTGGCGGAAGGGGAGTACCACAAACCCATTCCCCTGTTAAATGATGATGACTTTGGCCTGTTAATACAGTCATTTAACAAAATGGTGCGTCGCCTGTCCCAGACTCATAACGCTCTGGAAGAAAGCCATGAACAGGCCAAGCGTCAGCGCGACTATCTGGAAGTGGTGCTGAGCAACCTGTCCTCCGGAATTATCAGTCTGTCAGAAAACAAGGAGATCCGCACCAGCAACCCTGAAGCCAGTGTTATTCTGGGTATTAATGTCAATGAATATCTGGGTCAGTCCCTGTTTCAGCTGGCCAGGGAAAAACCGGAACTGGAATCCCTGGTGCGCTGGATAATGAGCTCTATTCAGAACCGGGTAAAACACTGGAGTGAAGAAATCACCCTGATAGAAGCCGATGGCCGCAAAAACCTGCTTTGCCGAGGTACGGCTCTGGCCGACGGCGGTTATGTGATTGTGATAGAAAATGTCACTTCACTGGTGCAGGCCCAGAGAGATGCCGCCTGGGGCGAAGTGGCCCGCCGTCTGGCTCATGAGATTAAAAATCCGCTGACGCCCATTCAGTTATCGGCTGAGCGCATTCGTCATAAATACCTGAAAACCATGGATAAAAAAGATGCTGAAACCATGGACCGCCTGACTTCCACCATTATTCATCAGGTGGACAGTATGAAAGAAATGGTTAAAGCCTTTTCAGAATACGCTAAAATGCCCGAACTGAAAATGCAGACTCTGGATATTGAAAGTTTATTGATGGAAGTGGTTGATTTGTACCGCGGCAGCGATAAACTGACCATAAAACAGGAACTGGGGATTGGCGGTACTCTGGTGGAAGTGGACCAGGGGCGTTTGCGGCAGGTTTTTCATAATCTGATTAAAAATGCCATGGAAGCCGCCGGGGATAATGAAAAAATTATTCTGCAGGTTAAAACCCATCTGGAAGAACTGAACAAGCAAAACTGGTGTGTACTGGAACTGACGGATAACGGCCCCGGTTTCCCGGAGGATATGCTGGCCAATATCTTTGACCCTTATGTAACCAATAAGCCCAAGGGGACAGGACTGGGACTGGCGATTGTGAAAAAGATTATTGAAGAACACGGTGGTTCAATTCTGGCAGAAAATGCACCGCAGGGTGGTGCCAGAGTTGTGATAAGATTACCTGCTGTTTAAAAATAAAAGATTCTGGTACTTGAGGAAATAAAATGGCGTCTGCCTATATACTTGTTGTTGATGATGAACCGGATATCCGGGAGCTGGTGCAGGAGATCCTGCAGGATGAAGGTTATGAAGTTGAGATTGCCGAAAACGGCCAGCAGGCCCGGGAAATGGTTCAGAAAAGAACCCCGGATCTGGTGCTTCTGGATATCTGGATGCCGGATATTGATGGTATCAGCTTATTAAAAGAATGGTATGAAAGTGATGATACCAGCCGTTTTCCGGTGATTATGATGTCCGGACACGGCACTGTAGAAACAGCGGTTGAGGCGACCCGTCTGGGTGCCTATGATTTTCTGGAAAAACCACTGTCACTGGCCAAGCTGCTGCTCACTGTAGAACATGCCCTGGAAGCCTATAAACTGGATAAGGAAAATCAGGATATGCGCCATCAGCTGTTGTCGGTTGATGAGCCGGTAGGCAAGAGCAAGGTTAACCAGGAACTGCGTCGGGAAATAGAGCAGATTGCCCAGCATGACAGCCGGGTGCTGTTTGTCGGTGAGCCGGGCAGCGGCAAAAGCAAGTACTCCAGGCTGCTGCATCGCTTAAGTCCGCGGGCGGATCAGCCCTATATTGAACTGGGTGTAGCGACACTGGATCCGGAAAATTCAGCAAGGGAGCTGTTTGGTTCGGAGCAGGACGGCAGGATCTACTATGGACTGCTGGAACAGGCCAGTAAGGGTACGTTATATATTGATGATATTGGCGATATGGATCCGGCAACTCAGGGCCGGCTGCTCAGCACTCTGGAAACCGGTCGTTTTCACCGTATGGGCGGAACAGAAGCCATTACCCTGAACTGCCGGATCATTACAGCCACCCATTATTCCCTGGAACAACTGGTTAAGGAAAACAAATTTAAATCTGAACTGTATTTTCAGCTTAATGTCCTGCAGGTTAAAGTACCACCTCTGCGGGAACATTGTGAGGATGTCCCCGAACTGCTGAATTATTATCGGGATCGTTTTGTGCAGAAGGAGCAGTTTAATTACCGCAGTTTTTCAATTGCCGCTTTAAACCGTTTGCGCAATTACACCTGGCCGGGTAATCTGCTGGAACTGAAAAACATGGTGCAGCGCCTGTTAATTGTGTCCGATGAGGAAACCATTTCTCTGGAAGAAGTTGAACAGCAGCTGGCACAGAAATACGAAAGTTCCGGTGGGGAGTTTGGTCTGGGCGCATCGGACAGTTCCGGCAGCGATGCCCTGCAGAGCCTGTTTGATCATCCTTTAAAAGAAGCCCGGGAAATGTTTGAAAAGGCTTACCTGGAACAGAAATTAATTGAAGTCGGCGGCAGCGTGGGTAAAGTAGCCCAACTGGCAGGTGTCGAACGTACCCATTTATATCGTAAAATGAAATCTCTGGGCATTGATGCCAAAAAAATTGTGGCAAAAGCTAAATAAAGGCTGGTTACGGTCAGTGCTGCTGGCTGGTTGCCGTAAATATTCGTAAAGCTAATCACATACATAGACAAGTATAATGAAAATTCTGATTTTAGGTGCCGGACAGGTAGGCTCTTCACTGGCTGAAAATCTGGCCAGTGAAGATAATGATATCACCGTTGTAGATGTGGACGGCCGCCGATTAGGTGTCCTGCAGGATCGGCTGGATATCCGAACGGTCAGGGGCAAGGGATCACATCCTGATGCGCTTCTCAAAGCCGGTTGTGATGATGCCGATATGCTCATTGCCGTCACCAATAGTGACGAAACCAATATGATTGCCTGCCAGGTGGCCTATACCATTTTCCATACCCCCACCAAAATTGCCCGGGTTCGCTCTAACCAGTACCTGATCCATCCTGAGCTTTTTACCCATGATGCCCTGCCCGTGGATGTACTGATCAGCCCGGAACAGCTGGTAACGGATTATATCAAGCGTCTGATTGAATACCCCGGTGCCCTGCAGGTGCTGGATTTTGCCGGTGGACAGGTACAGCTGGTGGCGGTACGGGCCTTTAAGGGCGGCCCCCTGTTAGGCCATGAACTGCAGGAAATCCGCAAACATATGCCCAATATCGATACCCGGGTAGCGGCTATTTATCGCAAGGGACGGGCCATTATTCCCAAGGGCGATACCATTATTGAAGAAAACGATGAAGTGTTCTTTATTGTGGATCGACGCAATACCCGTAAGGTTATGTCAGAACTGCGCCGGGTGGACAAGCCCTTTAAACGTATAATGATTGCCGGCGGCGGTAATATCGGCCAGCGCCTGGCGCGAACCCTGGAAGGGCGGCTGCATGTCAAGATCATTGACCATAACCCGGCCAATGCCCGTATGCTGTCCGAAGAACTGGAAAAAACCATTGTGCTGCTCGGTGATGTGTCTGATGAAGAACTGCTGATTGAAGAAAATATTGAAGGCACCGATGTATTCTGTGCTCTGACTAATGATGATGAGGCCAATATTATGTCGGCCCTGCTGGCCAAACGGCTGGGTGCACGCAAAGTAATGGCTCTGATTAACCGGGCTGCCTATGTCGATCTGGTGGAAAGTGGTGAAATTGATATTGCTATTTCTCCCCAGGAAGCCACTATCGGCAGTCTGCTGGCCCATGTACGTCGTGGTGATGTGGAAATGGTACATTCACTGCGTAAAGGTGCGGCAGAAGCCATTGAAGCCATTGCCCATGGAGATAAAAAAACCTCCAAAGTCGTGGGGCGTGCGGTGGAGGATATTCCCCTGCCGCCGGGCACCACCATTGGCGCCATTGTACGTAATGGCGAGGTGATTATTGTGCATCATGATACGGTAATAGAATCGGATGATCATGTTATTCTGTTTCTGGTGGACAAGCGCCATATTATTGATGTAGAGCGACTCTTCCAGGTGGCTGTTACCTTTATCTAGGCTGTAGAGCACACTATGCAACCCCTTGTTATATTACGTATTGTCGGCCTGCTGCTGATGGTCTTCAGTACCACTGTGATCCCGCCCATTGTGGTGTCGCTCTGGTATCAGGACTTAGAAATTAATGCGTTTATTCACGCCTTCCTGGTGATTTTACTGTCCGGCCTGTTTATCTGGCTGCCGGTGCGCAATATGCGCAAGGAGCTCAGGATCCGTGACGGCTTTGTGGTCGTGGTGCTGTTCTGGTTTGTTTTTGGTCTGGTCGGTTCCCTGCCGCTTTACCTGTCGCACAGTCTGGAGGCCAGTTTTACCGATGCCCTGTTTGAATCCATTTCTGCCCTGACTACTACCGGAGCCACGGTGTTTACCGGTCTGGATGAACTGCCCAAATCCATTTTATTTTATCGTCAGCAAATGCAATGGCTGGGCGGTATGGGTATTATTGTACTGGCGGTAGCGGTGCTGCCCATGCTGGGTATTGGTGGTATGCAGTTATACCGTGCGGAAACACCGGGACCCATTAAGGATAATAAACTGACACCCCGTATTACTGAAACGGCCAAGGCACTCTGGTATATTTATCTGGGGCTGACCATCACTTGTGCTCTGGCCTACTGGGCTGCCGGTATGAGCCTGTTTGATGCGGTCGGTCATAGCTTTTCTACGGTGGCCATTGGCGGTTTTTCCACCCATGATGCCTCTATCGGCTACTTTGATAACAAACTGATTGAAATGATTGCCGGCTTTTTTATGGTCATTGCCGGTATTAACTTTGCCCTGCATTTTAGTGCTTTACGTATGCGCAGTATCAAACACTATTTTTATGATGTGGAATTTAAAGTTTATCTGATGATCCTGGCTACGGCTTCAGCCATATCCGTCCTGTATCTGCATTACTCTACAACTTTTGAAAGCTGGGGCGATGCTCTGCACCATGGTATTTTTCAGACCATTTCCATTGGTACTACTGCTGGTTTTACTACGGCGGATTATTATAACTGGCCGGGCTTTCTGCCGGTTATGCTGCTGTTTATCAGTTTTGTTGGCGGTTGTGCCGGCTCTACCGGCGGCGGTATGAAAGTGATCCGTTTTATTCTGTTATTTAAACAGGGACTGAGGGAGATTTTCCGCCTTGTCCATCCCAGCGCCCAGATCCCTGTTAAAATTGGCGGCAAGGCCATGCCAGAAAATGTCAGTAATGCCATCTGGGGCTTTTTTGCCCTCTATGTGGCCAGCTTTAGTATTATGATGCTGCTGTTAATGGCTACCGGACTGGATCAGGTTACGGCTTTTTCGGCTCTGGCCGCCTGTCTGAACAATCTGGGACCGGGACTGGGTGATGTCGGTGCTAATTACCAGGGGATTAATGACTTTTCCAAATGGGTGCTGTGTTTTGCCATGCTGCTGGGACGGCTGGAAATTTTTACCCTGCTGGTTATTCTCACCCCTTCTTTCTGGAGACGATAATGGTAGAAGCCAGAAACAAATGGAATGAACGCTATCAGAATGTGCACGTGCCTAACCAGGTCATTGATGTTCTGGAATTGAACCAGCATCTGCTCAGCGGTCAGGGCCGGTCACTGGATCTGGCCTGCGGTCTGGGGGGTAATGCCCTGCGTCTGGCTGAACTGGGTTATGACAGTCATGCCTGGGACATATCCGATGCGGCTATTGAGAAAGTTAAGGAGTTTGCCAGGGAACGTCAGTTGACCATCCATACCCGGCAATGTGATGTCAGTGACACCCTTCTGGAAGCGGAAAGTTTTGATGTTATTCTGGTCAGTCGTTTTCTGGTGCGCGATCTGGTGCCTGCTTTAATTGAGGCATTAAAGCCCGGCGGCCTGATTTTTTATCAGACCTTTACTCAGGAAGTATTACCGGAACTCAATGAACAGGAATCCGGGCCTAAAAATCCCCAGTACCGTTTAAAAGTTAATGAACTGCAGAAGTTGTTTGCACCGCTGATCCTGCGTTATTACCGGGAAGAAGGTTTGTTAGGCGATATCCGTAAGGGCATTAGAAATGAGGCCATGCTGGTTGCCCAGAAACCTATACCAGGTTTATAAAGTGGTGGTTTTGGGTGGTTCCTGGGTATCGGGTGAGGCCGGTGTGTTGTTATTTTTTTCCTGCTCCTGCTGTTTCAGCTCTTTCTGCATTTCCCGGTCCAGTTCCTGATTGAGTTCCTGCATGGACTTTTCTATTTGTTCCAGTTCTTTTTTCATGGACTCGCCCATTATCTGTACACCTTTATCAATGGTTTCGCGCATGGTTTTAGAGAATTGTTCCAGAGCTGACTGCAGTTCAGTACCCAGCATGGAATCCCGGGTCTGGTTAAAGTCCACCAGCCAGTGTCCATTCTGATTGACCAGAATGGTTCTTAAGGCAGTACGCCGGGCTTTATTCTGATCGCTTTGATGCTGTACCAGCTGGGTTAAAATTTCAGCCCGTTGTGCAGAAATACTCTGTTCGCCCAGTTCGACATAATCCTTGCTGCTTTGCAGAATAATTTTAAAACTGTCCCGGCTGTCCGGAGTCAGGTATTGTTTTGCGGTATCAATATCACCGGCCAGAGCGGCATGCCAGAATGCTTCTGCCACGGCCATGGGGGTTTTGGGTTTTGGCGGTGTGCAGGCCAGCAGCAGGGTGCTAAGCAGAACAATAATGCCCAGTTGCAGAAATTTATTATGTTGCAGCATTTAGATTTAGATCTCACTAAATATTTAAGGAAAAAGTAACCGGTCCGTCATTCAGCAGAGACACCTGCATATCAGCACCAAACTTGCCCGCCTGAATATGGGGATACTGGTTTTGTGCCTGGTTCAGCAGATAGTCAAACAGCTGTTCGGCTTCTGCCGGCGCCTTGGCGCAGCTGAAACTGGGGCGCATGCCTTTGCGGGTATCCGCTGCCAGGGTAAATTGTGGTACTAATAGTAAACCGCCCTGAATATCACGGACGCTGAGATTCATTTTATCATCATCATCGGCAAAAATGCGATAATTGAGCAGTTTATGCAGCAGTTTATCAGCCTGTATTGTCTGGTCATCTTTCTGCATACCAATCAGAGCCAGCAGCCCCTGCTCAATCTGTCCGATAATCTGACCGTCCACCTCAACTTTTGCCCAGCGAACCCGTTGAATAAGACCAATCATAGATGATTAGGAACCAGCCTGGCTGCGAATTGCGGTCACATTATTGGGGATGTTTTTCTCCTGGATAACGACCGGCATGGGGCTATTAACCGTAGTGAGCATTTTATTAATATCCACCAGGTACTTCTGCAGAACCTTAGCTTCTTTTTTCAGAGACATGACTTTTTCACTGATACTGTCCCTGGACTGCCCGGCTTTTTTCAGTTGATCCAGACGAGTCTGCAGTTCTTTTTTATGGGCCTTGACATGACGTATTAGCGGGGTCAGAGCGCGGCGTCCCCAGTCATCAGCGTCTTTATTAAGCTGATAATAAATATTGCGTGCCCGGCTGACCAGAGAAATAAAGAATTTCTTAATAACAAAACTCTGTTCCGTCATGGTGGAATATACACTGGTACGATATTCTTCGGCATCTTCGTAAAGTGTTTCTATTTCCTGTTTATAGGAGGTGATAGAAAACAGTTTAGGCTTAATGTCGGTTTGTTCATTCTGGTTCTGAAAGCGGTTATAGATGGACTTAACCAGCCGATTGGTCAGTTCTGTCTGTTTGGCGGCTTCCTGCATGGTGGCACTGATATCATCAAACAGGGCTTTCATTGCTTTTTTCATTCCTGTGGTGGTCCAGCTGCCTTTCATCAGTGTTCGAGCATCATTTACCTGTTTATCCAGCCTGTCCAGATCGATAATGGATTTTAGGCGGTTATGCTGACCGGAGAGAATCTGACGGCTGGCCTGCAGGGTTTCAGCATTGCGGTGATAAACCGCCTGTTCTTCCCGGGTTTTTTCCAGCAGCCGTTGAATGATATTCTCATTTTTACCGCTCAGGCCGCTAAGACCTTCAATGGATTTTTTTCTGGAATTAAACTGGGTCAGCAGAATACCCTTGGAAGTCTGCATCATTTCATTAATATCGGTGATCAGAGTATTACGAACCAGTTGTTCTTTCTGCGGCAGAATTTCATTGGACAGGACATTTTCCATGGCTTCCAGATTACTGTCTTTCAGTAACTGAGCATCATGTTTAACTCTTGCAATCAGGCCTTTCTGAGCGGAAATGGCAAATACCCGCCGGTTGTCAATATTCAGGGTTTTGGCCGTTTCTGAACACATTCTGTGAATGCTGCCTTTAACTTCATGGGTGGTTTTTAATTCATCCCACAGGGTATCAATTTTATTGAGGGCTACTACCAGACCGTTGTTATTATTGCGGCGGAAACTTTTCAGGTGCCGGCGCCAGATGTCCATATCAGAACGGGTTACACCGGTATCCGCTGCAAGTACAAAAATAGCCGCCTGAGCATTGGGCAGCATATTTATGGTCAGTTCCGGTTCGTTACCCAGGGAGTTTAGCCCGGGTGTGTCCAGTATACACAGACCCTGTTCCAGAAACGGATGCGGGAAATTAATAAGCGCATGACGCCACATGGGAATTTCCACTGTGGCATCTTCCGCCAGCTCTGTGCCGTTGTCATCAGTAATAATATCATACAGGCCCAGGCGCTTGGCTTCGCGGGCTTTAACTTTTTTGGTATTGGTGATCTGGGCAAAGGAACTGGCCATGCTGTCAGGAGAGGTGACATCCAGCTGGATATGGGTCCAGTTTACCAGGTTCTGTTTCTGTTCTGTAATGCTGCTGTCTTCCAGGCGGCTTTCAATGGGCAACAGACGCATATAGGGTTTGGGTTCATCGACATCAAAAAACAGTTCAGTCGGGCACATGGTGGTGCGGCCGGCCTCACTGGCCAGCAGACGGCGTTTAAACTGGGAGAAAAAGATGGCATTAATCAGTTCGGTTTTACCGCGGGAAAACTCACCCACAAAGGCCAGGGTGATCCGGTCGTGTCTCAGGGTCTGCAGGGTTTCGTAAATTTTAAGACTTTGTTCACTGTCTTCCAGACCTGTGGTATCCAGCCAGTCCTGAAAATTTTCTATGGCTTTTACCAGGTCACTTTTCCATTTTCCATAGGCATGGATATTGTCGAAAAAGTTTTCATTTGTCATGGTGTTATTCCCATCCCGTTTTCTATCCTGTTAAGAATAGCAGATAGAGGAAAAAAATAAGGGGTAAAATTGTGATAGATGTCTATTTGTGACATAAATATGACAGAAATAAGAAGTTGAGTAAGAAAAATCTGACTTTTAAGATAAATGAGCATACAGGGAATATGCGTCTAATCCCCGTGTTGAATAGCTTTAACGGATTTATTCAGGTTTAACCAAAAATGGCCGGCACCAGCATCAGCAGTAAATTAAGTACGATAAAGACCAGTATCGGTGATAAATCCAGACCGGAAAACGGCGGCAGTATTTTTCGGGCAGGGCGCATAACCGGCTCAGTGATATAATGAATCAGTGCTGTGGCCGGATTATAAGTGCCGGGATTAACCCAGCTGATAATGATCTGTACAATAATCGCAAAAAAGTAAATATACAGAACCAGGGTCAGCAATGAGCCGATACTGTGCCACAGCAGGAACACCGGGTTAACTGAAATGCCCTTAATGGCAAATAACAGCAGGTTTTCGATAAACTGCAGAACATAGGCAAGGATAAGGGATGAAACATCCAGGCCGAACATGCCGGGAATAACCCGACGCATGGGGTTTAATACCGGGCTGGTGGCTTTAACAATAAACTGAGACAGCGGATTATAAAAATCGGCACGCACAACCTGTAATAAAAAACGCAGCAGGACAATAATAATATACAGGCCGAAAAGGGTGCTGATCAGATAGCTGCCTGCATTAAGAAAAAAGTTATCCATTTATTGTTTCCTGTATATTTCCCAGTTTAAAAATAGTCTCATTTGTTTTCTGAACCCAGCATTTTGGCCAGTTCCCGGGAACGGGTCTGGGCACCCTGCAGGGCTTTTAAAAACAGGGCTTCCAGCTGCCCATCCTGTAAAATGCCAATGGCCCGTTCGGTGGTGCCGCCGGGTGAGGTGACCTTTGTTCTTAAAACTTCGGCGCTGTCCTCACTTTCCAGGGCCATTTTAGAAGCACCAAAAGCGGTTTGCAGAGCCAGTAAATGGGCGGTTTTTTCATCCAGCCCCAGTTGTACTCCGGCTTTTTCCAGGGCTTCAATCACCAGGAAAATATACGCCGGGCCGCTGCCTGACAGGGCGGTTACGGCATGCATGGCTTCTTCCTGCTCCAGCCATAAGGTCAGGCCCACTGCCCGCAGTATGGACTCGGCCAGAATACGCTGCTCATCACTGACCTGGGCATTGGCAAACAGTGCGGTTGCACCACTTTGCACCAGTGCCGGAGTATTGGGCATACAGCGGACCAGAGCCAGTTCTTTACCGTTTTGGGAACCCAGCCAGCGTTCAATATCCTGACATAAGACTCCCGCTGCAATAGAGATAAACAGGGGTGACAGTGCCTGTGCCTGTTCACTGATCTCCTGACATACTGCGGATAATTGCTGAGGCTTGACGGCCAGCACCACTACATCGACGGCTTTAACCAGTTCAGAATTATTCTTGGTAATATTCAGTTTAAACTGTTCCGCTAACTGAGCGGTCTGCTCAGCATCAGGATCACTGACCCAGATGTTTTCACCGGCAACACCGGTGGATGTTAAACCGCCTATCAGGCTGTAGGCCATATTACCGGCACCGATAAAACCAATTTTTTTATTAATCATCTATTTTTAGCTCTGTTTTAAAGTCGTTTCCTGAACTCATGGTCAATTTAAGTTTCCCTTGGGCCAAACAAAGCTGTCCCAATGCGCACAATAGTCGCTCCTTCTGCAATGGCTGCTTCCAGATCCCCGGACATACCCATAGATAAAGTATCCATATTCAGTTTAAACTGTTCGTTTAATTTATGCATCAGTTTGTTTAAGCGGCGAAAAGGAATACGCTGTAGTTCAAATTCGCTTTCGGGTTTGGGTATGGCCATCAGACCCCGTATCTTTAAATGGGGCAGATTAATAATATTCTCAAGAGCATTAAATACATCTGTGGGTGAAAAACCGGATTTTTGCGGTTCTTCGCTGATATTGATCTGCAGACAGATATTCAGATCTGGTAAATTTTCCGGACGCTGGGCACTGAGGCGTTGGGCAATCTTTAAACGGTCAACGGAATGTACCCACTGGAAATGCTTGGCAATATCACGGGTTTTATTGGACTGTATAGGGCCGATAAAATGCCAGACAATGTCTTTATAAGGGCACTGCTGTATTTTCTGCAGAGCTTCCTGAACATAACTTTCCCCAAAATCCCGCTGTCCCTGTTCATACAGCGCCAGTATTTTTTCCAGTGGATGGCGTTTGCTGACCGCCAATAAAAGCACCTTTTTATCCGCTTTGACAGCCGCAGAACGATGGCTTTTTTCCAGAGCCTGCTCAATCCGGTAATTAATGTGATCAAGTTGGTTTAAAGAATTGCTCATTATGGTCTATACTGATATTTGAAAAATAACTATAAACACTCAGGGTATTGTAAACATCACGCCTGAGTAGTCTGGAATAATAAATCATTATACAGTGAACGACTATTATATAGCGAAGAATTATGGATATTACAGAACTGCTTGCCTTTAGTACCAAAAACAATGCCTCGGACTTACACCTGTCCGCAGGACTGCCGCCTATGATCCGTGTTGACGGTGATATCCGGCGGATTAACGTCCCTCCCCTGGAACATCGTGAAGTGCATGATATGGTGTACGATATTATGAACGATAAACAGAGGAAGGATTTCGAGGAATTTCTGGAAACCGACTTTTCCTTTGAAGTGCCGGGTCTGGCACGTTTTCGTGTTAATGCCTTTAACCAGAACCGGGGTGCGGGGGCGGTATTTCGTACTATTCCATCCAATGTACTGTCTCTGGAAGAGCTGGGCTGTCCAGCTATTTTTAAAGATATCTGTGAAAACAAACGCGGCATTGTGCTGGTTACCGGGCCTACCGGTTCCGGTAAATCCACCACCCTGGCCGCCATGATGGATCATCTGAACAATACCATTTATGAACATATTCTGACGGTAGAAGATCCCATCGAATTTGTACATGAAAGTAAAAAATGTCTGGTTAATCAGCGTGAGGTTCACCGGGATACCCTGGGGTTTAATGAAGCGCTGCGTTCAGCCCTGCGTGAAGACCCGGACATTATTCTGGTGGGGGAACTGCGTGACCTGGAAACCATCCGCCTGGCGCTGACCGCAGCAGAAACCGGTCACCTGGTATTTGGTACTCTGCACACCAGTTCAGCAGCCAAAACCATTGACCGTATTATTGATGTGTTTCCGGCGGCAGAAAAAGACATGGTGCGGGCCATGTTGTCAGAATCTCTGCGGGCGGTTATTTCTCAGTCGCTGTTAAAGAAAAACGGCGGAGGACGTATTGCCGCTCATGAAATTATGATTGGTACTCCGGCCATTCGAAACCTGATCCGGGAAGGTAAGGTGGCACAGATGTACTCAGCTATTCAGACCGGGCAGGGTATTGGTATGCAGACTCTGGATCAGTGTCTTAAAACTTTATTGGCTCAAGGGCTGATTTCCAAAGCGGATGCACAGACATACTCTGCCAATAAAGATGACTTCCTGTAAGGTTTCAGGTTTTACGCTAATTACTCGTAACTACTCAGCTTCAATTAGTGAACAGTACCTGCAGACAATCACGGTCAGTTACACTGAATAGTTGCTATTGCTCTAAATTAAGGAATAAAGAATGGATTTTGATTCATTATTAAAATTAATGGTGCATAAAAAAGCATCAGATTTATTTATTACTGTCGGTACACCGCCGGCTATGAAGGTGAATGGTAAAATTTCACCGGTGACTAAAAAATCGCTTAATTCGACCCAGGCACACCAGATTGTGACGGGGATTATGAATGATAAACAGCGGGCTCAGTTTGAGGCCGAGCATGAGTGTAACTTTGCTATCAGCCGTTCCGGTGTCGGCCGTTTTCGTGTCAGTGCGTTTATGCAGCGCAGCCAGGTAGGCATGGTGCTCAGGCGTATTGAAACGACTATACCGACTTACCAGGAATTACGCCTGCCGGAAACCATTAAGGATCTGGCCATGACCAAGCGGGGACTGGTTATTTTTGTCGGTGCCACCGGTTCGGGTAAATCTACTTCTCTGGCTTCCATGATCGGTTATCGAAATAAGAACGGCAGTGGTCATATTATTACCATCGAAGACCCTATTGAATTTGTGCATAACCACGACGGCTGTCTGATCACTCAGAGGGAAGTGGGTATTGATACGGACTCTTTTGAAGTGGCATTAAAAAATACCTTACGTCAGGCTCCGGATGTTATTCTGATTGGTGAAATCCGTACCCGGGAAACCATGGACCATGCCATTGCCTTTGCTGAAACCGGACATTTATGTCTGGCAACCCTGCACGCTAATAATGCTAACCAGGCACTGGATCGGATTATTAACTTTTTCCCGGAAGAGCGTAAGCCGCAGTTGTTAATGGATTTATCTCTGAATATGCGGGCATTTGTGGCGCAGCAGCTTATCCCGACCCCGGATGGTAAGGGACGTCGTGCAGCGGTTGAAATCCTGTTAAATACACCGCTGGTGTCTGATTATATTCGTGACGGTGAAATCCACAAATTAAAAGAAGTAATGAAAAAATCGCGGGAAGAAGGTATGCAGACCTTTGATCAGGCCCTGTATGATCTGTATCGCTCGGAAGCCATTACCTATGAAGATGCCCTGCATCATGCCGATTCACCCAATGATCTGCGTCTGATGATTAAACTGGGGGATGAGGAAGCTTCTGAATCTATGGGCTCCTCTCTGGAGGGGGTCAGTTTTACTGATACCCGGGAAGATCGGGGAAGCGGTGGTTTTTCACTGTAGTTTTCAGTGTCTGTATCCCTGTGCCGCCAGTATGCATCAATAAATGGATGCATACCAGGTAGTGCGGGCATTTCTGTCCACACTACTTTCTGGAGAAAACAATCTCTCCGGTTTTTATAGTGTATTCAACCTGCCCCTTTAGCTCCCAGCCATGAAACGGGGTGTTTTTACCCTTGCTTAAAAACTTTTCCTTTTCAACCCGCCAGTAAGCTTCAGGATCAAAAATACAGATATCGGCATCCTGCCCGGTGCTGAGTGTCCCTTCTGCAATATTAAGAATTCTGGCCGGCTGAACAGTCAGTCGGGAGATGACTTCCATTAAGGACATATTCTGGCTGTCCACTAACTTTAGTGCCAGGGGCAATAGGGTCTCAATCCCGCTGATCCCCGGTTCGGTTTCAGCAAAGGGAGCCAGCTTGGCATCACTGTCATGAGGCTGGTGGTCGGAGACAATACAGCTTAATATATCAGACTGCACGCCATGACGCAGAGCTTCCATATCACGCTGGGTTCTCAGCGGCGGCAGTACATGGCAGTTGCTGTCAAAAAAGCCGATATCCATCTCAGTCAGGTGCAGGTGATGGGCTGTTACATCGGCCGTTACCGGCAGGCCGGCTTCCTGGGCCTGACGGATCAGCTGGATAGAACCGGCACTGGACAGCTGGCAGAAATGAGCCCGGCCGCCAATCAGTTCAATCAGCTGTAGATCCCGGGCAATGGCAATGGTTTCTGCACTTTCCGGGATACCGGCCAGCCCCAGACGGGTACTGACTACGCCTTCATGAGCACAGCCGTCACTGAGCCAGGGATCAAAGGGCTGGATAAATACGGTAATATTATGGCTGGCCGCGTATTCCAGTGCCCGGCGCATAATCAGAGTGCTTTTAACTGGGGTCAGTGCATTAGTCGTGCCCACACAACCGGCATCTTTCAGTTCCCGCATTTCACTGAGTTTTTCGCCTTTAAGCTGCTGAGTCAGGGCACTGAGTGTATAGACCTTGGCTACACCTTCAGTGGCGGCTTTAAGACGGATCAGCTTGACCATGGCGGCATTGTCGATAATGGGGTTGGTATCTGGCGGGCAGCACAGTGAGGTAACGCCGCCGGCTGCTGCGGCCCGAGTTTCTGAAGCGATAGTGCCTTTGGTTTCAAAACCGGGTTCACGCAGTCGTACCCGCATATCCACCAGGCCGGGGCAGACCACTCTGCCAGTGGCATCAATAACTTTCTGTGCCTTAAATCCATCCGGTGCCTGACCCAGGGCCAGGATTTTACCGTTCTGAATATGGATATCAGTATGGCTATCCATCTGGTTGGCCGGATCAATAATCCGGCCGTTAAGAATACTGATATCCAGTTGTTCACTCTGGCGTGCCAGACTGAGTAAATGGCTGTCAGGCATCAGGCATTCCCTCCTTTTCGGCTGCTGTCACTGCTTCCCGGACCCAGAGCCTGAGACATGACGGCCATGCGTATGGCGATACCATTGGTGACCTGCTCCAGAATCACCGACTGTGGTCCGTCAGCAATACTGGAAGCAATTTCAACGCCGCGGTTAATCGGTCCGGGGTGCATCACTATGGCATCGGGTTTGGCATAAGCCAGTTTTTTTTCAGTCAGGCCGTAGTGCTGATAATACTCACCTTCACTGGGTAACAGGGCTCCCTGCATGCGTTCTTTCTGCAGGCGCAGCATAATGACCACATCGGCATCCACCAGGGCTTCCTGCAGATTGTGATAAACATGCACCCCAAAAGTGTCGATACCGGTGGGGATCAGGGTTTTTGGGCCCACTACCCGAATTTCACTGACACCCAGGGTAGTGAGCGCATGCATCTCTGAACGGGCCACGCGGGAATGCAGAATATCGCCCACAATAACGACTTTTAAATTGGCAAACTCTTTTTTGTGCCGGCGAATGGTAAACATGTCCAGCATGGCCTGGGAGGGGTGGGAATGGCAGCCGTCCCCAGCATTAATAACACTGATGTGCGGTGACACATGCTGAGCAATAAAATGTGCCGCCCCACTCTGGTTATGGCGTACCACAAACATGTCGCAATGCATGGACTCCAGGTTATGCAGCATATCCAGCAGACTTTCGCCCTTTTTGGTGGCTGAGGTATTAATATTAATATTCAGAACATCGGCAGACAGGCGTTTGGCGGCCAACTCAAAGGTGGTTCGGGTACGGGTACTGGCTTCAAAAAACAGGTTTACAATGGTTTTGCCCCGCAGCAGCGGTACTTTCTTAACGGCCTGTTCCTGAACATTGGCAAAAGGTTCAGCCGCATCGAGAATACTGATCAGGTGCTGACGCTTAAAGCCTTCTATGGAAAGAAAATGCTTGAGTCGTCCCTGTTCATCAAGCTGTATATTTTTGGTGATCATATAAGGTTCTCAACAGGTTTTTCTACCAGGTTCAGCTGTAATGGCTCAGGCCCGGTCAGTTTGATTTGCTGATCAGGCTTTAGGCTGATTTTCTGACCGGTAATTTCAGCACAGATCGGAAGTTCACGTTCGCCCCGATCCAGCAGTACGGCCAGGGTTACAGAGGCCGGTCGGCCGTAGTCAAAGATTTCATTGAGTGCAGCGCGGATGGTGCGGCCGGTAAACAGGACATCATCAATCAGGATAATGTGTTTATCATCCAGTCCGGCAGGCAGTTGTGAGGGTTTCACCTCGGGGTGCAGACCGATCCTGGAGAAGTCATCACGATAAAAGGAAATATTCAGACTGCCTAGCGGAGTGGGCAGGTTGAGGCGCTGATAAATTTTTTCGGCAATCCAGAAACCGCCGGTATGGATACCGATCATGACCACATCTTCCGGATCCAGATTTTGCAGCTTCCGGCTGATCCCGGCATACATCTGCTCCAGCAGCTGTTCCAGATTAAGGTTCATTTCAGAGTCGGTCATTAATTATATCCAGTTATTGGTGTCTTTGTCGCTAGTCCGTATCAGGGAAGAGGTAAACAATTACTAAAAAATATAAACCTGCCTGTTGTCAGCTTTTAAAAGCTATTCAGCCAGCCTTGCAAAATCAGCTGTGCGGCAACCTGATCAATATCATGCCCTTGCTGCTGATGTTTTTTTACTTTACGTCCCGGTCTGCTTTTACGCCGGGGGGATGTAATCCCGTCATAGCCCAGCATTTCGCTGGCTTCCCGTGAGGTCAGGCGTTCATCCATATAATGTACGGGAAGATTGTACCGCTCATTGAGCTGATTGCCAAAAATTTTTACTGCCTCGGTGGTTTCCTGTTCCTCACCATCCATGGTCAGGGGCAGACCAATCACCAGAGCGGCCGGATGCCACTGCCGGATCAGCTGTTCAATACCGGCCCAGTCAATACGTTTCTGGTGTGAGATCAAAGTAGTCAGTGGGGTGGCGGTATTGGTCAGGCGCTGGCCGACGGCTATGCCTATTTTATTGCTGCTGTAGTCAAAACCCAGAAAGGTGCTGTGAGACGGGTAATCAGCACTCTGCTCAGGCATGACCAATGTCACCGGAGATTAGATGAATATCAATACCCAGTTTTTCAGCCGCTTTTTCCCAGCGCTGTTCAGACGGGGTATTAAACAGGATGTCATTGTCCGCAGGGACATTGAGCCAGGAGTTTTCCTGCATTTCCTGTTCAATCTGTCCCTCGCTCCAGCCGGCATAGCCCAGGGTGACCAGAAAGTTGTCCGGGCCCTCACCATCGGCAATGGCCCGCAGGATATCTTTGGAAGAGCTGAGGGAAAGGGTATTATTGATTTTCAGAGACTGTCCCCAGCGGGCAGAAGGTTTTTCACTGGAGTGCAGGACAAAACCGTGTTCAGTATCCACCGGGCCGCCCAGATAAACAGGAACACCGGCAAAGTGTTCGGATAAAGTCTGAGTTTTTACCGGAATGTCCAGCTGCTTGAGTAACTCACCAAAAGATACTTCAATGGGTCGGTTGATGGTCAGTCCCATGGCACCTTTTTTGGTATGCTGACAGATAAAACTCACGGATTTTTCAAACATGGGATCCATCAGTCCCGGCATGGCAATAATTAAATGATTGGTCAGGTTCATTAGAGGTTAAGCTGCCCTTGCACAATTATTTATAAGAAAAACGATTTCCCGACCCATGAGAAAACTGCCAGGTACGTGTAATAACCAGACGATTATTACCCTGTAAAACATCTTCGGGTACTTTGGCAAACGGGGCCGCCAGTTCAACAATACGTCGTGCAGCATCATCCAGAACCTTGTGGCCGGAGGATTTGCTGATTTTAACATTTATAATATTGCCATCAGGACTCAGTGCCACTGTCAGGATCAGCTGTCCTTCCAGTTTCTGACGCCTTGCCTCATCAGGATAGTTGAGATTTCCGAAACGTTCAATTTTTTTTGTCCAGGCTTTCAGATACATGGCGTCCGGTGTGCGCCGGGTGGACGCCGTAATATAAGTCGCCTTAGGGCGTTTGGCGTACATTTTCTGCTGTTCGTCCAGTTCGGCTTCCATATCCACAATTTGCTTCTGCAGATCCGCTACATAATCGGCCACCAGGTCCGGTTTGTTTTTAGGTATGGGCTTCTTCTTTTTGACCAGCTTAGGTGCTTTCTTCTTGGCCGGTTTGTTAACGGACAGTATAGATTTCTTTTTGGGTTTTATCGGCTCCGGAGCGGGGGCAACAGATGGTTTGTCCTTAACAAAATTACCTTCACTGGGCGTTTCACCGGGATTTTTACTGGTTGGCCGGGTTTTGTCCTTGACATTGCCGCCGCCGATTTGATCGGCCTGAGCCAGAAAATCCGGATTTTCCGGGGCTTTTTCGGCTCTGGTTTTAACCAGAACAATATCCAGGGTCTGGCTGGTACGGGGTTTGGGCGGGTCAGGCATATGGAAGCTGACGCCAAAGATAATCGCCGCATGCACCAGCACGGTAATAAAAAATGCCGTAAGCAAAATTTCGTTATGCTGTGTTCGGGATTGCAGATAAGGCGATTTTATATGTGCCATAGATAGCTATTATTATTGAAAAAAATGATTCAGGCTTTTTTTAAATTTTGGCGGTATCAGTATTGATTAATAACTGGGTAATTATACCGCTTAGTAAACCAAGTAGCACGGCAAAAGTTATGAAAACCGGTAATAGTTTGAATAATCCGGGATGAGGGATAAAAAAGTACCAGGCCACCAGAAACTGGCCGCAGATATGACTGATTGAGGCAATCAGTGCATAACCAATGGCTGTAGGCTGATATTTTAAGTGTTGTCTAAAAGGCCATTGAACAATATAAAGACTGGCCAGGCTCAGCAGCGCGCCTGACAGGCTAAGTAAAAAAGTTGGTGAGAGAAAGGAACCCAGCAGCAGACTGCTGATCAGTACCCGCAGCAGGCTGACCTGCAGGGCGGTCTGCCAGCCATAACGGATAAAACAGAATAAGGTGATCACATTGGCCAGGCCGGGCTTGATGCCGGGCAGGGGGCTGGGAAAAGCGGATTCAATAATATGAATGCTGATGGCCAGGGCAGCCAGCAGGGCAATACGGTGATCATCATGACGGGTGGTAAAATGCAGCTGCATTATCGCTCTCCTGCCAGGGCATCAAAGTGTTCAGTGTCTTTTACCGAATGACTCTTTACTGCAATGCTGATGCGGTTAGGCAGGCAGGCTGTAGTATCCCCCGGAGTGCTTAGCCAGCCGTGAAACACACAGAACTGGTTCCGGCAGGCGGAGTGAATAAAGCGTGCCTTACCCTGGCTGATTTCAATAATGCTTTTGCCTTTGCGACCCTCCAGTTCCAGCAGCCGTTTCTGGTTCAGCGGATACTGAACCGGTGCCTGAGTATCGATCTGTACCACCAGATAATCGGCCTTGCCGCTGGACTGCTTAAACCACAGGCGATTATACACCCAGAACAGCAGCATGATGGTCAGAACCAGAATAACCAGGTCAGCGCCGTTTATACGGAGTGCGAAAGTGCTGGATAATGTTTGCTGGTCAGGTTTCTGCTCGGGCTTCATTGCAAGCCTTATTTCTGGTTTACAGTATGATTCTGCTGTGCAGCAGAAAGGTGTTTTTTAGCCTTTAGTATCACAACCGGATAATCCACTCTGAGTTGCAGACGGGCAGCCATGTCAGGGGAAATATAAAGGCGCTTATCTGAAGCCATAATCAGCAGGTGTTTTATACCCATTTTTTGTGCAATATCCATGGCAAGTTCAGGGCCGGCCAGAAAAATGGCCGTGGCTGCAGCATCGGCTCGCCCGGCATCGGTATCCAGAATGGTCACCGCTCTGACCCCCTGACCAGGATAACCCGTGCGGGGATCAATAATATGATGATAGTGATGATTATTGAAGGTAAAAAACCGTTCATAATCACCGGAGCTAAACAGGGCTTCGCCATCATGCAGATCTATGGCGGCCAGTATGGCAGGCTGGGCTGGATTTACAGTATTCTGAGGATTTTTTATGCCGATATGCCATGGGGTTGAGGTACCGTCCAGGGTTTTAGACCCAATGGCTTTTAAATCGCCGCCGGCATTAATCAGGGCATTATTAATATGATAGCGTTTAAGAATGGTGAGCATTTTTTCAATGGCCACGCCCTTGGCATAGGCTCCGAAATCCAGGCTGACAGCGGGATTATTCGATTGCAGAAGAAAAGTATTGTCCGTTGTGAGTGTCAGTTTTAAATCACTCATCCGGGGATGACGGTTTACTATTTCCTGTATTTTTCGGGGATCAGGCAGAGAAAAGTTAAAATTTTCATCTTCCAGTTTATCAAACTGCCAGAGCCTGATAAGTTTGCCGATGGCCGGGTTAAACAGGTTATTACTTTGTTCTGACAGCTGACTGCTTTGTGGAATTAATTCGGCCAGTTCCTTAGAAATGGGAATGGCCTGTAAAGCGTCTAGTTGACGATTAACCGAGGCCAGTTCTCCACCCTGCCAGGGATGCCAGAGCCGGTGCAGCCGGTCAAGTTCATGGCTGACGGCATTAATTGCGTCCTGTGCCTGTTCAGGCTGATCGGTGATAATGCTAATATCAATCAGGGTGCCGAAGGCAAATAACTGCTGTTGGTAAAGTTTAGTGGAAGGAGCCTGATGGCAGGCAGCAGGCAGCAGCAGAACACTGATAATCAATACAATTCTGCAGCAATGAATAAGT
>Ga0256832_1000724_pt1 | contig 21683 bp, 20 predicted proteins | sample 134614metaG_FD_190534 | JGI IMG/M metagenome (GOLD analysis project Ga0256832, IMG submission 190534) | Hydrothermal vent microbial communities from Lau Basin, Pacific Ocean - 134-614 | ecosystem: Environmental > Aquatic > Marine > Hydrothermal vents | place: Pacific Ocean: Lau Basin | collected... | reverse complement strand
TTCCTGCCCGGCGTGCCCACCCTCTTCATCGCCCTGATGCAGCACCCCGACGTGCGAAGCGGCAAGGCCGACCTCAGCAGCCTCAAACTCAGCATCTCTGCGGCTGCGCCTTTGCTCTATGAGACCAAACAGCGCTGGGAGCAACTCACCAGCGGCCGGATGGTGGAAGCCTACGCCTTGACCGAATCCACCTGCTCTGGCGTGTTGACGCCCGTGCTGGGTCGCTACAAGCCGGGCGCGGTGGGCCTGCCCTTCTCCGACGTTGAACTTCGCGTCGTCGATCTAGAGACGGGCGAACGCACGCTGCCCCTGGGCGAAACGGGCGAGATCCTCATGCACGCGCCTCAGCTCATGACGGGCTACTGGCAGCGGCCCGAAGCGACCGCCCAAACTATCCGCGAGATCGACGGTAAACGCTGGCTCTTCACGGGCGACATCGGTTTCCTGGACGAAGACGGCTATCTGCACATCATCGACCGCAAGAAGGACGTGATCAAGCCCAGCGGCTTCCAGGTGTGGCCGCGCGAGGTGGAGGAGATCATCGCCAGCCATCCCGCGGTGGCCGAGGTGGGCGTGGCCGGCGTGCCCGACGCCCGCCAGGGCGAAGCGGTCAAGGCCTGGGTGGTGTTGCAGCCTGGCCAGACCCTGACGCAGGAGGAGCTGCGGGCCTGGTGCAAGCAGCAACTGGCCGCGTACAAAGTCCCCCGCTACGTGGAATTCTGCTCCGACCTGCCCAAGAGCGCGGTGGGCAAGGTCCTGCGGCGCGAGCTGCGGGCGCAGGAGCAGTAGCGATTGAGTGAGCTGTAAACCGGAAAACCAGGAAGCCGGGAAACCGGTAGGCCAGGAACTTCGACACGCAGGCCCCCCTGCGCCGGGCCTTTCCCACCCGCCCATGGACGCCCACCCATCTGAGTTCTGTGGTCGCGGCCGCGCCCGTGCCCCTCTCCCCTGATCGGCTGGTGATTGCATGAGGCCAGCGGTTCTTATATCACACTCAAGACCATTCAAACTCGTATTTTTTCTAGTGAGGATCAAGTACGATGACAACCGATTGGCAGGAAAAACAACGTCAACTTACCGAACAAGTGATCGCTTTTGTGCGCTCGCTGCGCCGACGAAGCCAATGGACGTCCTTCCTGAATGCGACGCTTATCGTGCTGGCGTTGCTGTGCTCTTTCGGCGTCACCTTTTTCGGGCTGGCCGATAATGGCGTGGTGGTCGCGCTATTGGGTGCGGTGATTACCTTGCTCATTGCCCTTAGTCAGGCCTTCGCCTTCGGCGAAAAGGCGGATTTCTACCAGGTGCTCCTGGCCGACGCCGAGAATTTGTTGACCTCCTTGCAACTGGGCGTCGATTCCCAGGAAGAATTCGAGAAAGCCTTGCGCAAGTTCCTGATCCTGCGGAAATATACGGTCCAGAAGCTGCCGCGCGGCAAGGGCATGGAGGCCATTCGCGGTTTGAGTCAGGAAATGACAGCGGCAGGGTGAGCATTTTCATACTGTTTATCTTTCCCTCGCTCTTTGCGTTTTCGAGGAGTTGAAAAATGAAAACAACTTCCAAACGTATCCTGATGATCACATTGAGCCTGTTGCTGGGGCTCGCTGCGCTGTGGGGCGCAAGCCATGTTCTGGCCCAGGACGCCATCGGCACGGACTTCACCTATCAGGGCCAGTTGAAGGAGGGCGGCCTGCTCACCAACGGCCCGTACGACTTCCAATTCTCCCTCTACGACGCGGCCTCGGGCGGCTCCCAGGTGGGAAGCACGCTGACGCGCGACGACGTGGGCGTCAGCGATGGCCTGTTCACCGTGGAGCTGGACTTCGGTGACGTGTTCGATGGCAATGAACGTTGGCTGGAGATCGCAGTGCGGCCCGGAGACAGCACGGGCGCGTACACCACCCTCACGCCTCGGCAGCAGTTGACGGCCGCGCCCTACGCACTGCACGCCCGCCGCTTCTGGAAGCTGGGCGGCAACGACAATTCTGGACCCCGACGCCAGCGTGCTCTCCGATTCTAGCAGCAACGCCTCATACATCGTGCGGGCGGTGTCCGCGGGCCTGGAGGCGGAGGACTCGAACCGGGTGGGAACCTTCGTCTTTGACCTGGTCCCGGGCGGGCCGTGACGCCAGACCAATCAGCCGCGCAAGACATCCTAATCCCCTCAAACGGGAATCCATTCTTCTTTCAAATTTCAGGGAGATGGCTGATGAACGTCACCAAGGAGGTGGCGCCTGCGGACATCTCCCTGAAATTGTGTTTTTATCGGGCAAAATTGGCTTGATCTTGAAAAGTGGTTGAGCACGGGCAGAAAATATCGTATAATGTTGCCGGCAATACATCAAATGGAGTGGGGACAACTTCAAACTTCTCTTCTGTCAAACCGCATTCAATCTGTCGTATTACAGGATATGGAAAGAGACAGACGCTTTAACTTTATCTTCCTCTTTCACAAAAGGAGCTAAAAAATGAAATTCGTTTCCCGGCACATCCTTTTCATTTGGGTTCTGCTCCTGGTCGGATCGGCCACGCTATGGGGTGTGAGCCATGTCCTGGCCCAAGGCCCGATTGGCACATCCTTCACCTATCAGGGCCAGTTGAAGGATGGCGGCCTGCTTGCCAATGGCCCGTACGATTTCCAATTCTCTCTCTACGACGCGGCCTCGGGCGGATCTCAGGTGGGGAGCACGCTGACGCGCGACGACGTGGGCGTCACCGATGGCCTGTTCACCGTGGAGCTGGACTTCGGCGACGTGTTCGATGGCAATGAACGCTGGCTGGAAATCGCAGTGCGGCCCGGAGACAGCACGGGCGCGTACACCACCCTTGCACCCCGGCAGCAATTGACGGCCGCGCCCTACGCACTGCACGCCCGCCGTTTCTGGAAGCTGGGCGGCAACAGCAATGTGGGCGCGGGCGACTATCTGGGCACCAGCGCCAACCAGAGCCTGGAATTTCGGGTGAACAACCAACGGGCGCTGTTGCTCATCCCCAACGCCACCAGCCCCAACATCATCGGCGGCTACAGCGGCAACAGCGTCACGGACGGCGTGTATGGGGCGGTAATCAGCGGCGGCGGCGAGGAGGACAACGCCAACCAAGTGTATGATAATTATGGAATCATCAGCGGCGGAGGCGGAAACCGTGCCGGCAGTGATGACAATGACGTGACTACCGCAAGATATGCCGCGGTGGGCGGAGGGCGTCATAACACCGCCAGCGATAGCTATGCCATCGTAGGAGGCGGACATTACAACACCGCCAGCGGCCTTTCGGCCATCGTGGGCGGAGGGGGTCACAACACCGCTAGCGGCGGCTACGCCACCGTGGGCGGAGGGCATTACAATACCGTCAGCGGCCTCGAGGCCACCGTGAGCGGGGGTTATTCTAACTCTGCTAGCACCTACTGGGCCACCGTGGGCGGGGGCGAACACAATAGGGCCACAGGCGAGGACGCCACCGTGGGCGGAGGGAACAGCAATACCGCCAGCGGCCGTTCGGCCACCGTGAGCGGCGGGGGTTACAACGAGGTCAGCGGCAACTATGCCTTTGTGGGAGGCGGTTATAACAACATCGTCAGCGGCGACTACGCTACAGTACCCGGGGGTTCGGAAAACGTCGCTCAGGGGGACTACAGCTTCGCAGCCGGGCGCAGGGCCCGGGCCTACAACGCCGGTTGCTTCGTCCTCACCGATTCTGTGGATGCGTATGAGGACTGCGTCAACGACAACCGCTTCGTTTTCCGGGTCACCAATGCTTTCTACATTTGGACCAAGGCGGATCACAGCGCGGGCGTGCTCCTGCCCACGGGCGGCAGCGCCTGGTCATCTCTCAGTGACCGCAACGTCAAGGAGAACTTCCAGCCGGTGGATGGAGAGGACTTGCTGGCCCGATTGGCCCGCGTCCCCATCCTCACCTGGAACTACAAGGCCCAGGACCCCAGCATTCGCCACATGGGGCCCATGGCCCAGGATTTCTACGCCGCATTCGGTCTGGGCGAGGATGACAGGCACATCAGCACCATCGATGCGGACGGCGTGGCCTTAGCCGCGATCCAGGCCCTCTACCAGCAAAATCGGCAACTTCGGGCCGAGAACGATGAGCTGAAAGCGCGGGTGAATGATCTCGAAGCCCGGCTGGCCGCGCTGGAAGCCGCCATCACCGCCATGCAAGAGAACGCGGAAGGAGGCGACTGATGACTTGGCGACGTTTCAGCCCCCACATCCTGCTATTCCTAGCTCTGCTGGCGTTGACCCTGCCCGCGTTAGCCCAATCGGGCGGGAGCTATGACCTGAGCTGGTGGAGCGTGGACGGTGGCGGGGACGAGTCCTCGGGTGGGGACTTCGCCCTGAGCGGCAGTGCGGGCCAAGCCGATGCCGGTGCGCTCACCGGTGGCGATTTCGAGCTGACGGGCGGGTTCTGGCACGGGCCCATCACCGGCCGTCCCCAGGCCATCACCGACCTCGAAGCCTCCAAGGATGGCGACAAATGCCTGCTCACCTGGTCCGCCATCCCCCAGGACGTGAATGGCGAGACCATCGGCGGCGTCACCTACAACGTGTATCGGGCGCTGAACGATCCCTACTTCACCCCGGCAACGCCCTACGCCCAGGGCGTGACCGACGCCGCCTACCTGGACCCCGACGCCAGCGTGCTCTCCGATTCTAGCAGCAACGCCTCATACATCGTGCGGGCGGTGTCCGCGGGCCTGGAGGCGGAGGACTCGAACCGGGTGGGAACCTTCGTCTTTGACCTGGTCCCGGGCGGGCCGTGAGAAGATGCCGGGATCATGGCGCTGTTGTTCTGGCGATTTCTGCGCGATCGCCCGCGTTTTTAACCGGTTTTTTACCTGCTTTCACCAAATTTGCAACCTCCGTCTGATATAAAGAGGGTGAAACAAGAAAGGCTTCATCCACAAGCCAATCCGCAATCAACCTTCACCCATTCTGAAATCAAATCAGGAGGTTCACCATGAAGACCGCAAAGACCCTTAGCTGGATCATCGCTGTTGCCGGTTTGTGGGAGATCGTCGCTCCCTTCATCTTCGGCATGACCGCCACCACGGCGTTCCTGTGGGACGCTATCATCGTCGGCCTGGCCCTGGTGGTTTTCGGCGTTTGGGCGGCTCTCTCCAATCAGGAGAATACGGTCAAGTATCTGAACTGGATCAACGCCGTTTTGGGCCTGTGGCTGATCATCGCCCCCTTCGTACTGAGCTATAGCAGCGCTGCCACCGCCATGTGGAACGACATTGTCATCGGTCTGGTGGCGCTGGTGTTGGGCGCCTGGGCGGCGCTGGCGGTCGGGTCCCAGGGTCAGCAGCCCATGGGCCATGGCGGCAAGGCTTGATCCCGCTCTCGCCGACACCCCATACAACTGAATACCTCTCGCAAAAGCCCTCGGTTCAGGCCGGGGGCTTTTTGCGTCATTCGCCCAGCATATAGCCCTGACCCCGTACCGTGCGGATATAGCGGGGATGGGCGGGGTCCTCTTCCAGCTTCTGGCGCAGGCGATGGATGTAGACCTTGAGATAATCGCTGCTATCGACCGCGTACCGCCCCCACACCCGATTCAGCAGCGTCTGATAGGGCACGACCCGCCCGGCGTTACGGGCCAGGATCTCCAGCAATTTGTATTCGGTGGCGGTCATGGGCACGATCTCGCCCCGGACGGTGACCCGATGGGCGTCGAAGTCGATACGGAGACCGTCTATTTCCACCGGCGCTTCGTGCGTAGCCGCTGCCCCTTCGGCCCGTCGCAGCACCGATCGGATGCGGGCCATGAGTTCCAGATGCCCGAAGGGCTTGACGATGTAGTCATCCGCGCCCAGCTCCAATCCCCGCACCTTATCCAGCTCATCATCTCGCACGGTGAGGATGATGACGGGCACATCGCTGAAGAGGCGCAATTGCTCCAGCACCTCGAAGCCGTTCATGCCGGGCATGAGCACATCCAGCAGCACCAGGTCAGGCTGCTCCGATTCGATCAGCGTCAATCCTTTGTCGCCGTTTTCCGCTTCCAGCACCTCCCATTCGGGCTCCTGCAATTGGATGGTGAGACGAACGGCCCGGCGCATGTCGGGTTCGTCATCGATGATCAGGATGCGTTTCGTGGCTGTCTGCATCGGAATCCTCCGGGGATGGGATGATGGGCAAGGTGAAACAGAAGCGTCCGCCGCCATTGGGTGCGTCATCCACCCAGATGCGCCCGCCGTGCAATTCCACCAGGCGACGGGCGATGAACAGGCCCAGGCCCACGCCCTTGAGGGCCTCGTCCTGGCTGGCGGTGGTGTAGAAGCGGTCGAAGACATGAGGGCGTTCGGATGGCGGCACGCCCGGCCCCTGGTCTTCGACGCAAATCCGCACGAATTTCTCATCCTCCAGGCCCACGGCGACGCGAATCTGGCCTCCTTCGGGAGAGAATTTGGCGGCGTTGCTCAGCAGGTTTTCGAGGATGCGATCCAGGCGGGCGGGGTCCGCGCGCGCCTCGGGCAGGTCGGGCGGGATGGCTTCCTGCCAGGTGAGATGCTTTTGAGCCAGGATGGGCTTCATTGATTCATGAGCGATGTGGATGGCTTCGGGCACAGAGACCGCGCGCGGATTCAGGATGACGCCGCCCGCATCCAGCCGATCGCTCTCCAGCGAATCGCGAATCATGGTTTCCAGCCGGTGGAGGTTGCTCTCCATGGTTTCCTGAATTTCGCGGCGAGTCTCGGGCGGCATCTCCTCCCAGCGTTCCAGAGTGGGGATCAGCATTTTCAGGACGGCCAGCGGGGTCTTCAGTTCATGACTGATGGCGGAGAAGTAGGTGCGCTGCACCAACTGAAAGCGCTCCAGCCGGGCCACGTGCTCCTGCTCCTGGGCGTAAAGACGGGCGTTGCGCAGCGCCAGGCCCGCCTCCATAGCCAGGGATTGTAGAAACGCCAGGTCTTCGGGCGGCAGGGGATCGGCCTGCTCCCGACCCAGCACCAACATGCCCAGCAATTCGCCTTCGGGCGAACGCAGATACACGCCCGACACGCGACGAATGTGGGGATCGGAGACGAAATGGGGCAGCGGGATCAGCGATTGTGTGCCTTCGCCGGCGGCGAAATAGATGTCATCCTCCGATTCCACTGGGAAGTCATCCAGGCAATCGCCATGTTCGAACTGGAAATGCGTAGACGCCACCACCCGCCAGCAATGCTCATCAGGCTCCCATGAAAGGACCATGCTGGAGCGGATGCCGGACACAGAGTGCACGCTTTCCAGGATCGTCTCGAGCACGCGGCCGGTGTCCAGCGCGCTTTCCCCCAGCCGCATCAGCAGCGTGTTCAATTCGGCCACCCGCTCGGCGGCCCGGCTCATCTCCAGACGCAGCCGCTCCTCCCGCCGCACCAGCTCGCTGAAAGCAATGGCAAAAGCGCCCACCAGCAGAATGAGGATGGATTTCATCACCATGAGGTAAGCGATGAAGTCGGGCAGCGGCTCCGGGGCCAGGACCAGCTCCAGGCCCAATTGCAAGCCCGCCAGCACGACGACGCCTGCCAAAGCCACTTTCCAGCGGTAGCCCAGGGCGATCTCCAGGGCGGCCATCAGGGCGAAGATGAAATAGAAGCTGTGATGGTTGCGGGCCGCTATCGTCAGGGTCACGAATTGCAGGATATCCGCCCCGACGGGGATGATGGCATGACCCAAGGCCAGAGGTCTCCTTTGCCAACTGTAGATGGAAAGGATGATGTTGTAGGCCACGATGCCCGTGAAGATCAGCAGCGAGGGCGTCTGAAAGGGCGGTTGGGCCTTGAAAAGAAGCGCGGGCGCAGTCAGCAGCAGGATGCCCGCCCAGCGCAGCCCCGTCAGATAGCGGTCCACATCCCGGATGGGCGCGCGCACCATCTGCTGCCTGAGCCAGCGGTCGATGGTGAGGGGCGCAGCGCCTGAATTTTGCAAGGAGGGCGTCATGGGACGGCAAGATGGTTCAATGGCATGGGATTGGACAGAACGTCGCGGGTTCTGTTATTATACAATACATTCAGGATATTGAATATGAGGACTCTGCAATCCACCCAACCCATCAGCGACCTGTTGCGCGCCATCGATCATCCCGCCCGCCTGCAGATATTGCTAGCCATCGGCGAAGATGAAGTCTGCGTGTGCCATCTGGAAGCGCTTTTGGGCGGGCGTCAGGCTTACATTTCGCAGCACCTGATGGCCATGCGCAAGGCGGGCGTGCTGCGCTCCCGACGCCATGGGCGTTTCGTCTTCTATCGGTTGATCGACCCGCGGCTTCTGAGGCTGATCCAACTGGCTGCGGAGATTGCGGGCGTGGAGCAAGATCCGCGGCTGGCGACCGCGCCCCTGGGCGTCTGCAAATGCCCCGCCTGCCAGCCGCAGACGGCTCCATCCACACTCTCCTTTTCGGTCACACCCCAAACATAAGGAGGCAATCATGCCTGAAAAGTCGTTCGACGACTGGCTGCGCGCGCTCGATTTCGAGTATTGGAGCACGGGCCAGCACAAGATCATGCCCGCGGAGTTTTTCAAGCGGTTGCGCGCGGGTGAGGGCGTTGTGCTGTTGGATGTGCGTTTCGATGAGGAGCTGGCGTATCTCGCCCTGCCCTTCGCCCTGCACATTCCCATCAATCAACTGCCCGACCGCTGGCAGGAGGTCCCCGCCGACCGGCTGGTGGCCACGTTCTGTTCAGGGGGCGACCGGGCGGCGGTGGCCCACGCCTATCTGCAAAACAAGGGACTGCGCAATGTGCTGATCTTCAAAGGCGGCTACGCGGAACTCATGCCCGAGCTCATGCCGGGCAAGGTGCGACGTCTGTTGGATGAATCGGACTGAGCCTCCAGCCATGACGATGCCAACGCTTCTCATCATCCTCATCCTGGGCCTGTCCTTTGTGTTTTCCATGCTGGGTCTGGGCGGAGCCATGGTCTACAATCCCCTCATGGTCTGGTTCGGGTTCGATTTCAAAGAGGTGGTCGTGCCCACGGGCCTGCTGCTCAACGGACTCACTGCGGCTTCGGCGGCCTGGGTGTATTATCGCAAAGGCATGATTGACTGGCACGCGGGCCTGCCATTGATGTTGACAGCGACCGCGGGCGCTCCCCTGGGGGCGTATGCTTCCCAGTTCATCCCCACCGTCTGGCTGATGTGGGCCTTTGCCGCGGCCGTGCTGTTTGCGGCGGTGCGTATGCTCCTTGGCAGCCGCGCGGCGGAGCCGGAAGCGCCTCGCGGATCGCACAAGCAACGGGCTGGGTGGGGTGTAGCGTTGGGCCTGGGCATTGGTTTCGTGGCCGGGCTGCTGGGCATCGGCGGCGGTTTTCTCATCGTGCCTCTGCTCATTTTCATGGGCTATCCCACCAAGGTCGCGGCCGCCACCTCGGCCATGGCGGTGGCGTTCTCCTCTTTCAGCGGCTTTCTCGGGCATGTGGCCATCGGGCATGTGGATTGGCTGTTGATGCTGCCTGCGGCCGTGGTCGTGATCATCGGCTCCCAGGCGGGCGCGCGGGTGATGCACGGCTACATGAAGCCGCGTCATATCAAGCAAATGTTCGGCGTGGTCCTCCTGTTGATCGTGGCCAAATGGGTGTGGGGGCTGCTTTGAAGATAGGATTTGGAGGACGCAGATGACGCAGATTGAAACGGATGAACGCAGATGATAAAGAAAAAAACCTGCGAAAATCATCTGCGAAAATCTGCGTTCCCATTTTCCCACCCCCAAGGTGATTTATGACCGATAACCATGCGATGCTCCCTGCCTGGCTTGCCAGCGCCCCCTACCTGCCCGAATTTCAGGTGCGGGACACCCGGCACAAATATGGCCGCTATGATCCCGCGCTCAAAATCATCACGGTGGCGGATTTGCTCCGCTTTCACGGGCATCTTTGCGGCGGATTGATGGAGGCCGCGGTGGCGTTGCGAGCCGCGTTCGACGTCCTCTTTCCCGATGGCGTCATCGACCGCACGGACATGGCCATTATCTCCAATAACTCGGCCTGTGGCGGCGATGTGGCCGCGTATCTCACCGGCGCCCGGGCCCGATTCGGCTCCCACGTCATCGATCCGGCCCTTCGCGGCGGCGAATTCATCGTGCGCCGGATGAGCACGGGCGAGACCGTGCATGTGCGCATGCACCCCCATGTGTATCCTCATGAGGTCAAGGCCCAGATGCGCAGGCTGGAATCGGGCGACTATGGCCCGGAGGATATCGACCTGTTCGGGGAATTGCAATGGGCCTATGCCGGGCGTCTGGTCTCCCGCCCCGCCAGCGAGAGCGTCATCATCGAAATCCTGCGCGATTTCACCTGGCCCGACCCCACTTGCGACGACCTGGGACGCCGCACAGACAACGATTTCAAGCATGCCGTGTGAGCCAGGCGCCGGCGCGGGACGATGGCAGTAAGGGCTTCGCGCGATAGGAATCCCGCCGCCGCACCCTGTGAATCCAATGCGGGATTTCCGGCTTTGGCTTCGTTTCGGTACAATGACGGATATCCCGCCTATCACGATTTCAAGCCGATGTCCCTCAAACCTCTGGTGATGTGGGCCCGGGACCAGTATCCCGAGCCCTACAAACTCCGCTACACGCAGCGCACGCCCACCGAAGCCCGCGGGCTCGTCCTCATCGACGGCCGGTGGATGCCTTTTGTCTACGATCGGGAGAATCTGGTGATCACGCTGGGCGAGGGCGATGACGTCCGCGTCATTCGCATCAATGAATGGGGTTGGGAGCAGGGCAACGCACCCTTTTTCCTGAAATGAGGAGAGGAGGATCACAGAGTGGCGCAGAGATCGCACAGAGGACACAGAGGGACTGGTTACTGAACACGGATGATTTCCCCCACGCCCGCCATCTTTCTCAAGTCCGGCAAAGACAAGCCTGTGCGTCAGCGCCATCCCTGGATCTTCAGCGGGGCCATTGCTCGCGTGGAGGGTGCGCCCGCGGCCGGAGAGGTGGTGGAAGTGCGGGCGAGGGATGGGCGTTGGCTGGCCCGGGCCGAGTACAATCCCCGGTCGCAGATCCGGGCCCGGGCCTTCTGCTGGGATGAGCACGCGGTCGTGGACGAGGCTTTTTGGCGGGAGCGCCTGCAAGCGGCCATCGTCCGACGGGATGCGGTGCTGCCGGGCGTCGAGGCCCGACGCCTGGTCTTTGCTGAGAGCGACGGTCTTCCTGGCCTGATCGTGGACCAGTACGGCCATCATCTCGTGGCGCAGTTCCTCACAGCCGGGGCCGAGGCCCGCAAGGGGATGACCGTGCGTCATCTGGTCGAATTGCTGCATCCAACCAGCATCATCGAACGGGACGATCCCATGCGGCGCAAGGAGGGGCTGCCGCCTGCGGGCGGGGCGTTGTACGGCCATCCGCCTGGTGAGCCGCTGGTCATCACCGAAAACGACCACAAATTCCTGGTGGATTTGCGAACGGGGCAAAAGACGGGCTTCTATCTCGATCAGGCTGCGAATCGGGCAGCGCTGGCTGCGCACTGTGCGGGCAAAGAGGTGTTGAATGCGTTCAGCTATACGGGCGCGTTTGCGGTGTACGCTCTGGCCGCGGGCGCAATCCATGTGATCAATCTGGACGCCAGTCGTGACGCCCTGGCCCTGGCCGACGCCAATCTCCGCCTCAATGGCTTCTCGCCCGACCGCTGGCGGAATGTCGAAGCGGACGTGTTCAAACAATTGCGCCTCTGGCGGGACGAGGGGCGGGGATTCGATCTCATCATCCTCGATCCGCCCAAATTCGCCACATCACGCGGCAACTTGCAGCGAGCGGCGCGCGGCTACAAGGACATCAACTGGCTGGCCATGCGATTGTTGCGGCCTGGCGGTCTGTTGGCGACATTTTCGTGCTCAGGGCTGGTCAGCGAGGATCTGTTCCAGAAGATTCTGTTTGGCGCGGCTCTGGATGCGGGCCGGGATGCGCGCATCATCGGGCATTTTCATCAAGGGCCGGACCATCCTGTGCTGCTCACTTTCCCCGAATCCGCCTATCTCAAAGGATTTCTGCTGCATTTGGCGTAGGTTCGCTTCCTTTTGCAGATTGTGGTATCCTATCCAGAGAGCCAGAAGGCCAGAGGTCAGAAGGCCGGAAGGCATTCGACGAGGCGACTACACGATCCAACGATCACAAAGCCAACCGATTCCATGAAAGCCATTGTCATGGCTGGAGGGCAGGGGTCGCGGCTGCGTCCCCTCACCATCTCTCGCCCCAAACCCCTCATTCCCCTGGTGAACAAGCCGATGGTGGCGCACATTATCGACTGGCTGCGCCGCCATCAGATAACCGAGGTTGTGCTTACTTTGCAGCATCAGGCGGATTGGTTTCAAGGGTATCTGGGCGCGGGAACAGGCCTGGGGGTGAAAATCGCGTATGCCGTGGAGGAATCGCCGTTGGGCACGGCGGGCGGCGTGCGCAACACCATCGAGCAAGGGTTGGTGGATTTCGATGAAACGGTGCTCATCGTCAGCGGCGACGCGGTGACCGATTTCGATCTGCGGGCGCTGGTGGATTTTCATGAGAAGAAAGGGGCCGAGGTGACGGTGGCCCTGCATCAGGTGGAGAATCCCCTGGAATATGGCATGGTGATCACCGAACCGGACGGGCGCATTGTGCAGTTTGTAGAAAAGCCCGGCTGGGCGGAGGTGGTCAGTGATCTGGTGAATACGGGCATTTATGTGATGCGGGCCCAGGCGTTGGCTTCGGTCCCGCTGGATGAACCCTATGACTTCAGTAGTGATCTCTTTCCCTTGCTGCTTTCCCAGGGACGTCCGCTCTATGGCTTGCCCATGGCGGGTTACTGGACCGATGCGGGTTCGCCGTCCGAATACATGCGGGCCAGCTTCGACATGCTGCGCGACCGGGTATGGCATGAACCCTTCGGCGAGGAGCGTCAGAAGGGCGTCTGGGTGGGGGATAATGTGGTGATCCACGAGTCGGCCCAGGTGAACGGTCCTGTGTTTTTGGGAAACAACGTGCGCATCAAAGCGGACGTCATCCTCGAAGGCCCGGCCGTGATTCGGGATGATACGATGGTGGATGCGCGGGCGAGCATCTCTCGCAGCGTTCTGTGGCGCGGCTGCTATGTAGGCGAAGGCGCGGAGATCAACGGCGCCATCATCAGCAAGCAATGCGTGATCAAACGCAACGCCCGTGTGCATCAGGGCGTGGTCATCGGCGACAAGACCGTCATCGGCGAAAGCGCGGTCATCCATCCCAACGTGAAGATCTGGCCCGAAAAGGAGGTGGAGGCGGGTGCGGAGGTGCGGGAGAGCATCATCTGGGCGGGCCAGCGGGGACGACGGGCGCTGTTCGGGCGGTTTGGCGTCACGGGCGTGGTGAATGTGGACCTGACGCCCGAATTCGCGGCCAAGCTGGGGGTGGCGTTTGGGGCCAGTCTGCCCAAAAACAGCATTGTCACCATCAACCGCGACCGGCATCCTGGCTCGCGGATGCTGAAGCGGGCGATTATCTCCGGGCTGCCCGCTGCGGGGGTGCAGGTGTTGGACCTGCGCACCCAGCCCATTCCCGTTGCCCGCTACTTCACTCGGGTTTCCGAGGCCGAAGCGGGCGTGCATGTGCGCATTTCCCCGCACGATCGTCAGGTGGTGGACATTGGGTTCATCAACAAGCGCGGCATGAACCTGGGGCGGGTCAAGGAGAGGGAGGTGGAGCGCCTCTTCTTCCGGGAGGATTTCCGACGGGTGCAGGTGGATGAGATCGGGCGCATCGATTACGCATCCGATGTGGTGACGGCCTATTCCCAAGGCTTTCTCGCGGGTTTGAACGTTGACGTGGTGCGGGAGCGGGCGTTTTCGCTGGCGGTGGATTACGCCCATGGGTCGACCACGGATGTGCTGGAACCTTTGCTCGACGCGATGCAGGTGGATATCGTAAGTCTCAACGCCCGCCCGGAATTCTTCATGCTATCCACCTCGCCCGAGGAGTGGGAGCTGCTGCTGGAGCGTCTGGGCAAATTGACGGTGACCATGGGGCTGGACCTGGGGGCGATGCTGGATGTGAGCGGCGAGAAGCTTTATCTGGTGGATGACTTTGGCCGACGCATCTCCGACATGCTGGCGGCTGTGCTGCTGGCGGACCTGATGTGGCGCGTGGATCCGGGACGATCCATCGCCGTGCCGGTGGACGCTCCCACCGTCTTCGAGACCCTGGCCGAAAAGTATGGCGGGCGGGTGGTGCGCACGCGGGTGGATGTACAGGCGCTCATGGCCGAGGCCGCAGCCGAAAATGTCGTGCTCGCCCTGAATGGCAACGGCCATTTCATCTTCTCCTGTTTCCATCCCGCGCCCGATGGCATGTTTGCGCTGGCGAAGTTCCTGGAATTCCTCGCTATTCAGGATGTGACTCTCTCCCAGGCAACGGAGGAGCTTCCTCCCTTCTATCGCGTCCACGCCACCATCCATTGCCCGCTGGCCGAAAAGGGGCGCATCATGCGCGAAGTGAACGAGGGCGTGGCGCCCTATCTGATCGACGCCATCGACGGCGTGCGCTTCTCGGCGGGCGAGGGGCGCTGGGTGCTCATCCGCCCTGATGCGGATCGCCCCCTGCTGCATATCGTGGCCCAAGGTCAGAGCGCGGAGGACGCAGCGAGGCTGGTCGAACAACAGATTAAGTGGGTGGCCAGCCTGATCAGCATGGATTGAGCGCGACGCGATGGAAACTGAAATGCCCTTCATCTCGTTTGACAGGATTTTTCCATTTATGCTAAACTCAATCGCCGGTAGGTTTGAATCCAAACGGCGTCTTTTCAATGCCTTCTTGAATCATTTCCAATTTTCCCAATGAATTAAAGATTGAAGGAGAGTCAATGGCAGCTCTACTGGAAGTTAAAGGCCTTACAACGCAATTTTACACCCAAGATGGCGTTGTGCATGCAGTGAATGGGATCTCCTACCATCTGAATGAAGGAGAAACCATTGCCATTGTGGGGGAAAGCGGGAGCGGGAAGAGTGTGGGCGTCATGTCGCTTTTGCGACTGATTCCCCAGCCTCCCGGGAAAATCGTTGCCGGAGAAGTGTGGTTTCAGGGACGGGATCTGTTGCAGATCAGTGACGATGAGATTCGGCAGGTCCGCGGGAAACATATCGCCATGATCTTTCAGGACCCGATGACGTCGCTGAACCCTGTGCTGACCATCGGGTATCAGCTCATGGAACCCTTGCAACTGCATTTGGGCATGAACAAGAACGAAGCCCGCAAGCGAGCCATCGAACTGCTGGAAATGGTGGGGATTCCCGGAGCGGCCACTCGACTCGACGCATATCCCCATCAATTCTCTGGCGGCATGCGCCAGCGCGTGATGATCGCCATGGGGCTGGCCTGCAACCCGCAGGTGCTCATCGCCGATGAGCCTACCACCGCCCTTGATGTGACCATTCAGGCCCAGATCGTCGAGCTAGTCAAATCCCTGAAAGAACAGATCGGCATGGCGATCATCTGGATCACCCATGACCTGGGCGTGGTGGCGGGTTTGGCGGAACGGGTGTTGGTCATGTATGCAGGGAAGATCGTCGAGGAGGCCGAGGTCCATGAACTGTACGCCGACCCGCATCATCCTTATACCATCGGGTTGTTGCGCTCGGTGCCTCGATTGGATATGGGCAAGAGCAAACGGCTCATTCCCATCGAAGGGCTTCCCCCTGATCTCATCGATTATCCCGTAGGCTGCGCCTTTGCGCCGCGGTGTGAATATCGCACCGAGAAATGCGAAAAGGAAGCTCCTTCCATCGAGCAAGTTTCCCCCACGCGACGGGTGGCGTGCTGGCATTGGGAAACCGTTGTGGCTGACATCAAGGAGAAAGGAGGCATCTATGCCTGAGCAGACCCCCGCCCCCACCAACGGACATGGAAAAAAGGAGGACATCCTTCTTGAGGTCAAAGACCTCAAGATGTATTTCCCCATCACCAAGGGCATTATCATCCAGCGCAAGATCGCGGATGTGAAAGCGGTGGATGGCGTCAGCTTCAGCATCAAACGGGGTGAGACATTGGGCCTGGTGGGTGAGTCCGGCTGCGGCAAATCCACCACAGGGCGCGCCATCCTGCAACTTTATCGCCCCACGGCAGGCAGTGTGCAGTTTGAAGGTAAGGAGCTGACCACGCTGAAAGGGGAAGCGTTGCGACGTCAACGCCGCGAGATGCAGATGATCTTCCAGGACCCATACGCCTCCTTGAATCCACGTCTTACGGTGGGCAACATCATTGGCGAGCCGTTGGAAGTGCATAATCTGGCCAAGGGCAAGGAAAAGCGCGAGCGGGTGCAGGAGCTCCTCAAGCTGGTGGGGCTCAACCCCTACTTCATCAACCGCTATCCCCACGAATTTTCGGGGGGGCAGCGGCAGCGCATCGGCATCGCCCGGGCCCTGGCTGTGAATCCCAAGTTCATCGTGGCGGATGAGCCTATTTCCGCGCTGGACGTCTCCATTCAGGCGCAGATCGTGAACCTGCTGGAGGACTTGCAGGCCGATCTGGGATTGACCTACCTGTTCATCGCCCACGATCTTTCCATGGTTCGCCACATTTCCGATCGCGTCGCCGTGATGTATCTGGGGAAGATCGTCGAATTGACCGATCACGAGACCTTGTACGAGAATCCGCTGCATCCTTATACCAAGGCTCTGCTTTCCGCTGTGCCCATTCCCGATCCTTATATCGAGGAAAAGCGGCAACGCATTGTGTTGGAAGGCGATGTGCCTTCGCCTACGAATCCGCCATCGGGTTGCAATTTCCGCACCCGCTGTCCGCAGGTCATGGACATTTGTGCGGAGCAAGACCCTGAATGGAAGAACGTGGGTGCCCCTGAGAAGGAGCATTGGGTCGCCTGTCATCTTTACTGAGCGTCCAGAGGCCCCTCGTAAGTTCGTTATCAGCAGCCCGTCAAAACAATCTCACGTTCCCTGCATCGCTCTCGTTTCCAGGGCTGTTGTCATAAATTCCAATCGTCGGTCGAACGACTTTTCACATCCGATTGTCTGAAAAAGGAGGTAGGAAAAGCCACAGCAACTCTTTCCGCGTGAAAACGACAGCCTGGCACGCTGGCGTTTTACACACATCGTTGTCGTGCGCAAATCCGCGCGTTCCCAAATTCTTCCACTCATAGGAGGAGAAAAGAAGCATGTCTCGTAACAAGTGGATTGTCTTGATTCTGGTGCTCGCTCTTGGCATAGTTGCACTGAGCGCTTGCGGCGGCCAGAGCACCCCTCAGGTCGTCGAGAAGGTCGTGGAAAAGACCGTCGTCGTCACCCAGGTGGTGGAGAAAGAAGTCGAGAAGACCGTTGTGGTGACCAAAGAGGTCGAAAAAATCGTCGAGGTTACGCCCGAAGCCCCTCAGAACCAATTCATTGGCAGCGGCAAACTGGATGGAAACGGCATTCCGCCTGACTTTTTCAGTGATATCCATGTCCGCAAGGCCTTCAACTACTGCTTCGATTGGGACACTTACATCAACGAGGTGCTCAATGGCGAAGCCGTACAGAACATCGGGCCTCTGATCCCCGGCATGATCGGCTACGATCCCAACGGTCCGCACTATACCTACGATCCAGACAAGTGCGCCGAAGAGTTCAAGCAGGCCTGGGACGGCAAACTGTGGGACACCGGCTTCCGGATGCAGATTGCCTACAACACTGGCAACGATACTCGACGCGTCATTTCCGAGATCCTGCAGCAAAACATCGGTGATGTGAACGACAAGTTCCAGATCGAGATCATTGCCCTGCCGTGGCCCACCTTCCTGCGCAATATCCGATCTGGCAAACTTCCCATTTTCGTCAGCGGTTGGTTGGAAGATATCCACGACCCGCATAACTGGGCGCAACCCTTCATGATCGGCACCTACGCTCGTCGACAGAATTTGCCCGACGATCTGATTGCCAAGTTCAAGGAACTGGTGGATGCCGGCGTTTCGGAGACCGATCCCGCCAAGCGCGCCGAGATCTACAAAGAGCTGGGTAAATTGGATTACGAATATGCCATCGCCATTCGCGGCGCCGTGGCCACGGGGCGCCATTATCAACAGAAATGGGTGCAGGGCTGGTACTACAACCCCATTTATCCAGGCAACTACTACTATGCTCTGAGCAAATCTGCCGACGCCAAGAATCCCGACACCCTGGTTGTAGCCAGCATCGGTGATCCTGAAACCCTGGATCCCGCCCTGGACTACGAGACCGCGGGCGCCGAGGTCATCCAGAATACCTACGAGACCCTGGTCTACTACGAGAAGAACGATCCAACCAAATTCATCCCGCAGCTCGCTGAAAGCTGGGATATTTCGGATGACGGCACCACCTACACCTTCAAGATCCGCCAGGGCGTTAAATTCCACAATGGCGATGATCTAACCCCTGAAGATGTGGCCTATTCCTTCCGCCGCGGTCTGCTTCAGGGTGGCAGCGACTCGCCTCAGTGGCTGCTGACCGAGCCCTTCTTCGGCATCGGCACCTACGACATCGCCGAATTGGTGAACCCCGACGTGGCCGACGACCCCGAAGCTTTGCAAAAAGAGGACCCCGCCAAGCTGCAGGAAGCATGCCAGAAGGTCATGGACGCCATTACCTTTGACAACGACGCAGGCACGGTTACCATGAAGCTGGCCCAGCCTTGGGGGCCCTTCCTGGCCACCATCGCCCAGAGCTGGGGTTCGATCATGGATAAGAAGTGGGTCATGGAGAATGGCGGCTGGGATGGCACTTGCGACACCTGGCCGCAGTATTACGCCATCACATCCGAGAATGATCCCTTCTCCAAGATCGAGAACGGCACCGGCCCCTTCATGCTGGATCACTGGACGCCTGGCGAAGAGGTCGCTCTGAAGCGCTTCGACGGCTACTGGCGCACCGAACCCGCCTGGGATGGCGGCCCCTCTGGCCCCGCCGCCCTGGCCAACGTCCTGCTCAAGAACGTGAGCGAGTGGGGCACCCGCTTCGCCATGCTGGACGCCGGCGATGCAGATATGGCTGCTGTGCCCCGCCAAAACGTGGCTCAGGTCGATCCGCTGGTGGGCGAACTCTGCGAATACAATCTGGACACCAAAGACTTCACTTGCAACCCCACCGACAACCCCGACGGCGCTCTGCGCCTGTTCAAGGGACAGCCGGGCGTGGTTCGCACTGACGTCATGTTCAACTTCCAGGTCAAGTAATCACCCACTCACTGGCGGTCATCCGTCACACCCCACCTGGTGCAGGGGCGCGCCCCTGCACCAGGTTTTGGAGGCTTTATGGGACAATACATCATCCGCAGGCTCTTGATGCTTCCCTTGATTCTGTTTGGCGTCACCCTATTGATTTTTGGCATGTTACAATTTTTGAGCCCTGAGGAGCGCGCCGCGCTTTACATCAAGGATATCCCTAAAAACCCTCAAGCGCTGGAGGGGGTCATCAAACGTTATGGGCTCGATCAGCCTATCTACGTTCAATATTGGAATTGGATGGTGGGTGTGCAAGATCCAAACACGGGCGAACGGACGGGAGGGGTTCTGCGGGGGGATCTAGGCTACTCCCGCACCTCTTCCGTGCCCGTGGCCGAACTGATCCGCATCCGTTTCCCGGCCACATTAGAACTGGCTCTATGGAGCGTGCTCCCCATTGTATTGGTGGGTGTATGGTTAGGCGTATTGGCCGCCATGCACCACAACGGGCTCTTCGACCAAATTGCTCGTGTGTTCAGCATCATTGGGTGGTCATTCCCCACGTTTGTTTTTGGTCTGTTGGTTTTGATGATCTTCTACGCCAAGCTGGGATGGTTTCCCCCAGGCAGGCTTTCGGATTGGGCGGCTGCCGTCGTGCGAACTCCCGAATTTCACAACTACACGAAACTGATCACCGTCGATGCCTTGCTCAATGGCCGCGTGGATATTTTCTGGGATGCGTTGAGGCATCTCATTTTACCCATCATTACCCTGTCTTATCTTTCCTGGGCGCTGTTATTGCGCGTGACTCGTTCTTCCATGCTGGAAGTGTTGCGCCAAAACTATGTAACCACGGCGCGGGCGAAAGGTTTGAAGGAAAGCGTCGTTATTCGTCGGCATGTCTTGCGCAACGCCCTGATTCCGGTGGCGACTATCACCGGGTTTGTGGTCATCGGCCTATTGAATGGCGTCGTGATCACGGAGACGGTGTTCAACTATCCTGGCATCGGCTCCGCCGTGGCGAAAGCCGCTTTGCAATTGGATGTTGTCACGGTGTTGGGAATGACGCTTTTCACCGGCACCATCATCGTGGTAATGAATCTGGTGGTTGATGTCATGTATGCTGTTATCGATCCGCGTGTGCGGTTGCACTAATGGAGGATTTTATGGAAGAAACGCGTCAAGAAGCACAGGAACCTCAGGGAATCGACGCTCTGGAGTTTAAGGATCCGATCCTCAGCCGCCCTCAACCCTGGCTGGCCAAGAAGATCGGCATCGAGAATTACCGGATTTTGCGAGGACTGGTCAAGAATCCCATTTCCGTGGCCGGCCTGATTATCATTCTCTTCTTCGTTTTCGTGGCGGTGTTCGCCCCGGTGTTGGCGCCACCGTACCCCAATCGCGATCCTTATCGCATTCCCAGAGACGGCTTCCGGCCCGAACCTCAGGCGCCCATGTCGGAATGGAAACGCCGTCAACCTCCTTTGCCTTTCTGGTGGAAAACCGTCACGGGTAGAGACGAATGGGTCCACCTCATGGGCACCGCCAGCGGCCAGTGGGACTTATACTACGGCGTCGTGTGGGGAACCCGCACCGCATTCCGGGTTGGATTGATCATCACGGCCAGCGTTGTCTTCCTGGGGATTGTCATCGGCTCCATCTCGGGCTTCTATGGGGGAATAGTCGATAACGTTTTACAACGCATCACGGACATTTTTATGACGTTCCCCTTCTTGTTGGCTGCGTTGACCCTGTCCGCCATCCTCACGCCCAGGATCGGAAAAGGAATTTATCCAGCGATGGTGGCGATGATTGCGTTCGGCTGGATGAGCTATACGCGTCTGATTCGCGGTGACGTGATGAGCGTGAAAAACCGTGATTACGTGTTGGCCGCCCGCGCCCTGGGCGTGAAAGACAAACGCATCATTGTCCGCCATATCCTGCCCAACGCCATCTATCCCACGCTGGTGGTGGCCTCGATGGATGTAGGCTCCTATGTGCTTTCCTTTGCCGCCCTCAGCTTTCTGGGCGTAGGCGCCGAAGTGGGCTACGCGGACTGGGGCCAGCTTCTCAGTTTCGCGCGCGACTGGATTTCTCAGCTCGCCACCTACTGGTATATCGTTTTCTGGCCCGGCATCGCCCTGGTCTTCTTCGTGCTGGGCTGGAATTTGGTGGGCGACGCCATTCGCGACGTGATGGACCCCCGTCTGCGCGGCGAAAGCTGATTGTCCGTTCAGGCATAACAACTCGCACGTATGAGCCCCGCAGAAAAGCGGGGCTTTTTGATGCTTTGGAAGTCAGGGGAGCCCTCAGCGTTCCAGCCAGATGCCGTTGACGGCTTTCTCCCGGCAGTCGCAGGCTTCGATGCGCCGCCCGTCCGGCCCGATGAGCCCCCCTTCGTAGGCGGTTTGCCCGGCGTACGCGATCCAGCCATCCTCGAAAATCAGGGGCGCGCGGGGGCTGCCCGCGGCCACCCACAGGCCGTTGTAGCGGCGGGCGAAGTGCAGGTGCGAGCTGATGGCGGTTCCCCCGTCGCAGGCGGGCCGCCCC
>Ga0256832_1000723_pt1 | contig 21687 bp, 21 predicted proteins | sample 134614metaG_FD_190534 | JGI IMG/M metagenome (GOLD analysis project Ga0256832, IMG submission 190534) | Hydrothermal vent microbial communities from Lau Basin, Pacific Ocean - 134-614 | ecosystem: Environmental > Aquatic > Marine > Hydrothermal vents | place: Pacific Ocean: Lau Basin | collected... | reverse complement strand
AATAACAATGCCCGATCGGCCACCAGTCACAGTTATGCCAGCATAATGAAAGACATCAACAAGGCCGTCGGTGATGAGGTCGAGCGTTGTCTCAGGCTGTGGGGAACGGCCGGACGCGCGGCGGAAGTATTGGCCCAGTGCCAGCCATGGAACCCCGTTGAACATGTGATCATCTACAATGTGGATCATCTCAACACGCAGGGAATTGAACGCATGATGTCGGAGGGAAAACGGGTACTGTCGCAAATCCCCGGCGTGCGTGAAGTGATCACCGGAGAAGCACTGAAACGCGATGCCGCATACCGCTACAGCTGGATAGTTCGTTTTTGTCATCCCGCAGTGATCGACAGCTACCGGGAGCACCCGGCACACGTGGCCTTCGCCGATAATCTATTTCGACCCGTGGCGACAAAACGCATCAGTATTGATTATCAGGAAAAACTCCAGAGTCCACCCATTGCCAGTTATTCGCAGCCACAGAGGAGGGTTATACCTTCATAAGCACCGAGAAAGATCCTCAGAGACACCAACCCCAATTATTTAACATAATATACATTATGCGTTTATTTAAGCGGGATGCAGGTATTGGTTTACATACCTTCAGCCCATATAACGATTCTATACAGACAGCCCCCCCTTGCGCTTGCGGCAGTAAGAAAAGGAATAATAAGCCATGAATACCAAAGACGCTCAGCATCTGGATATCGAAGCCACCCTGAACAACCTGGACAGCAATATTGAGCAGGGTCTTTCGAGTACCGAAGCCAAGACACGGCAGCAGAAATATGGCCTCAACAAGGTCGAGGCCAAGGAAAAGACCTGGTGGCAGCGGCTCCTGGCCCGCTTCTGGGGGCCCATTCCCTGGATGATCGAGATCGCCGGTATCCTCTCCGCCTCGGTGCAGCGCTGGGAGGATTTTGTGATCATCCTGATCATGCTGCTGGTCAACGCCTTCGTGGATTTTTATCAGGAATCCAAGGCACTGAATGCCATTGAGGTGCTGAAGAATAAGCTGGCCTTCAAGACCCTGGTGAAGCGTGACGGCCAGTGGCAGGAAATGGATGCCGCCGAGCTGGTGCCGGGGGACATTATCAAGCTCAAAATCGGTAACATCGTGCCCGCCGATGTTCGTCTTATTGGCGAGGGGGACTATCTGCAGATCGACCAATCGGCCCTCACTGGTGAGTCCCTGCCCGTAAACAAAAAACCGGGCGATGAGGCCTATGCCAATACCGTCATCAAGCAGGGTGAGATGGTGGCAGTGGTCACCGGTACTGGCCTGAATACCAAGTTCGGCAAGACCGTGGGCCTGGTGGCCAGGGCCGAAATGACCGGACGCAGCCATTTCAAGCAAATGGTCATCAAGGTGGGCGATTTTCTTATCCTGTTGACCCTGGTGGTTATCGTCATTCTGGTGTTGCTGGGTATCTCACGTCATGAATCGGAGATCGACCTGCTTATTTATGCCCTGGTGCTGACCATCTCCGCCATTCCGGTGGCCATGCCGGCGGTGCTCACCGTCACCATGGCCATTGGCGCCATGGCGCTGGCGAAGAAACAGGCTATCGTCAGCCGCCTCGATGCCATCGAGGAGTTGGCGGGAATGGATGTGCTGTGCTCAGACAAGACAGGCACCCTGACCCAGAACCGCATGAGCCTGGCACCACCTCACATCCACTCCCCTTTCCAGGAAGACGATTTGTTTCTCTATGCAGCGCTGGCAAGCCGGGAAGAAAACCATGATCCCATCGAGGAGCCCATCTTTGCCGAACTGGACAAACGCGGTCTGCGCGACCGCCTGACAGCCTATCGCCTGGAAAAATTCATTCCCTTTAATCCGGTAAGCAAATCTTCTCAGGCCATTCTACAGACCGGTGATGGCGGCAAAGTGAGTGTAGTAAAGGGCGCGCCACAGGTCATCATCGAAATGTGTCACAACCTGGACTTCGACAAACAGGCCGCCTATGCCCACGTCGAAGCCTTTGCCGAAAAGGGCTTTCGCACCCTGGGCGTCGCCGTACAGCAGGGTGAAGAGCAGGACTTCGTCTTCGTCGGCCTCATCCCCCTGTTCGATCCGCCCCGCGAGGATTCCCGCGAGGTCATCGCCCAACTCATGCAACAGGGTGTGGCGGTCAAGATGATCACGGGTGACAACATCGCCGTGGCCAAAACCATCGCCAAGATGCTCGACATTGGCGATAACATTCAGGATGTGCATGAACTCAAGGGACAGAGTACCGAGGAATATCTGCTTCTCGCGCGACTCATCTCCAAGGCGCTGGTTAAGAATCTCAAGAGCGGCATCGCAGACGAACAGGCCGACCGGTTGGCAGAGAATGTGGTCAAGGATGTACGCAAGGAACTCAATAACATCCCCCTGCCCTCCGGCACCGTAAAACGGCACGAATCGGAAATCATCGAACAGATCGAGCAGGCCAATGGCTTTGCCCAGGTCTATCCCGAAGACAAGTATTTCATTGTCGATGAACTGCAAAAGAGCGATCACATCGTGGGCATGACCGGCGATGGCGTCAACGATGCCCCGGCGCTGAAAAAGGCCGATGCCGGTATTGCCGTCAGCGGCGCAACCGACGCCGCACGTGCCGCAGCCGCCATCGTGCTCACGGCACCCGGCCTGGGGGTAATCCTCGATGCCATCACCCAGGCACGCATCACCTTCGAGCGCATGCAAAGCTACACCATCTTTCGCATCGCCGAGACCATTCGCATCGTGTTCTTCATGGGCCTGGCCATCGGCGTGTTCCAGTTCTACCCGGTCACCGCATTGATGATCATTGTGCTGGCCCTGCTCAATGACATCCCCATCCTGGCCATCGCCTATGACAATACCCGCATTCGCAAACGACCCATCCGCTGGGACATGCACGAGGTATTGGTGATGGCCGGCTGGTTGGGTGTGGCCGGGGTGCTCTCCTCTTTTGCCCTGTTCTGGTATGTGATGGTCTACTTGAAGTTACCCATCGATTTCGTTCAATCGGTGTTTTTCGCCAAGCTGGTCATTGCTGGCCATGGCACCATCTACAACACGCGCATCGACGACTGGTTCTTCAAGCGTCCCTACCCCTCGTGGATCCTGTTTATCGCCACCTTTACCAGCCGGGTGGCCGGCACCATTATTGCTGTCTATGGCTTCGACCTCATGACCCCCATCGGTTGGGAATGGGCCCTGGGTATGTGGGCCTATGCCCTATCATGGTTTGTATTTAACGACGCCGTAAAAATGGCTGTACTGCGCTACTATCGCAAGCGCAAGGCCAATGTGATGATTTGAAAATGAAAGGAAAAAATCCAGGCAAACACACTGCTAATGTCCAATCAACCTATGTTTTGACACCGTGGGAGCACCTTTCCAGGCGCGATTCTCACCTGGAAAGGTGCTCCTACCCAGAGAAAATAACACTGTAGCAATTACCTTGAGACGATTAAGAAATGAGATAGCAGTGAGGCAAAGCTTCGCATGAACGGAGAGAATCCAACCCATGAACGATGTTCCAACTCCAGGCATTTTTGAGGAAGGCTACCGCCGCGCCCTGGCACTATTACATGAGTGCAACAGCGAAGATGGCTTTCTCGCCAGCCCCTCGCAACGCGACAACTACCGCCGTGTGTGGGCCCGAGATGGCGTGATCCTGGGGCTGGCGGCGCTGATGTCCGGCGACCAGGAGCTGGTGAAAGGCTTGCGTCATACACTGCAAACCCTGGCGCATCATCAGGGACCCCATGGCGAAATCCCAAGCAATGTGGATACCCATGCCAGGCGGGTCAGCTATGGTGGCACCACGGGACGGGTGGATGCGGATCTATGGTTTGTCATCGGCTGTTGTCAGTACTGGCGGGTCAGTGGTGATGATGAATTTCTTGGCGACATGCAGCCGGTTATGGAGCGCGTGCGCTTTCTGCTCGGCGCCTGGGAATTCAATAACCGGGGGCTGCTGTATGTGCCCCAGACCGGTGACTGGGCGGACGAGTACATTCACCACGGCTATGTCCTCTACGACCAGTTGCTCTACCTGCAGGTACTGAAGGAGCTTTGTGCCGTGCACCGCTACCTGAACGGCTCCTCCGATCATGCCCTGGAAGAAAAGGCCGCACGTCTCAAACACATGATTCGTGACAATTACTGGTTCGACGATGGTAATGGCCTGCCCGATGACGTCTACCACGAAGTCCTCTATCGCAAGGGCAGGAAGGCCGCCTCACCCCACTGCGCCGGCCACCACTGGATGTCCTTCTTCTCTCCCCAGGGCTATGGCTACCGTTTCGATACCCTGGCCAATGTCCTGGTCTCCGTGCTGGATGTGGCCGATGACGAACAGCGCGACCGAGTAGACGCCTTCATCGTCGACGAAGGCATAGTGCCCGATGACATGGCCCTGCTGCCCGCCTTTTACCCGGTGATTCAACCGGTGGACACGGATTGGCAGGAATTGCAGATGAGTTTCTCCTATACCTTCAAGAACAGGCCCTACGAATTTCACAACGCCGGCTTGTGGCCCATGGTCACCGGCTTCTACGTGGCCGACCTGGCGGCACGTGGCAAGCACGAGCTTGGGCAACACTACCTGGCGGGCATCCATCGTGCCAACAGTCTGCCCATGGACGACAAACCCTGGAGCTTCCCCGAGTATATAAATGGCAAAACCTTTGTCGCCGGCGGCACGCGCCACCAGGGCTGGAGCGCCGCCGCGGCGGTGATCGCTCATCATGCCCTGCAGGGTATACCACTACTGCGGAGTGATAATGACTAATTTATTGTTATGCTGCGACCTGGATCGAACGCTATTGCCCAATGGCAAGCAGGAGGAATCACCACAGGCGCGACCGTTGTTCCGCAAGCTCGCACAACGCCCGGAACTCACCCTGGCCTATGTCAGTGGCCGAGATCAATCCCTGCTGCGGGAAGCCATACGCGACTACGAGCTGCCCCTGCCCGATTATGCCATCGGCGATGTGGGCACCACGGTGTATGAGATTAAGAACGATCAATGGCACCCCTGGCATTCATGGGAAGAAGAGATCGCCCCGGACTGGGCGGGCCACCGGCACGATGAACTGGCCGCACTGTTTACGGATATCGATACCCTCACCCTTCAGGAGCCGCAGAAGCAAAACACCTTCAAGCTGAGCTACTACGCCCCACAAGACACCCAACACGATCCACTGCTGACAGAGATGGAGGCCCGTCTGAAATCCCTGGGCATACAGGCCAGCCTGATCTGGAGCATCGATGAAGCAAAACATGTGGGACTGCTCGACGTTCTGCCCAAACGGGCAACCAAGTACCACGCCATTCGTTTTCTCATGGCGCAAAAGGGCTTCGATGAAGACAATACCGTGTTCGCCGGTGACAGTGGCAACGACCTGCCGGCACTGACCTCCGGTCTGTATGCGATATTGGTCCGCAACGCCCGCCAGGAGGTACGCGAAGAGGCCGTGCGTCGCGTACAGGAAAAAGGGATTGCGCAACGTTTATACCTCGCGCAAGGTGGTTTTCTGGGAATGAATGGCAACTACGCGGCCGGCGTGCTGGAAGGGCTGGCATATTTTCATCCGCAGACACTGCGCTGGCTGCAAGCCGAATCTTAACCTGACAATTGACAATATTATTTATCGTCTCAAAATAAGTGCTATAGGGTTATTTCCCCGTGTGGGAGCGCCCTTTCCAGGTGCGAATCGCGCCTGGAAAGGCGCTCCCACAGTCCCACAGTCCCACAGTCCCACAGTCCCACAGTCCCACAGTCCCACAGTCCCACAGTCCCACAGTATTTGGTACTGTAAAAGTACACTCTGAGATTGGCTTGCGTTCATTCATTGTCCCTTCAGGCATTATCCCAAGGTGGCGAATGCCCGCCGATATCTGTTGAACCAGTGTTGAGACCCTTAATAGTTGCCGGGTCAATATAAGAAACACAAGCCACCCAAAAGTCGTTATGCCACTTCCGGCATGTTGCAACGATCAGGTCTTGCCCAGCGTGTCGATGATGGCGCAGTGCGCATCCTCGGCATTGGTTTCACATTGGCTGAGCAGTTCCTGCAAGGCACTGCGCATGTTTTGCAGATCCGCCAGGCGCTCTTCGACGAGCCCCAGCTTGTGTTTGGCGAGCTCCTGTACCTCATGACAGTGGCCTTCACCCAGCGCCATGAGTTCGCGGACCTCCTTGAGGGTGAAGCCCAGTTGTTGGGCCCGTTTGATAAAGCGCAGCCGTGCGATATCGGATTCCGGGTAGATACGATAACCCTGCAGCGGTTTTATTGGCTCATTGAGTAACTGCATGCGTTGGTAATAACGAATGGTCTCCACGCTGACCCCGGCCTGTTCGGCCAGTTTGCCGATGGTGAGTTTGATTGCCATTGCCAGTCTATGTTTGATCGGTGTCATGTTGGATGTGCGTTATCCAACCGCTGTTGCAGGCCAAAGCCAGGGCCTGAGCCGCAATGGCCGGGGCCTGTTCGGCGGAGGTCTGCTCTGCCAGTTGCAGACAGCATTCACCAAACCGCCGGCCGTCTTTCAAACCTAGCAGTGCGGAAAACAGGGCCGGTTCGATGGCCTGTACCGCCGGGCCACACGCGGCCCGCCACACCACCAGGCGTTCTTCCTCCGTATCACGCAGTGCGGGAACGGCCCCCTTGTCATTGCGCACCACCGACCAGCACTCACGTACATTGCACGACACTTTCAGCAGTGACACCGAGGGATGAAAATCAAATCCAAGATATTCCCACTCCTCGGGTGGAACCTGCGCCAGTGCTTCGGCGGCCACGGGTGTGTGATCGGCGGCATCGAAGGCCTCCAGCACCGCCCATTCCAGCGCGGCCACCTCTGCCAGATCGCCCTCCTCCCCTTCACGCAACCAGCCTGGCAAGGCGCGACCAAAATCACGCAGGCTGGGATGGCGGGAAGGGTTGGCGCGAATAAAGCGCGCGCTCAATTTACCGAAACGGGCGTCGCCGGCCACGGCCAGCAGGGTCGGGAAATCATGGGCCAGGGCCTCCTGCAGGCGGATGTAATAGGCGTTGCGATATACTGCCAGCCGTGCAGTGGCCGGAATGTCATTGCTCTCGGCAATGCGTGTTTGCAACTCTTGTTCATTCCTACCTGAGAACAGAAAGGTCTGAAATTCACTCTGCAAACGATGCATGTTGTCGGTCATGCCGCCAACGCCCGCTGACTGATTTGTCGTGCCTCATCCAGTTCCGTTAACAACTCCGTTAATGGCGGGATATTATCGTCCCGCTCGATCATGGTGGGCACAGCACCGAGGTGATGGAGAGTCTGCCGGTACAATTCCCACACGGGGTCGGCGATGGGATGGTCGTGAGTGTCGATTAACAAAGGTTCATTTACCGTATGTCCGGCGAGGTGGATTTGTTGCACCCGATCAAACGGGATGTCCTGCAAGTAAGCCTCAGCGTTAAAGCCGTGATTGTGAGCACTGACCACGATGTTGTTCACATCCAGCAGGATATGGCAGTCCGCGGCCTCGGCCACTGCAGCAAGAAAGGCTGACTCGTTAATACTGCTTTGACTGAACTCGGCGTAGCTGGAGACGTTTTCGATGAGGATACGCCGCTGCAAAACATCCTGCACGATGCCGATGCGCTGTGCGACGTGGCTGACGGCCTCTTCGGTGTAGGGCAACGGCAGCAGGTCGTGCAGATGGTGACCGCCGTGACGTGTCCAGCACAGGTGGTCGGAAACGCGTACGGGATTGACCCGCACCACCAGGGCCTTGAGTCGTTGAAGATAATCTTTGTCGAGGGGGTCGGTACCGCCGAGGTTCATGGAGACACCGTGCAGGGCAAGGGGATAACGCTCGGCCACGGCATCGAGGATGCGCAGCGGATTGCCCCCCGCCACCATGAAGTTTTCGCTGATCAGCTCGAACCAGTCCACAGGAATCTCCCCCGCGGCTGCTGCCTGGTAAAATGGCGGCCGCAGGCCGAGACCGAAACCCGTGCCCACACGCTGAGTCATCGTTAGCTCTTTTTGGGGTCAGCCGGTGAGCCTTTCAGTGGTACCCCGCCCTTCTCCTTGCAGGCCTCCGCCGAGCTGACATATTTGAAACCCTTGCCCTTGCAGTCGTTTTTACCATTACAGGCATTGAAGGCGGTGGTGCAGTCCGTGGTGGCCTTGCAGCTGTTGATGCCCCAGCAGGCGAACTTTTTCTTGCCGGCCTCGGCTTCGGGAAGTAATGTCAGGCCCGTTTTACTTATGCCGCCGAACAACCCGGCAGCAGTTACCGCCAGCGCGGTTGCGCCCAGTTTGCGTTTGGAAAGATCGACTTTATCCGTAGCATTTTTTTGTTTTTTCATATTGACTTCCTTTTTGTGGTTAGGTTGATGGTTGATTTGTTGGCTACCGATTTCACGCACTCATGTTGTTATCAATCCGTCATTCTGGCGCAGGCCGGAATCTAGAGGGCTGTTTAAAAGCAGTGGATTCCGGCCTGCGCCGGAAATGACGGAAATAAGAAAGACAGTGTTATATTGCAGTCCTCTTTCTACCCATTAGCCGGATCAGCAGGCGAGCCTTCCAGCGGCACCCCGCCCCTCAGGGCGCATTCTTTTTCCGGCACATTCAAAAAGCCTTTGCCCTTGCAGTCATTCTGGCCGTTGCAGGAATTGAAGGCGGTGGTGCAGTCCGTGGTGCCCTTGCAGTCATTGATGCCATAACAGGCGATCTCCCCTTCACCCGCGACGGGTGCCAATACACTAACGGATTTGTACAAGCCATAAAAGGTTGCCGCGGCGCCGGCACTCAATGCCGCGCCGGTGACCAGGCGTTTGCTCATGTCCACCGGTTCCTTGCGCGTTGTCTTTTCCACCTCGCAGGCCGCCGGCATCTTGCGGCCGATGATGAAGTCCCAGATGCTGGCCACGATCAGGCCCGTCAAACTGACATAGATGAGCCAGGGTACCGGAAACAGCCCGGTGACCATCAGGAACAGGGCGATGCTGCTGACAATGGCGGAGACCAGTCCCAGCCAGAAAGGCGCCAGCTTGTCGTGGGCCCTGGCCGAGCGGTATAGGGTCCAGACGCTGAAACCCACAAAGCCCACGAAGATGGGCATCAGGTAGGCGTCCTGGATGAGAAAGCCCAGACCTACCGCACCCATAGCGGTGAGAACCACCGAAACCCCCAGACAACAGGCGGCCGCAATGGCTGCACCGATGATACTGCTGAATTCCTTGAAAAATGCCTTCACCTTGTCTCCTCATCGATCATGTTATTCATTGACAAAACCATCCCTTCACACCTTGCAGCACACACCCTGGGTGACCTTTTTCGCATTCTGGTAAAGCGCCACAAACAACAATAGCGACGCGGCGCTAAACAATTCGATCTGGTGGGTGGCGATAAAACCCTGCACCTGCACGCCCAGGGTACCAAACAGTGTGGGAATGAGGGCGGCGATAAACCCCATGAGCAATGGCAGCAGCGGGGAGCAGCACAGGATGGGGGCGAGGATGCCGATGAGCACCCCGCCCGCCGCGGAACCTTTACTGGCCTTCTGCCCCTGTCTGACGAGGTAGATGATCATGGGGGTGAGCAGGGCGACCAGTGCCGCCATGAGGACGGAAAAACCTACCAGCGTCGCGTTGAGATATTCAAGGGCCTCAAGACTGCTGTAGCCCCCGGTGTACGAGGCCGGCAGGGTGGTCAGGTAGATCAGCAAAAAAACCACGAAGCTGAATGCGGTGATAAGCCGGTAAGCCCGTGAGTCCAACACCGTCTTAAGGGCAGCCAGGATCATCTTCATTTGCTCGCACTGTTGGCAAAGTTCACGATCTTGTTCATGGTGAGATTGGGTGCCGTGTCCACTACCTGGATCTGTCCCAGTTCGTCGATGAGAAAATAGATGTCGGGAAACCTGGTGGGGTTGAGTTGCCGGTACATCTCTGTACTGGACTCGCCCAGCACCCAGTTATTACTCGTCAAGGTATAGGGCCCAAACTTTTTCATGAAGTTCGTCATGTCCGGGCCGGGATAACCACCGTTGTTGTGATTGCGGATGGAGAGAATCAGCAGTCCCTGTTTTTCCAGGGCCGCCTGTTGCTTCTCCAGGGCCTTCACCCCCGCCACGCAGGTGTGACACCAAGTGGAAAACATCCACAGCAGCACCTTGTGGCCCCGGTATTCCTTGAGACTGTGGGTCTTGCCCTGGGACTGAAAGCTGACATCCGGCGCGGCATAGGGCAAGGACCTGGTGGTCAGGGTCAGTGCCATCACACCGTTGCTGACGAGCAACAGTGCGAGCAGGAAACCGATCCTGTATCTCAGCCGGCGCAGCATGACAGCTGCTTGACGTCTTTGTTGAAGGTCTGTGCGGTCAATTTGAGGCCTTCCACCATGGTCAGATAGGGGAACAATTGGTCCGCCAGCTCCTGGATGCTCATGCGGTTGCGCATGGCCAGGGCGGCGGTCTGGATGATCTCGCCCCCCTCCGTCGCCAGCACCTGGCAGCCCACGATGCGGCCCGTGCCCTGCTCGGCCACCAGCTTGATGAAGCCACGGGTGTCCATATTGGCCAGGGCCCGCGGCACGTTTTCCAGATCCAGGGTGCGGCTGTCCACCGCCAGGCCCTGGGCCTCGGCCTGTTGCACACTGAGGCCGACGGTGGCCACCTGGGGTTCGGTGAACACCACGGCGGGCAGCACGGACAGGTCCAGGGCCACGTCGTCGCCGGTCATGTTGCGTGCGGCGCGGGTGCCGGCCGCTGCAGCCACATAGACAAACTGCGGCTGGTTGGTGCAATCGCCGGCGGCATAGATGTGTTCGACATTGGTGCGCATGTGGTCATCGATCATGATCCCGCCCCGCTTGTCTGTTTGCACGCCCGCCTTTTCCAGTGCCAGTGCCGCGGTATTGGGCTGGCGGCCGGTGGCGACGAGCAATTGATCCCCCATGATCTCCCGGTCGCCCACCGCCAGGGTGAATTGCTGGCCATCATGGCTCACGGCTTCGGGGCTTGAGTGCAATAACACCTGGATGCCCTCCTCTTCGAAGACCTGTTGCAGGCCGGCGCCGATCTCCGGGTCTTCCCGGGACAACAAGGTACTGCGGGCGATCACCGTTACCTCTGCGCCCAGGTGCCGGAAGGCCTGGGCCAGTTCCAGGGCCACCACCGAACCGCCCAACACGATCAGGTGTTTGGGGATTTCCTCGGCTACCAGGGCTTCGGTGGAGGTCCAGAACGGGGTATCTGCCAGACCACGCAGTGGGGGTATTGAGGGGTGGGCACCTACGGCCAGCAGGATGCGGTCCGGCTGCAGGGTGGCCTCGCCGCCATCGACCTGGCTGACCACCAGGGTATGGGCATCCTGGAAGCGGGCCATGCCGCGTAACAGGGTAATGCCCGGATTACTCTCCAGGATGCTCTCGTACTTGGCGTAGCGCAGTTTTTCCACCCACTCCTGCTGCTGGGCCACCATGGCCTTGCGGTCGATGGCTGGGCGATTGAGGGGAATGCCGGCCACGTTGTGATGCCCTTGCAGGTGGGCGATGTGCGCGCCGCGGATGAGAATCTTCGAGGGCACGCAGCCGATGTTCACGCAGGTACCGCCGATTACCTCGCCGCCTTCGATGATGGTGACGCGGGCCCCCGCCTCCACGGCCTTGATGGCCGCGGCAAAGGCCCCGGAACCGGTGCCGACGATGGCGATGTGTAGACCGGCCTCACCACCATCCGGGGTCGAAGCGCCGGTTTCTTCCACCAGGCTGGCGCTGTAGCCCTTGCTGGCAACGGCCGCCAGTAATTGTTCGGTGTCCACGCCCGGCTCCGCCTCCACGTGGGCGAGCCCCTCGGCAAACGACACCGTAGCATGTACACCGGGCAAGGCATTCAGTGCCTCCTCGGCATTGGTGGCGCAATGGTCACAGGTCATGCCGTTGATGCGCAGGGTGAAAGAAGTCATAGGTGAGGTTCCTTGTCAGTTAATTTGGGGATCAGGGCTGCAGGCGCGAGGGATAACCCGCCTGTTCTGTGGCAAAGGTCAGGTCTTCCACATCCGCCTTGCGCGGATCGTAGGTGACCTTCGCCCAACCAACGCCATTACCCTCGTATTTGGCGCTCACCACGGTCACCCCCTCCACCTTGCGCAGGGCCTTTTTTACGGTGATGGGACACATGCTGCAGGTCATCTTGTCCACCGAGAGGGTGATGGTTTTGAGTTCAGAGGCTAGAACCGTGGAGGTTCCCAGCAGGGCCGTGGCTGTCAGAGTAAGCCACAGACTCAACAGAAAAGTCATTTTACGCATTTCACTACTCCTGATATTCTGTTTTACAACAATCAGTTATGGAACATATTTAATTCTGGTTCTTCAACAAGATTGGCTAGTCCAGCAAATAGGCCCCGTACCAGGGGAAACTCATCACCACCAGTACGAAAACGCTGACCAGCCAAAAGATAATTCGCTGCTTGCGCAAGTTGTCAGGCTGGGCGCAGGGTTTGTCCACCGCGCAGGTCTGGGGCACGAGATAGAGCTTGCGAAAGGCCAGGCCCAGAAAAACCAGGGTGATGCCCATGAAGAGCGGGCGATAGGGCTCCATGGCGCTGAGGTTGCCGATCCAGGAGCCGCTGATACCCAGGGTCAACAACACCAGTGGTCCGAGGCAACAGGCCGAGGCCGCCAGGCCGGCGATGACGCTGCCGACCAGCGTGCCTTTTGACAGGCCGGTATTGCTGGCTTTTTCCACCGTGTTGTCCGGCGTGTTGTCCGGAGTGGAGGTGTGTGAAGTGTCCATGGGCGCTCCTGTTGATTTGACCGTACAGGACACATTCTAGACTCCGTACCACACAACAGAGTCAAGCCTTGAGAGGGAATTTTTTGCGGATTTTTTTGAGAGGGAGAGGGAACTGGAGGCTCGGCTATTACATTACGGAATATGGCGCGGCGAGTACCGCAGAGCCTCAGACAATCCGCGGTCGCACCTTGCGATGGGTCAGTTTTTGAAGGAGGAATTCCGTTGTGGCGGCCAACAGTACGAATCCCACCAGCACCTCCACCACCCCGGTGGCGTGCTTGCTGACGTAGGACAGCGCCAGCCCCGCAGCCAGCAGGGTAAAAACCGCCGCCAGCCCTATCAGCAGGCGTGAGGCACCGGTCTCACGAATCAGTTTGAGGTGCCCCAGGTGGGTCACTGCATGTACAAACAAAATCGAGATGGAGCCGATGGCGGCGATCTGGGACAGGTCGAACAACAGGGAAAGCACCACCACCAGGATGCCGCTGATGACCAGCCCTTCCCGGCTGTGGGCGATGGGTACGCCGAAGGCCTGGGGCAGTTCGCCATCCTTGGCCAGTTGATAGGTCACGTTGGTAACTGCGTACAGGTTAGCGTTGATGGACGAGGCCGTGGAGATCACCGCAGCAATGGCCACCACCACAAAGCCAATGTGGCCAAAGATGGGCAATGCTGCCTCGGCCAGGGCATAATCCTTGGCGGCAATCACCTTGTCCGTCGGCAGATTGCCAAAGACGGCAAAGGCTACCGCTACGTACAACACCATGACAAAAAGTATGGATGCGACCATGGCGCGCGGCAGGGTTCTGGCTGGATCCGGCATATCCTCCGCTGTGTTGGTGATGACCCGAAAGCCCTCATAGGCGAAAAAGGTGATGGCCAGGCTGAAAAATACATCCTTCATGGGCGGGTATCTGTCCGGGGACAACAGTTCCGGCTTTAGGTAGACAATTCCAGCGATGGAAAGCCCGCACAATACAGAGAATTTAATGGCTACGATCAGGCGCTCCCACACCGCCACATCCCTTGCCCCCTTCAGGTTGATGGCAACAAACAGGGTGACGATGCCCACAGAAAAGACGTAGTGCCAGTAATGCGAGGCATGGGCGGGTAAAAAGGTAAATGCGTAATTACCAAAGGCCTTGGCGATGAGGCTCAAAGACACCACGGCGGCAAGATACAGCATGATACTCATGGTGCCGGTAAAGAATCCCACCCCATAGGCCTGGGTAAGATACTCCACGATACCGCCAGCCGCCGGAAAACGCGCACCCAGTTTGCCCAGGGAATAGCCACTGAACAGGGCGATCACGCCACCGAGGATAAACGAGAGGTAGACGGCACTGCCCGAAATGGCGCTGGCCTCCCCCAGCAGGGCGAAGATACCCGCCCCCACCATGGCGCCAATACCCATGGAAACCGCCGACCAGAAACCGATGGGCTTGTTTGTGGTGTACATGTGTTTTTCTGCCCAAGAATTACCGGAACGATTAGTTTACGGCAACCGATCCATTGAGAACAGCTTGATCTGAGCGGACGGCTGTTCTCCACGCCCTGGCATGGCAAAGTGTTCCGACTTGAAAATCCCGCCACCTCCCCCATGTAGTGATCACAGATAACCGCCCGAAAAAGGAGGCCACCATGACCATCGAAGTAGAAGGAAAAACCATCCAAACCGACGAAGAGGGTTTCCTGCTCAATCCAGAGGACTGGGATGAATGTGTCGCCGAGGCTATCGCAATGCGGGAAGGGATTGAGCTCACAGACATCCATTGGGCACTGATCAATTATTTCCGCACCTTTTATGAAGATCACATGCGCCACCCCAGCATGCATGAATGGGTGACGACCCTGGGACGTTTTCACGGCAAACCCTACAAGGATGCCAAGAGCTATCGCGATTATCTTTACGCGCTGTTCCCAAAGGGGCCCATTCAAACATTGTGTAAACTGGCGGGGCTGCCCAAGCCGGTGGAAGAGGTTGAAGAGTGATGGTTATCACGCAAAACAGCTAGCGCGTGTATTGGCAGCAGCCCCTTAGAGCCTGTCGGGTTTGGAAATAAGCTTAACCACGGCACGAGCCCTCTTGGGCTGTCTGGCAGCCCATAAAGCCCTTTTCAGCTCAATAGCAGGGCCTCGTTAACCGTTTTGACTCAATGCTGCTTGCGCTATTTCCGAACACTGGCTACTTTATTTTTTCGATAGGCCTCTTCCGATAAGGGTAGTTTTTTAATCGGGTATCGGCACGTGTAAAGGGCTTGGTGAATGTTATTGTCTTATCAACCCAATCATCCCATCTAAAGTTTTCAATAATCTTTGCTTGATAGCTGTCATGAAGCGGGTGACTCAGCACATCGTTGACATGCCTCCACTGGTAGTAGCGTAAAAGATCAACCTGATAGGGTGTTGGATGGCCATTTGAGTTCTTGACCTCCACCTTGAGATCAATGACCTTCTGCATACTGACTTTCGGTATCCATTTTATTTTTTCGGGAAGGACCACGGGCTCTCCCGGAATATTATTGATTCCCTTTTTCCAGGTTGCCAGGACAGCGACTTTGGTGTCTTCGCGATATAAAAGAATTGCATGGTTATAATCCTTGTTTTTGAAATACCCAAGATTCCCGTATTGAAAACGAGCCCCTGTCAGGAATGCGACGGCATCTGACCAGCATGGACCTGTTCCTGAGATGCCTCGCATGAGGCTTCTGTCGATAATGCCATCCGGAAAAAGGATCTCGAAGGCGATTTTCATATTATTTGCCGCATGCGTAGTTCCTTCGCAATCATGGCCGTGCCATTTAATCATGTCCTTTACCGTTACGGCATACGTACGCTGATAATATCGACCCTGAGTCCCCTTGGTTGCGAGAATCTCGAAGACCGGGGCATAGGGTTTGGCAACCATAGGCGCATACCAGGTGGGATCGAGATCTGGCTTAGTTGTACCCGTTTCTATAAATATGCTGACGCCTTGTTTATAGGCGGGCTCTTGTGCCTGTGATGATAAGCTAATGAAAGATAATAAGAACGCTATTAGATAAAGAAAATTCCTGTTCATCTCAATTTATCCTTTTCAGAAAATTGGCCTACGTGATTGTCCGGTTGTTTGCTCCTGCTTACACTAAACGAATTTCTGATTAATAATTGACTAGGGTGTTTTTCATGATCATCACAAAAGCTCACTTGTTTTGTAGCTATCGCCACTTCTGTCCCCTTAACTTCAGATTCTTCATCCCGGCGAAGGCCGGGATCCAGCAACTCATTGACACCACTGGATTATTCGCTGCGCTCACCCTTCGGGCCGCCTGTGGCGTTCAACGCGCTTCGCGCTTATGTTCCGGCCTTCGCTGGAATGACGGGATAAAGAGCAACAATATTCATGTCTCAGACTTCGCCAATCTCTCTGCTCCCCAATGACTTCACCAACCCCATCAAAACAAAATGGAGGTTAGTGGGACAGCAGTGAGCTATCGTTTATTGCTTAGAACTGTAAAGTGGTATGATTAATATCGAATTTATCAAGCAGCACGATTTCAATCTGTCCTCTTAATAATGAAACCTGGCTCAACAACTGATCTTCAACAGTGATATGTCCTTCAAAATGAAGGTCGGATTCGGATACTGGCCATAAATGCATATGGTGTACATCATGAATGCCTGGTTGTTCCCGAATAGTTTTCCTTATCTCATCCAGATTTAATTCTGAGGGTGTTGCCAGCACAAAAATATTCAGTGTGTGCCAGAGTATTTGTATACTTCGTTAAACCAATTTTGAGACCCTTAATAAGTGGTATGTGTTTTCGGGTTTTGTGAACGAGACTACTATAGCAAAGCATCAAAAGCCCTGCCTTCACCGGTTTCTTCATGTAATACGCCATCACGTATACGATAAAGGCGCTTGAATACGGGAATAATATTTTCGTCGTGAGTTACGACGATGATGGCAGTCTTTAATTTTTCTGCCATCTCATGCAGTAGTTGCATGACGGACATTGCCCGGTGACTGTCCAACGGCGCAGTCGGTTCATCGGCCAGAATAATGGGTGGCCGGTTTGCCAACGCACGGGCAATGGCAACACGTTGTTGTTCGCCGCCAGACAGTTCTTCAATGCGCGCGCTTCCTCGTTCAGTAATATCCAGAATGTCGAGTAACTCAGCGGCTCGGCTGTAGGCCTGTTTATTCGTCTGCCCCTGTAGCATGGGCAAAATTGCAATATTCTCGGTGGCATCCATAAAGGGAATCAGGTATGGCCGTTGAAAAATAAAACCAATACGGTCACGTCGCAATGCGCGCCGGTCACTGTACTGCCAACCATTTTCAAAAAGCACATCTCCGCCTAAAGTAATGCGCCCACCACTGGGATCAATAATGGCACCGAGGCATTGCAGCAAGGTGGTCTTACCCGAACCGCTGGGTCCGAGCAAACCCACGACCTCGCCAGGCTGAACACTCATCGAGGCATTTTTTAATGCCTGTACCGCAGAGCTACCGCTGCCATAGGTTTTACTCAGATTTTCCACCCGTATGGCCGGTTTCATCGTGTCTTCGCTGATGTGTGTCTTTGTCATGTGATCAGCCACCAATAGCCGAGCCGGGCGGAATGCGTAATGCAGCGCGAATACCGGCGATGCTGGCCAGCACGCAAATGATCATGGTAATCAGCAATGCGCGCAGGGTATCGTCCGGCAGCAATACGATGTGCTTGGGAAATAAGGGCGCCCAGTAAGTTACGGCCAGTTTACCGGTGAGAAAGCCAACCAGACCAAGTCCAATGGCCTCCAGTAAAATCATCCGTGAGATCAGTCCGTTGCGGGTACCGATGAGTTTCAACACCGCAATCTCCTTGAGCTTGGTTTGGGTCATGGAATAAATCGTCAGCGCAACGATGGCAGCGCTGACAATGGTCAAAATCACCAGAAACAGGCCAATCTGTTTTGAGGCCATGGCAATCAACTGGCCGATAAGAATATCTTCCATCTCATCTTTTGGATAAGCTGTGAGGCGCAACCATTTTTCAATATCGTCTGCAACACGCCTGGGATTGGCACCGGGGAGTAACTGAATCAGCACGGTATTGACACGGTGGTTGGAAAACAATTGCTGCTCTACTGCATCCAGCAGCGCAGGGTTACCGGGCGGATTGAGTTGGGGATTTTCTTTCAGTTGAACGCGATCACGAAACAACGCATCGTTATCCTTGAGAAACTGAATTTCCTGCGCGTCCTTTAAGGGTAAAAAAAGTATCGGATCACCAGAGGGGGAACGCATGCCCCGGGTCAGGCCGACCACTTCATAGTCGTGACGATGAATAGGGATGCGGTCTCCAATCTTAAACCCGCTACGCTCATCGGCAACCAGCTCATAGTGAGAACGCATTACGGGTCGGCCGGCGATCAAGTGCAGTGGGTTTTGTTGAGTATCAATACCTTCCAGCATCACCCGTACGCTATGTGAACCACGGCCCACCTCCAGCGTGAGATAGGCAACATTAGTCGCCTGTCTGATACCCTCGATTGCAAGGATGCCGCGGTAGATATTATCGGGCAGCGATGAGGGTTCGGCAAACGGTCCTAAGGTGTTTTGTTGCACCACCCAGATATCCGCATCGGCAGAACGCAACAATGCCTTACCATCATCCACCATACCGCGAAAAACACCCGCCATGGTGAGGGTGACGCCAATGAGCAGCCCCAGCCCGATACCGGTTAAAAGGTATCGGCCAAAACTGTTGGATACATCCCGGTAGGCGAGACTAATCATGGGTTTTCAATATTAAGACTCTGACCTTCGTTTAATGGCTTGGCCGTGTAGCTGACAACAATATCGTTTGAATCAATTCCTGAAAGAATCTGAACCTTGCCGTCCAGCGTTCGGGTGCCCGTTTCAACCGGTACAAAATGGGCCTTGTTGTCGCGAACTGACCAGACACCTGTTTCTCGTTGGAAATTTTGTATCGCGGCGGCCGGCAGCCACTGTGCCTGTCTAACTGCGGGTAGTTTAATCGTGACATTGGCCAACATGCCGATGGCCACGCCCTCGGGAATTTTATTAAAAGCCACATCCACCCAGCGTTCTTCGGTGAGACTATCGGCGATGAGTTCAATGCGTGCAACCTGCCCTTCAAGGGCTTTATCAGCCTGGTTGCGTAAAAAGATATCTGCAGGCAGGCCTGTGGTGATATGGGTACTGTTGCGCTGTTCAATACGTGTTCGCACCCAGAGTGTTTCCATATCAACAATTCGCAAGATTGGCGTGCCACTGACGACGAGTGAGCCAGGTTCAACTTCTCTTGAAGTGACCACCCCTGACGCTGGACTGACCAGCCGCAGGTCATCCACCTGCGCCTTTACTGCCTTTAAATCGGACTGCATTCGTTGCAGGTCATGACGCACCCCTTCCAGGTCGGCTTCAGCAACACGCACCTGATCAGCTGCAGCCACGGCATCAGTTGTTTTGGCTTCAGCTGCTTCATGGCTGACCTGTTTTTTCTTCACCAGATCGCGGTAACGTTCGGCCTCGTGCTTTGCCTGTGTATAGCGGCTTTTTGCTTCATCTAATCGGGCCTGTGCAGATTCAACCAAATGCTCGTATTTTTCAACATTCAACTGAGCACTTTGCAAGCGATCCATTAGATCCACAGGATCCATCTGTCCGAGCAACTGCCCTGCTACAACATTATCGCCATGATCAACGAGCAATTGCTGTAGTTTTCCGGTACGAGTTGGGCCAATGGTGTAGCTGCGGCGTGCTTCCACCGTTCCAACACCAAACATTGCTGGCTCAAGATCACCTAGCTTCAACGTCACAACTTGTACATTAAGCGGCGCAAGCGGGCCTTTAAGCGCGATGAGTACAATTACACTGATGACAACAAGTCCAAGGAGTACCGAATAGAGTTTTCTATGATTTAGTTTATTCATATTGGTTTTCCTTGCGTTTGAGATGGTATCCGTTCAGTCTGCTGAAACTCAATCCCAAGGGTTTTAAGCAGTGAAATAATATTTTCATCAATTTCGGATGGACCCATAAGGATAGTATCGACATGGTGAGAAATTAGCCAGGCCACCAGATGAAAGGCCTTGCCTTTTGGCATGTTTTTGGCAGGGTTAGCAATTAAGGTGTCGGTTATAACAGCACCATCTGGCTGCGCTGTCTTTATAACTTGAAGCCATGCTGTCGCCCCAAAACGTTTGCTGAGAGTTTCTTTATCCGTATCCAGTAATTTCACTATTGTCTGATAAGGCGGATGATCCGGCTCATAGTGAATAGTGACCGATTCCAGGTTATCAATTTCTCTGTGAAGCTCTTCAACAATCTGATCAATTTGATGGTGTGCTTTAACAATGTTTTTTTCAGCGATACTTAATTCAATATCTGCAAAATAAACACTACCCGATTTGCGAACTGTCAAGTGCTTTACTTGTGTAATGCCCGGCTCAGCCATAATCAGCTTATAGACTTTTCTTGTCAGGCTTGCGTCAGCAGCATCGAGCAGTGACAAAAATGCCCCTTTTAGAACCTTGTAGGCTCCCTGGAATATCATCAGAACAATGATAGCAACGGCAGTCTCTTGCGCGTAAGGTATACTGTAATGATGGGCGGCCAGACCGGAAATGACAATTAATCCTGCTCCAATGTCACCGAGCCAATTGATTGCATCCGCCCTCACTCCAGGAGATCCCAGGCGTTTGGCTGCTCGAAGCTCCAGGGAGTAAAATACAACCTGAACCAGTAGAATAACGACAATAAAGCCGATTGTTATCCAGATGTCATCCGGTGTAAGAATGCCTTCCTCAAGGAAGACAGATTGGATGATTTCATAGCCTGCAAGCAAAATCCCGAGGCCACCGAGTAATGCCGCCATATCTTCAAGTTTATGCAGACCATAGGGAAAGCGGTCGGACTTGTGCGCCGCAAAATGCAGGGCCAGGAGGATCAGCAATGCCCCAAATACATCGGAAATGGAATGGATGCCATCTGCCGTAACCAGGGTGGATTCCATTACGATCCCCCAACCAAGCTTTGCTGCCGCGAGAACGGCATTCAGCAGTGTTGAGGCAAGCAGCCATCGTTGTTTTTCATCCGATTGTTTGATGTAGCTCAGCATCAGGATGCATGAAGCAGAAAGGAGATATTCAACGTATGCACCACGTACTGCCTCGCAAGGCACAATGGCCATAGTTTTGAGATAGAGTTCCGCATTTTATAGTACTCGTCTCAAAGTACCGCTGAGTACCGTACCCGGCGCTACCGTATTGTACACGGTACCGTATTTCTTGATGTTTTCATGCATTAGCGCTAGTTTTCGATCATTTTCGTCAGTATCAACATTGATTACATAGTCGATACTTGACATTTTCGGCGGCGAGTCCTGCCTATCACCATGTACGTTCACCGTCACTCCGTGAAAATGAAAATCAATTATCGGCGCGATACGCTCGATGTTTTTAAGGATGCAGGCTGCAACAGCGGCCAGTAATAATTCCGCCGGGTTCAGGGCATCCGCGCGACCCTTGAGGTCGGTATCAATGATGAGTTCTGCCTGTTTGCAGCGCACCACACTGCCATGTGCATCGGTACGAGTGGCGGTAATTTCATATTCAAGCATCCTGCCCTCCTGTTTCCCGCTGTTTTTTATTTTAGATCACTGCTGTCCCGTTAACTTTATATCCGTCATTCCGGGGAAGGCCGGAATCTAGGATGTCGTAAAAACCTCTGGATTATTCGCTGCGCTCACCCTTCGGGCCGCCCGTGGCGTTCAACGCGCTTCGCGCTTATGTTCCTGCCTTCGCCGTAATAACGGTAGAGGTTACTGACTATTCATGTCTCAAATTTTCAAATCATGCTGCAGCTCATGAAATACAAACTATTATGCCGACTAATACGAATATTAACGGGACAGCAGTGATTTTAGAT
>Ga0256832_1000722_pt1 | contig 21698 bp, 19 predicted proteins | sample 134614metaG_FD_190534 | JGI IMG/M metagenome (GOLD analysis project Ga0256832, IMG submission 190534) | Hydrothermal vent microbial communities from Lau Basin, Pacific Ocean - 134-614 | ecosystem: Environmental > Aquatic > Marine > Hydrothermal vents | place: Pacific Ocean: Lau Basin | collected... | reverse complement strand
CATGCCCAAGATGCGCATCGAGGAGGCGGCCGCGCGCCGCCAGGCGGCGATCGACCGGGGCGAAGAGGTGATCGTGGGCGTCAACAGGTTCCGTCCGCCGGAGGGGGATGCGCCCGTCGATATCCTCGAGATCGACAACGACGCCGTGAGGGAGGCCCAGATTGCGCGCCTCGAGAAGATCCGCGCAAGCCGTGATCCCGAGGCTGTGGAAAAGGCGCTCGGCGCGCTTGAGGATGCCGCGCGTTCGGGAGAGGGCAATCTGCTGGAGCTGGCCGTGGAGGCCGCGCGTGCGCGCGCAACCGTGGGAGAGATTTCGATGGCGATGGAAAAGGCATTCGGCCGCCACCAGGCCGAGGTGAAGACCCTCTCGGGCGTTTACGGCGCGGCTTACGAGGGCGACGAGGGTTTCGCCGCGATCCAGCGGGATGTGGAAGCCTTTGCCGAGGAAGAAGGCCGCCGCCCGCGCATGCTGGTTGTGAAGATGGGCCAGGACGGCCACGACCGCGGCGCCAAGGTGATCGCCACGGCCTTCGCCGATATCGGCTTCGATGTGGATGTGGGCCCGCTGTTCCAGACCCCGGAGGAAGCCGCGCAGGACGCGATCGACAACGACGTGCACGTGATCGGCATCTCCTCGCAGGCCGCCGGCCACAAGACGCTGGCGCCGAAGCTTGTCGAAGCGCTGAGGGAAGCGGGGGCGGAGGACATCATCGTGATCTGCGGCGGCGTGATCCCGCAGCAGGATTACGATTATCTGAAGAAACACGGCGTGAAGGCGATCTTCGGCCCCGGCACCAACATCCCCGAAGCCGCGCGTGACGTGCTGCGCCTGATCCGCGAGGCGCGGGGCAGGGAAGAGTCCGGCTCCTGATTCTCGCTGCCATCACTGGTCCATAAATATCCCCGCCGGAGGCATTTGAGTTTCTTGCCTCCGGCGGGGATATTTTCTGATCAGCGATGAGCGCAGAGCGGATCAGGCGGCAGCTTTTTCCCGGGCTTCCCGGACCGGAGTCATGAAGCGCAGGATCCCGTAGCCCACAAGGGCCGAGAGAAGCGAACCGGAAAGCACGCCAAGGCGCACGTGGTTCATCAGCACGGGATCGGCAAAGCTCAGCGAGCCGATGAAGAGCGACATGGTGAATCCGATCCCCGCAAGGGCCGATACACCATAGACATGCCCCCAGTTGGCGCCATGGGGCAGTCGGGCAAGGCCGAGCCGCACCATAAGGAAGACCGCCCCGATCACCCCGATCTGCTTGCCGAGGAACAATCCGAGCGCGATGCCAAGAGGAACGGGCGCCGCGAGATCGGCCATCGAAAGCCCCTCGAGCACCACGCCTGCATTGGCGAATGCAAAGAGCGGCACGATAAGATAGAGCACATAGGGCGCAAGGCCGGCCTCGAGCGCGTGCAGGGGGGATTTGCCCCATTTGTCCTTCAGGGGGATGAAGAAGGCGGTGAGCACGCCGGCGATCGTGGCATGCACGCCCGATTTCAGCACCAGCACCCACAGCACCGCGCCAAGCAGCAGGATCGGGGCCACGCGATGCGAGCCCTTCAGATTGAGCCAGAGCATTCCGGTAAGCGGCACCAGCGCCATCAGCAGGTAGGTTGTGTCGAGCTTCGCCGTGTAGAAGATGGCAATGATCAGGATCGCGCCCAGATCATCCAGAATGGCGAGAGTAAGGAGAAAGATCTTGAGCGAGGCGGGAGCGCGCTTGCCCACGAGCGCCAGAATCCCGAGCGCGAAGGCGATATCGGTTGCCGCCGGTATGGCCCAGCCTCCGATCGTGGCAGGATTGGTCCGGTTGAGCGCCGCATAGATCAGCGCCGGCACCACCATGCCGCCAACAGCCGCCATCCCCGGCAGCACCACATCGCGCGGGCTCCTGAGCTTGCCCTGCATGATCTCGTGTTTGAGCTCCAGCCCCACGAGGAAGAAGAAGATCGCCATCAGGCCATCGTTGATCCACAGGATCAGCGGCTTGGCGAGGCCGGTTCCCCCGATCTCGATGCGCAGATATGTGTTGAGGAAGGCTTCGTAATACGGGGAGAGCGCCGAGTTGGCGACCACCAGCGCCAGCACGGCCGAGAGCATCAGCAGAATGCCGCCGGCGGCGTCATGTTTGAAGAAGCGGTCAATGGCGCGCAGCAGCGGCATCGGTTCTATCCCTCCCTGTTCGGTTCGCGGCCGGGTTTCCGTGATCAGCACGTTCGGCCTTATTGATGCTTGTGTTCTTTCATCTGGCATCCCGGGTGTTTTTCGGCAATGCTCCGGGACGGAATGCCGCAGGATCAGGACCCGGCGGCACGGAGGAAACAGGATGCTCCAGTTCGATCATCTGGCGCTGGCGGCGCAAACGCTCGAGGAGGGCGTGGCGCATGTGGAAGAGCGCCTCGGCGTGCGGCTGCGGCCCGGCGGCAAGCATGCGCTGATGGGCACGCATAATGCGCTTCTGGGGCTGGGTGATATCTATTTCGAGGTGATCGCCATTGATCCCGAAGCCCCGCCGCCGGGCCGGCCGCGCTGGTTTGCGCTGGATGATTTCTCCGGCCCGCCGAGGATCACCAACTGGATCGTGCGCACGGATGATCTGGAAGCAGCGCGCGCCGCCGCGCCGCCGGGGGTCGGGGCGCCGATCGATCTTGCGCGCGGTGATCTGCGCTGGCGGATGCTTGTGCCCGATGATGGCCGCTTGCCGTTTGACGGCCTGTTTCCGGCGATCATCGCGTGGCAGGGCGCGGCGCACCCGGCCCGGCTGCTGGCCGAGAGCGGCTGCCGCCTGCGCCGGATGGAGCTGATCCACCCCGAGGCGGAGGCGTTGCGCGCCGCGCTTGCCGGCCTGCTCGCGGATGAGCGTATCACGATCAGCTCAGGCCCTGCTCCGGCCATCGCGGCCGAATTCGATACGCCCGGCGGGCTGCGCCGCCTGTGAGCGGGGCTTGTAAAATATCCGTCCGCCCGGCCACGGGCGATGACGCGGAGGCGATCCGGGTGATCTGGAACCACATCATCCGCGATACCTTCGCCACCTTCAACGACAGGGAAAAGTCACTGTCCGATATCCGTGAAGCAATCGCCGCAAGGCGGGCCGATGGCCATGCTTTCCTCGTGGCCGAGTGCGCGGGCAGGGTGGCGGGCTTTGCCACCTATGCCCGGTTTCGCAGTGGTCCGGGCTATCGCCACACGATGGAACACACGATCCATCTGGACGTATTGTTTCGAGGGCGCGGGGCCGGCAGGGCGCTGATGGCCGCCCTTGAGGATCACGCCCGGGCGCGAGGGATGCGCTCCATGATTGCCGCGATAACCGGGGTGAACGATGCCGGCCGGGCCTTCCATGCCGCGCTCGGATACGAACAGGTGGCCCGTATCCCGCAGGCGGGTTTCAAGGCCGGCCGGTGGTTTGATCTTATCCTCATGCAGAAATTTCTGTAGGGTGGTGCCATGAGTGCGAATGACCCCCCCGCCGAAGGCCGGTCCGGCCTTTCTTCTCTCTGGGCCCGCATATCGGCCGCCATCTCGGCACTGGCTTCCGGCGAGGCGCTCTCGGCGCTGTTCGAGCGCCTGCGCACGCCACCCGAGCGGAGCGTCGGCTTCACCATCGCGGTGATCGCGCTCGGGGCGAAGCTCGCCAAGGCCGATGGGCTGGTGACGCGCGACGAGGTCACCGCCTTTCGCCAGGTATTCCGCATCCCGCCCGGGGAGGAGAAGCACGCGGCGCGGGTTTTCGATCTCGCGCGCGAGGATGTGGCCGGGTTCGAGGAATATGCGAAGAAGATCCGCAGGATGTTCGGAGATGAGCGGCGGGAAGTTTTGTGCGACGTGTTGGAGGGGCTGTTTCACATCGCCATGGCGGACGGGAAGTATCACCCGAACGAGGATGATTTCCTGCACCGGATCGCGGAGATCTTCGGCCTTTCGGAGCGCGAATTCAGGGCCGTGCGCGCGCGCTTCGTGCCGGAGGCCGAGCGCGATCCATACGAGGTGCTCGGCGTGCCGCCGGATGCCGACATGGCCACCATCCGCGCCGCCTGGCGCCGGCTGGTGCGCCGGAGCCACCCCGATCACATGATCGCCCGCGGCGTGCCCGAGGAGGCGATCCGCCTCGCCCAGGAGCGCATGGTGGCGATCAACGACGCCTGGGAGAAGATCCGCGAGGAGCGCAAGGCGGCCTGATGCTGCGCCTGGCAACGTATAATGTCGAATGGTTCGCCGATCTCTTCGGCCGCGGGGGGCGGCTGCTGGAAGATCACGAATGGTCCGGCCGCCATGACGTGACGCGAAAGCAGCAGATCGAGGCGCTCGGGATCGTTTTCACCGCGCTCGATGCCGATGCGGTGATGGTGATCGAGGCGCCCGATGGCAGCGCGAGGAAGGCCGCCGGGCCGGCGCTCGAGCATTTCGCCGCCCGCTTCGGGCTGCGCGCGCGCAAGGCGCTGCTCGGGTTCATCAACGATACCCGGCAGGAAATCGCGCTTCTCTACGATCCCGACGTGATGGAGGCGCGCCACGCGGCGCGGGGCGATCCGACAGGCAAGAAAGGCGCGCGCGGCGCGCCGCGGTTTGACGGCACCTTCCTGTGGGATCTCGACGTGGATGCCGCCCCCGAGAAGATCCGCTTTTCCAAGCCTCCCCTCGAGGCGCTTGTGCACACTCAGAGCGGCAAACGCCTCAATCTGATCGGCGTTCACGCCAAATCCAAGGCCCCGCACGGCGCCGGAAGCGAGAAGGAGGCCATGCGCATCGCGATCGACAACCGCCGCAAGCAGCTGGCCCAGTGCATCTGGATCCGCCGCCGGGTGGATGAGCTGCTGGCGGAAGGCGAATCGGTGATCGTGATGGGGGATTTCAACGATGGCCCCGGGCTCGATGAATATGAGAGGCTCTTCGGCCGCTCGGGCGTGGAGATCGTGCTTGGCGAGGGCGGCGCGGGGCGGGTGCCGCTCTTCGATCCGCATGCGGAAATGGTGATCAAGCGCCATACCGGCCCCTGGCCGGCCACCGCGCGCTTCTATCTGAAATCCGAGGGGCGCTATTTCTCGGCGCTCTTGGATTACATCATGATCTCGCCCGATCTCATGCAACATGCGCCGCGCTGGCGCATCTGGCATCCGTTTGACGATCCCGAATGCTTCGCCGATACCCGCCTGCGCGAGGCGCTGCTGACAGCTTCGGATCACTTCCCCGTCAGCCTCGATCTCGATCTCTGAACCCGCCCGATCCGAGCAGGGTGCCCGCCCTTTCCCCTTGCGCCGGGCCCTCTTCGCGGCCATCGTGGCGATCGATCCGGCCATGTTACGTGAGGGCTTTCCCATGCAGCTTGATATTGATTTCGTCCGCTCCCGCTTTCCGGCTTTCTCGGAGCCTTCCCTTGCGGGGCAGGCGTTTTTCGAGAATGCCGGTGGCAGCTACACCTGCGCGCCGGTGATCGAACGCCTCTGCCGCTTCTACAGGAGTCGCAAGGTACAGCCCTACGGGCCATACGCGGCAAGCCGGCTTGCCGGCGAGGAAATGGACGAGGCGCGAAGTCGCCTTGCGGCCCTGACGGGCATGGCACCGGAGGAAATAAGCTTCGGGCCTTCCACCAGCCAGAACACATATGTGCTGGCCCAGGCCTTTCGCCGCCATCTCGCGCCGGGCGATGCGATCATCGTCACCAATCAGGATCACGAGGCCAATTCCGGGGTGTGGCGCCGGCTCGGCGATGAGGGTATCGAGATCCGTGAATGGCGCATGGATCCCGAAACCGGCCATCTCGATCCGGCCGATCTCGCGCCGCTTCTGGACAGCCGGGCGAAGCTTGTCTGCTTTCCCCATTGCTCCAATGTGGTGGGCGAGATCAACGATGTGGCGAAGATCTGTGCCATGGTGCGCGATGCCGGAGCGGTCAGCTGCGTGGATGGGGTGAGCTACGCCCCCCATGGCCTGCCCGACATGCCCCGCCTCGGTGCCGACATCTACCTCTTCTCCACCTACAAGACATACGGCCCCCATCAGGGCATCATGCTGATGCGCCGCGAACTGGCCGGGCGTCTGCCCGCGCAGGGGCATTGGTTCAATGCCGATCACCCCGAAAAGCGCTTCACCCCGGCCGGCCCCGATCACGCCCAGGTGGCGGCCTGTGCCGGCATCGCCGATTACTGGGACGAGCTTTTCGCGCATCATTTCCCGCAGGCGTCGGAGGCGGCGCCGGCAGCAGAGCGCGCGGCGCGGGTCCATGATCTGATGCGCGCCCATGAAACGGCGCTTCTCGCCCCGCTTCTCGATTGGCTCTCGGCGCGCAACGATCTGCGCCTCATCGGCCCCGCTACGCCGGAAGGCCGCGCCCCGACAGTGGCGATCGAGGCGCGCGAATGCGGCGCGGCGCTGGCCGAACGCCTGGCGCCGCTCGGCATCATGGCCGGCGGCGGGGATTTCTACGCCCTGCGCGCGCTCGAAGGGCTCGGGATCGATCCGAAGAAGGGCGTGCTGCGCCTCAGCTTCGTGCATTACACGAAAGCGCAGGAGATCGAGAAGCTGATCGAGGCGCTCGAGCGGGTCTTGCAGGGGTAGCTTCCTTTTTCCGCTCCTTGTTGCCGCATCGGAAACGCCGCCTCCGCTTTTCTCAGATTGTCTGCCCATGGTTGCCCGAAAGCCTCAAAAGCGGGGCGAATGCACAACATTGCGCCTCAAAACAGCGCCTTGGCGGCGAAAACCAAGTGAAACCGCACCCCGTTTTTGGCACAAATGGGCACGGTGGCCGGCTTTGCCGAGTGCCACCCGATACATATCGTTCGGAGAGAACATCATGCCCACGGCCGCCAAACTCGTTGCCGCCCTTTATTTCGGAGCGCTCGCCTGGTTCACCTCGCATCTGGTGATCCCGCTCCTGCCGGAAAGCACCCCGACGGCCTTCTTCCCCGAGGGCAATTTCCTGATCGGGCTCGTCAGCGGCTGGACGGTCATGGGCCCGCGGGCGGGCGATGGCATGCGCGTGGCAATCGGCGGCGGGCTCACCACTGTCGCGACGATGGTTTTCTGGGCGCTGCTGATCCATTCCATCATCAGCATGATCAAGCTTTCGCTGCTCAAGCATTACAAGGATCCTTTCGAGGCGGTGGTCGGCGTATTCCAGATCGCGCTCGAATACGGGATGCTGATCGTGACGCCGACGATCATCGGCACCCTGATAATAGGCGGCATTTTCGGCGGCTGGCTGGCGGAGCTTGCCGCGCGGCGCTGGCCGTGATCCACTGGGCGCATGGATGATCTCTTCTGCCCCGGCCCGCTGGCCGATCCAGCCCTTCTCGAAATGCTCTCTGCCCGCCCGATCGGCGATCTGGCGCTTCATGAGGCGCGCCTGCCCGATCATCTGATCTGCACGCCCGAGGGCGAGGGGCCTTTTCGCTGGCACCTCGTGCCCCGCAAGGGCGCTGGCGTTCCCGGCATCCTCATCCGTGCTGCCGGAAAGGATTTCCGCGCCCGGCTGGAATGGTTCGCGGCCGGGCTCGGCTTTCGCCGGACAAGCGCAATCATTGATCCGGGGAGAGAAGCCGGAGAAGGCCGGGTTTGTGAGGCTGCCGCGCTCCTGCCGCCGGAGGCGGGCGCGGGGGAAGAATGCAGGCCCTTCGATCCCGCGCAGTGGCGCGCGGGGGGCGCGGCTGCGATTCTGCGCCGGGCCTGTGAAGAAGCGCTTTCGTGCCGCGATCACGTGAAGCCGGAGGAGCTTGCCCGGAAGATGCCCTTCATCCTCGGCCGCGCCGCCGCCTGGTGGCGCGCGCGGGGGGAAGATGCGCAGGGCGGGGAAAATGCGGGGGATTGCCGGTTCAGCCGCGAGGATGTGGCGGTGCTTTCCCACGATTGGCCATACTGCAATTTCTTCGCCGTGCAGGAATTCGAGCTTCGCTTCCGCCGCTTTGGTGGCGCCATGAGCGCCCCCGTGCCCCGCGCAGCCTTCACCGGTTATGATGCGGTGATCGTGCTGCCCTACGATCCCGCCCGCGATGAGGTGCTGGTGGTGGAGCAGTTCCGCATGGGGCCCTTCGCGCGGGGCGCGCGCTGCCCGTGGGTGCTCGAGCCGGTGGCGGGGCATGTCGATCCGGGGGAAAGCCCGGAGGCGGCGGGGCTGCGCGAGGCGCGCGAGGAGGCGGGGCTGGAAATCAGGCGCCTGATCCCCATTTCCCGCAGCTATCCTTCGCCCGGAGCTTCCACGGAATTCTATTACATCTTCCTCGGGCTTTGCGATCTGTCCGGCATTGGGGAGGGGATCGGAGGCAAGGCGGGCGAGCATGAGGATATCCGCCGCCATATCCTGCCTTTTGCGCGGCTCATGGAGATGGTCGAGCGCGGCGAGATCAATGTCACGCCGCTGGTGCTTGCGGCGCTCTGGCTCGCGCGCTGGCGTGGGCGCCAGGATGGCACCGGGGCGAAAGCGGATTGAGCTTTCCCCGCCTTGCCCCTAGAGATGGGGAAAGGAAAACAGGGAAACAGAGCCATGGTTGCAACGCAGGCCCCCGCCGCCGATCTCTCCGCCATTGTGGGCAACACGCCGCTCGTGCGCCTCAGGCGCGCCAGCGAGGAAACCGGTTGCGAGATCCTCGGAAAATGCGAATTCATGAACCCCGGCCAATCGGTGAAGGATCGTGCCGCGCTCTGGATCATCCGCGATGCGGTGGCGCGCGGCGCATTGCGCCCCGGGGGGGTGATCGTCGAGGGCACGGCGGGCAATACCGGCATCGGGCTGGCGCTTGTCGGGGCATCGATGGGCTTTCGCACGGTGATCGTCATTCCCGAGACCCAGAGCCGGGAAAAGAAGGAGATGCTGCGCCTTGCGGGGGCGGAGCTTGTGGAGGTGCCGGCGGTGCCCTACCGCAATCCGAACAATTTCGTGCATTATTCCCGCCGCCTTGCCGAGCGGCTTGCAGGAAGTGAGCCGAACGGCGCCATCTGGGCCAACCAGTTCGACAATACCGCCAATCGCCAGGCCCATATCGAGAGCACGGCGCCCGAAATATGGGAGCAGACCGGCGGCAAGGTGGATGGTTTCATCTGCGCCGTGGGCACCGGGGGCACGCTTGCGGGCGTGGCCATGGGGCTGAAGGAGCGGGCGGCGGCGGTGAAGATCGGCCTCGCCGATCCCGAGGGCGCGGCGCTCTACAGCTACTACACGAAGGGCGTTCTCGAGGCCGAAGGAAGCTCCATCGCCGAAGGCATCGGCCAGGTGCGCATCACCGCCAACCTCGAAGGGCTTGAGGTGGACATGCCCTACCAGATCCCCGACACCGAGGCGCTGCCGATCCTGTTCGATCTCGCCGAGCACGAAGGCATGGTGCTCGGCGGCTCCTCGGCGATCAATATCGCCGGCGCGATGCGCATGGCGCGCGAGATGGGGCCGGGGCACAGGATCGTCACCATCCTCGCCGATTACGGCAATCGCTATCTCTCCAAGCTCTACAATCCCGCCTTCCTGCGTGAAAAGGGCCTGCCGGTGCCAGGGTGGCTCGATCGCCCGCCCCGCGCGCTTCCGCAGGTGTTCGAGGAATGAGAGGAATGGCCGCAAGAGCCCTTCTGCGCCTCGCGCTTGTCCTCATGCTGGCACTGGCCGGAGGCCTTGCGCCCGGCGCGTTCTCCCCCGCCATCGCCGAGCAGCAAGACGCGATCCCGCTTCCTGATTACGAGGCATGGGAGAAGGTCGCCGCGCGCGCCGAAGAGGCGGTGGATGCGGCGCGCGCCTCCACCGTTGCGCTTGAAGCGCTGCGCAGCGAACTTGCGGGATGGCGCGACCGCTTCCAGCAGGCCCAGGAGCTCAACAAGACGGCCATTGCCACGGTAAGATCCCAGCTCGAGGCCCTCGGCCCGCCGCCGGAAAACGGCGAGGAGGCCCCCGAGATCGCCACGCAGCGCAAGGCGCTAGAGGAGCGTCTGGCTGAGCTTGAGGCGCCGGTGAAGGCTGCGCAGGTGGCCTACAGCCGCGCCGATTCCCTTATTCGCGGGATCGACAAGATCATCCGCGAGCGTCAGGCGAATGCGCTTCTGGAGCTTGGCCCATCCCCCCTCAACCCGGCGCATTGGGGCCCCGCCCTCGGAGATCTCATCACCTTTCTCAGCGATACCGGGCATGAATTCGTCACGGCCTGGGAAAGCCCCGTCCAGCGCGCCGAATTCAGGAAGAACCTGCCCGCGGTGCTGCTCTTTGCCGTGGTGGCGCTGGTGCTGCTTCTGAGGGGGCGGCGCTGGATGGAACGCCTTGCCGTGCGTGTCCAGGATGCGGGATCCGGCTCTGCGCGCTGGTTCCTCGGCTTTGCCCTATCGCTCGGGCAGGTGCTGCTGCCGCTGATCGGGCTGGTTTCCCTGGTGCTTGCTGTCTATGCCTCGGGGCTGGTGGGGCTGCGCACGGATCTCCTGCTCTCGCAGCTGCCGCAGATGGGCGCGATCTTCTTCATGGCGCTCTGGCTCGGATCACGCGCCTTTCCCAAGTATCGCGCCCATTTCGCGCCGCTTGATCTCACCGATGCGCAAAGGCGCGCCGGGCGTTTCTACAGCGGCCTGCTCGGGCTGATGCTGGCGCTGAACAGGCTCATTGACGACATCTCCCAATACGAGGGCTGGGCGGCGGAGACGGTAAACACGCTGAAGTTCCCGATTGTCGCCCTCTGCGCGCTGGCGCTGTTTCGCATCGGCCAGATCCTGCTTTCCCACAGCCGCGAAGCAGCGGCGGAAGGCGGGGCTGAGGGTGAGGCGGCGCAAGAGGGGGCGGGTTATCGGCGGCAGGTGATCCGCTTCCTTGGCCGGGTGCTTATCGCGGTTTCCGTGATCGGGGTGGTGGCCGGAGGGATCGGCTACATGCGCGCCGCAGAGGCACTGGTTTTCCCGACAGCCCTTTCCCTTGCCCTTCTGGCCTTTATCCTGGTGCTTCTGCGGGTTCTCACCGAGATATATGCACTTATCATCGGCGATGAGAAGGCGGCGCGCGAATCCCTTGTCACGACGCTGACAGGCTTCGTGATGATGATCGCCTCGCTGCCTCTCTTTGCCCTGATCTGGGGCGCGCGGGTGAGCGATCTGGCGGAGATCTGGGCGAGGTTCCGGGAAGGGTTCACCATTGGCGATACCCATATCTCGCCCGGCAGCTTCATTGCTTTCGTCATTATCTTCACCATCGGCTACATGCTGACCCGCCTGATACAGGGCATGCTCAAGGCTTCCGTTCTGCCGAAGACGAAGATCGATCCGGGCGGGCAGAACGCGATCGTCTCCGGGATCGGCTATCTCGGAATCTTCCTCTCCGCGGTTATTGCCATCACGGCTGCGGGCATCGATCTTTCCTCGCTCGCCATCGTGGCCGGGGCGCTTTCCGTCGGGATCGGCTTTGGCCTGCAGAATATCGTGTCCAATTTCGTTTCCGGCATCATCCTTTTGATCGAGCGCCCGATTGCCGAGGGCGACTGGATCGAGGTGGGCGGCAAGATGGGCTATGTGCGCGATATTTCCGTGCGCTCGACCCGCATCGAAACCTTCGACCGCACCGATGTGATCGTGCCCAATTCCGATCTCGTCTCCGGCATGGTGACGAACTGGACACGCGGCAATTCCGTGGGCCGGATCATCGTGCCGGTGGGGGTTGCCTATGGCACGGATACGCGCAAGGTGGAGAAGATTCTGCGCGAGATTGCCGAGGCGCATCCGATGGTGCTCGTCAACCCGCCGCCGGGGGTCGTTTTCCAGGGGTTCGGCGCCGATTCGCTCGATTTCGAGATCCGCGCCATCCTGCGCGACGTGAATTTCTCGCTCAGCGTGAAATCCGACCTGAACCACGAAATCGCGCGCCGCTTCGCCGAGGAGGGGATCGAGATCCCATTCGCGCAGCGCGATATCTGGTTGCGCAATCCCGAGAGCCTGAAAGGAGTCTGTGCGCCGGGAGGGGCGAGGAAGGTGCGCAGCGGGAAAGAGGCGGCCGGCGCGGGCAAGAGCGCCGGGGCTAAGGGCGGGCCAAAGAGCGGCAATGAATCCGCCGACGACGAAGGCTGACAGGCGCAGTCAGGGCGCTGCGGGATTTTCGCGACGAAATCGAAATCGAGAATACGAGGGATAGGATAATATTATGAAGAAACTGCTGGAAAACAGAACCTTTCTGATCTTTCTGATACTGCTCACCTCTGCCGTCAGCTATCTCACCTTCCGCTATCTCTATGGTGTGGCCGGGGATTTCCCCTTCACCCAGGAGATCCTGCTGGTGTTCATCGGGGCGGTGGCCACGGTGCTGATCACGGCCGTTCTTCTCAATCAGCAGACGGAGCTTGAGCTGCGCAAGGAAGGGCAGGTGCTGCTTCTGGATCAGAAGTCCGCCACCTATTCGGCGCTGATCGAGCATATCGGAGAGATCGTCGAGAAGGGGCGGATGGATGAGGCCGAGCTGGCCGAGCTGAAGGTGCTCAACCACAAGCTCGCCATGATCGCCAGTGCCGATGTGATCCACCAGTTCAGGGAAGTGCTGAAACGCCTTGATGAAGCCATGGCAGATGATGCGATCACCGGGAGCGAGCAGGCCCGCATCATGCGCGCCGTGGCCCGCCTCACCTATTTCATGCGCCATGATCTTCTGGGCCGGATCGAAGGGGAGGATGATCGGGAAGTGCTCTCCGACATCCTCGCCAATACGGATGATCTGGAGGATTGAGGAAGAGGATACGAAAAAGGGAAGGCGCGCGGGATCCCACGCGCCTTCCCTGTTTCATTCCTGCCCGCGCAGGCGGACGAACCGGCCTCAGGCGCTGGCGGAAAGCTTGCGCAGGCTGAGCGCAAGCGCCATTTCCAGCACCCCGTGAAGCACGGCATAGAAGCCGATCAGCCAGCCCATGGTGACGATGCCGGCGGCCGGATTGTTCCACAGAACCACCGGGATGGCGAGGCCGAGCACGAGGCTGACGATGCCCGAGAGGGCAAGAAGCCACTCACCCTCGATCTCCTTGCGCAGGCGGATCGCGGCGAGGATTTCCATGATCCCGGTGGCAATCGCCCAGATCGAGATCATCGCCCAGTTGAAGGCCACCAGCGAGATCACCGAAAGGCCGGGCAGCACCAGAACGATGATACCCACCATGATGCCGAGCGCGCCCCGGATCATGAGCTGCCAGAAATTGTCGCGGTTGCGCACCGCCGAGATCACCGAGAGGATCCCGTCGGCCATGGCATAGGCGCCGAAGAGCAGCGTCATCGCATAGACGGCGCCAACCGGCATCCAGAAGGCCAGCAGGCCGAAAATCAGGGTGAGGAGCCCGCTGAGGAAGATCCATCCCCAACGCGGCCTGAGAATTTCGACGACGTTTACGCCGTCTGCCAGGGTATCCTGGCTTGTCGTGTTTGCATTCGTGTTCATCTGTCTGTTCCTTTCCGATGCGTTTTCGTGCCACGCCCTGATTTCCGGCGCCCCACAAGCGCATCAATTGCTGTGTATTGGCTTCAGATGGTTTCGCTTGACCCCAAGTCAAGCCCTTTGGCCAGAATACATCTTCTCCTCTCTTTTGCCGGACCGCCCCTTGTAATGGCCGTGAAATTGACTATACGAATTTCCGGACGGAGAGGTGGCCGAGTGGTCGAAGGCGCACGCCTGGAACGCGTGTAGGCCCGAAAGGGTCTCCAGGGTTCGAATCCCTGTCTCTCCGCCACCGTCCTGCGCGGATCTTATCTCTTCCCCCGAAGGCCCAAAGTTTTTCCGTTGTTTCAAGGGTGGCGGCGCATCGCCTGAGCATGCTTGAGCCGGCGCGGGATTTGGGCCGGATTGCCGAAACGAGCGGCCACCCCTGCATGTTGGTCAGCAGGTCACGACCAAGACGGGTTGCTCAAGAGTCCCGGGATGTACAATCGCTAACGGATACGCTTGCCTTGTTCGTCGAAGCGGAACACCGATCCGGGTGAAAAACACAGCCGCACGGCGGCGCCGACCTCGTAATCGTGTTGGCCGAACAGGCGGACAGTTACCAGCTTGTCATCCACATGCACATACACATTTGTATCTGCGCCCAGATGCTCCAGATGGCTGATCTTGCCGGCAATCGGCCCGTCGTCTCCCAGCGAGATTGCTTCAGGGCGCAGGCCGATTGTCCTGACATCGGGCGGCATGTCAAGAAGCCGGGCATCGAGGAAGTTCATTGCCGGGCTGCCGATGAAACCGGCGACGAAAATGTTGTCCGGGTCGTTGTAAAGCTGCATCGGGGCGCCGACCTGCTCCACATAGCCATCCTGAAGCACCACGATCTTGTCGGCTAGGGTCATCGCCTCCACCTGATCGTGAGTGACATAGACAATGCTGGTGCCCAGCCGCCGGTGCAGATCGGCAATCTCGATGCGGGTATTGACGCGCAGGGCGGCGTCGAGGTTGGAAAGCGGCTCGTCGAACAGGAAGAGCTTCGGCTCGCGCACAACCGCCCGACCAATGGCGACGCGCTGGCGCTGGCCGCCGGAAAGCTCGGCCGGGCGGCGGTCGAGATAGGGTTCGAGTTCCAGCATCCTTGCCGCCCTGGCCACGCGCTCTTCGATCACCGCAGAGCTTTCGCCCGCCTGTTTCAGCCCCAGCGACATGTTCTTTTTCACCGTCAGATGCGGATAGAGCGCATAGGTCTGAAACACCATGGCGATGCCGCGTTTGGAGGGGGGCAGGTGATTGACCCGTTCACCGCCGATGATCACATCGCCCGAAGTCGCGTCCTCCAGCCCGGCGATGATGCGCAGAAGCGTGGACTTGCCGCAGCCCGAGGGGCCGACGAAAACCACGAATTCGCCGTCTTCCACTTCGAGGTCTATATTGTGCAGAACCTCGACCTTGCCGAAAGTCTTGCAGATGTTTTTCAGGGTCAGGCTTCCCATGTGGCCTCCTGGAGTGTGACGGGCCGGCCGGTGCGCACGCTTTCATCGGCGGCCAGGCAGATTTCGAGCGATACCAGCGCATCGCGCATGTGGCGGCCGAGATCGCGGTCATTGGTGATGGCGTCGGCGACCAGCGCCGCTTCGGCATCGCACAGCGCCTGGTGGCCGGGCTCGTCGGGCAGGTCGATCAGCCGGTCGCCACCCTCCACACGGTGGACGCGCAGCGTGCCGACCCTGGTGTGGCTGTCGATCTCGGCCGAACCGCCCTTTTCGGCGGCGACGATGGAAACCGCGCCGGCGGGGCTGATCACGTCCTTCACGAAATAGGCCGTTTCGGAGATCATCGGCCCCCATCCGGCTTCGTACCAGCCAACCGATCCATCATCGAACAGCACCTGAAAATGGCCGTAATTATACATGTCGGGGGCGATTTCCCCGGTCAGGCGCAGGCCCATGCCGCGCACCTCGCGGGGGCGGGCATCGGTGATCTGGCACATGACATCGACGTAATGCACCCCACAATCGACGATCGGCGAAGTGGAGCGCATCAGCGCCTTGTGCACCTCCCATTCGCCGCCGCTGCTCTGCTGATTGAGATTGAGGCGAAAGACATAGGGGCCGCCGAGCGCGCGCGCCTCCTCGATGAAACGCTGCCAGCCCGGATGCACCCGCAGGATATAGCCCACCACCAGCTTGCGCCCGAAGCGGCGGGCGGTTTCGATCACGCGGCGCGCATCGGCGATGTTCTCGGCGAGCGGCTTTTCCACGAACACATGCGCGCCCGCTTCCATGGCGGCGATGGCAAGCTCGGCGTGGCTGTCGGTATAGGTGGCGATGGCGACAAGATCAGGCTCTGTCCGGGCCATCAGAGAATGAAAATCGGTGCTGAACGGCACGTTTTCCAGCGCTTCGGGCAGGGTGGGGCGGGAACGGTTGACCAGCCCGACCACCTCGAATTCGGGATTGGCCTGATAGGCGAGCGCATGGCTCAGCCCCATGTTTCCCAGGCCGATCACCAGCACCCGGATCATTTTACCGCCCCCGAGGTGATGCCGCGAATGAGCTGCCTTGAGAAGATCACATAGAGGATCATCACCGGCAGGATGGCGAGCGAGAGGCCCGAGAGCACAGCGTTCCAGTCCGTCACGAACTGGCCGATGAAGACCTGGCTGCCGAGCGTGAGCGTCTTGGTCTCTTCGCCCGGGGCGAGGATCAGCGGGAACCAGAGGTCGTTCCAGATCGGGATCATGTTGAACACCGCGACCGTCGCGAGGGCAGGGCGCACCAGCGGCAGGACGAGGCGGAAGAAAATGCGGTATTCGCTGAGCCCGTCGATGCGGCCGGCATCCTTGAGGTCGGCGGAGACCTGGCGCATGAATTCCGAGAGGATGAAAATCGCCAGCGGCAGGCCCTGGGCCGTATAGACGAGGATCAGCGCGGTCAGGGTATTGACCAGATGCGCGGCGACCATGAATTGCAGGATCGCCACCGTGCCCAGCCGGATCGGGATCATGATGCCGATGGCGAGGTAAAGCCCCATCAGCGTATTGCCCTTGAAGCGGTATTCGCTGAGTGCAAAGGCCGCCATGGCGCCGAACAGCAGGATGAAGAACAGGCTGCCCACGGTGACGATCAGGGAATTCTGGAAATAATGCAGGTAATCACCCTGCTTGAGCACGGTTTCATAGCCGATAAGGCTGAACGTATCCGGCGTGGGCGGCTGCAGCGGGTGGCGGAAGATCGCCTTGCGGGTCTTGAAGCTGTTGATGAGGATGATCACCACCGGGAACAGGGCGATGATCGTGTAGGTGATCAGCGCCGCATGGGCGAGGGCGCGATTGAGCAGGTTATGTCTGACGCGCTGCATCCGGCCCCTCAGAACTGGTAGCGACGCATCCGCGTCTGGATCAGGAACAGATAGATCACCACCCCCGTCAGGATGATGAAGAACATCATCATGGCGATGGTCGCGCCCATGTTGGGATCTCCCGGCTGGGTCTGGTGGCCGAAGAAGGTGCGAAACAGGAAGGTGCCCATGACCTCGGTCGAGTAATTCGGCGCAGCCATCGCCCCTTCCATCGTATAGACGAGATCGAAGGCATTGAAATTGCCGACAAATGTCAGGATCGAGATGATCCCGATCGAAGGCAGGATCAGCGGCAGCTTGATCTTCCAGAAGGCTTTCATGCCGGTGATCCCGTCCATCTCGCCCGCTTCCAGGATCTCGTCGGGGATCGAGAGGAGTGCCGCATAGATCAGCATCATCGGGATGCCGACGAACTGCCAGACGCTGATCAGGGCGATGGTGGTGAGCGCGTATTCCTCCTTGCCCAGCCAGGGGTGAAAGAGGTGCTTGAGCCCGACCATCTTCAGCAGGTCCGGGGCGATGCCCCAGAGCGGCGACAGGATCAGTTTCCATGCGAATCCGACGATGACGAAGCTCAGGATCGTCGGGATGAAGATGGCGGTGCGATAGAAGCCCTTGAACCTCAGCGCCGGCACCGAGAGCATGGCGGCGATGGCGATGCCGATCGGGTTTTGCACCAGCATGTGAATGATGAAGAACCAGGTGTTGTTCTTCAGCGCGCGCCAGAAGCTTTCGGACCAGTTGGGATCGCCGAACAGGGTGCGGAAATTGTCGAGCCCGACAAAGACCTGCTGCTGGTCAACCTGCTGGTAGAGTGAAAGTTTCAGCGTGCCGAAGAGCGGCAGGATCATCAGCGCGGTATAGACCAGCACCGCGGGCGCCAGGAATATGGCGATATGCCAGCGGCGTTTGCTTCGCGTCTCGGCGCGCATGTCTTTCCCCCTTGCGTGGTGGGTGGGGCGGTCTTGCCGCCGCCCCTGCCCGTTGTTGCTGCGCCTCTTACTGTGCCGGCGGCTTGTACCAGCTGTCCAGTGCATCCTGCATGTGCTGGCCAGCCTCTTCGGGCGTCATGGTGCCGCGGATCACGTTGGCCGAAGTCACCCAGTATTCGGTATTGAGGTTCGGCGTGCCGCGGCTGAGGATCTGGCTGAAGGGCCGGATCGAGGATTTGCAGGTCTTGCGCCAATCGACCATCTCCTGGGCCAGCGGATCCTCAAGCTTCACATCCGCGTTGGAGAGCGAGAAGAAGCCCGGCAGGGCATTGGAATAGAGCGTGGCGAATTCCGGCGAGCCGACCCATGCGAGGAAGGTTTTCGCCGCCTCGGCATTGGGGCTCGCAGGGTTCATGCCCATGGCGATGTCCACATGGTCGGAGATGTAGCAATCGCCCCCCGGCAGGACCGGCGGCGGGAAGGCGCCCATCTTGAAATCGGCCTGGGCGTTGAAGCCCGAGATCTCCCAGGAGCCGGCCGGGTAGATGGCGGCGCGGCCCAGGGTGAAGAGGTTCTGGCTGTCGGGGTAGGATTGCGCCTCGAAGCCGTCACCCAGATAGGGGCCCCACTTGGCCAGTTCGCGATAGGGATCGACCCATTCGGGATCGGTCAGCTTGGCCTTGCCGGCGATAAGCGCCTTGCGGCCCTCTTCGCCCTTCCAGTATTTGGTGCCGATATTGGCATAGCCCATGGTGGCGGCCTCCCACTCGTCGGCGGTGCCCATGGCCATGGGGATATAGGTGCCGTCTTCCTTGATCCTGTCGAGGAGCGCATAGAATTCGTCGGTGGTCTTGGGCTCTTCGAGGCCGAGTTCCTTGAAGGCGTCGGCATTGTAGATGAAGCCGTGGATCACCGAGGCCATCGGCATGCAGTAGGTATGCGCCCCGTCATCGGTGGACCAGCCGGATTTGGCCACCGGGCCGAAATTGGCCAGCTCGGGCATGTCGGTCAGGTCGGCGAGGTGCCCGGCCTTGAACAGCGCCAGAGAGCCGTCGAACGGGCGGCAGGTGATCAGGTCGCCCGCGGTGCCGGCCTCGAGCTTGGCATTGAGAGCGGAGTTGTATTGCGCCGGAGCGGTGGGGGCGAAGACCACATGGATATCCGGGTGCTTGGCCTCGAAGGCGGGGATGATCTTGTCCTGCCAGATCGACAGGTCGTCATTTCGCCAGCTCTCGATGGTCAGCGTAGTTTCCTGCGCCGCTGCGGCGCCGCCCAGAACGGTTGCCGCCAGCATGATGCCGACAATATTCCTTGGTTTCATCTGTCTTCTCCCAATTGGTGCGTTGATACGCGGTTGCCGGGGTTTTCCCCCGTGTTCAGCGCGGCAAGAGCAGAACGAAGGTTCTGACCCGCCGCATCGAGATACTGCCTTGCCTGCGCGAGATCTTTCGCCCCGCTTCTGATAAGTATGGCCTCCTTCACGCGCCAGCCCGCTGCCTCCAGCGCTTCCCGGGCCGCGGCGGGCTGACAGCCGGTAATTTCGCAGACGATCCCTTCGGCCCGCCCGCGCAGCTTGATGTTGGAAGTGGCGACATTGACCATAAGCCCATCCATCACATGGCCAAGGCGGATGCCCATGAGCGTGGACATCAGGTTGAGGGCAACTTTCTGCGCCGTGCCGGCGCCCAGCCGGGTGGAGCCGGCGATGACCTCGGGCGGGGTTGGCAGCAGGACGGGAATATCCGCCTCGAGCAGGCGTGTGCCCGGGTTGTTGGCAATGCCGATGGTGGTGGCGCCGCGCGCGCGCGCGGTCTGCATGATGGTGACGGCATAGGTGGTGTTGCCGCTGGCCGCGAGGCAGATCACGCAATCCTTCGGGCCGATCACCTCGGCATCGCGCGCCGCCGCTTCGGCGTCATCCTCGGCGCCCTCCCTGGGCACGGTCATGTTGTCAAAGCCGCCTGCGCGCAGGATGCGGATCCGTTCGGCCGGGATGCCGAAGGTTGGCGGAATCTCCAGCCCGTCGGCCAGCGCCTGCAGGCCGGAGCTGCCGGCCGCGCCATAGACGATGCGGCCACCCCGCCCGATGGCCCTGACCATCGCGCAAGCGCCCTTTTCAAGGTCAGGCAGCGCAGCGCGCACCGCGCTCACGGCCTCAAGCTGAGCCTCCAGAAGGATCGAGAGAATCCGGGCATCCTCCCGGGTGTCGAGGCCGCGGGCTTGCGGATGCGTCTGTTCGGTTCGCGGGCGCAGCGGCGCGGCGTCGGGCATTTCGGCCTCCGGATGTTTGTAATGAGTATATAACACCAATATAATACCTCATGTCCAGTTCAATTTGCGCCCCAACGATGCGCATGTATGGCGTAAAATCCAATCTATTCAATGATAGCTGGAAATAAGGCAAATCGGGAAAATCGGAACAGGGGTAAGAAAATCCTTTTTTCCGGAGATTTGGTATTATATAGGTATTACATGGCGCAGGATTCAGCATATAACATTGCTATGAACGGGAGCGGCGCCGGCACTCGGGGGTGGCTGGCGAAGCAGTCCGGGCAAGAGCTTCCAGCAGGAAGGAAGGAGGCCGTTCATGAATGTGCCTGAAATCCTTGATCCTGAAAAATGGCTGGTTCCCCATGGCGGCCCGCGCTACGTGCAGCTGCACCGGCGGCTGAAACATGCAATCGAAAGCGGCCAGCTGCCGCCCGGCACGCCGCTGCCGCCCGAACGCGAGATCGCAGAGATGACATCGCTTTCGCGGGTCACGGTGCGCAAGGCGATCCAGCCGCTTGTCGAGGCCGGGCTTGTGTTGCAGCGGCGCGGATCGGGCACCATCGTTGCGCCGCGCGTGCCCCGGGTCGAGCAATCGCTCTCGATTCTCACCTCGTTCAGCGAAGACATGGCCCGGCGCGGGCTGAATGCCAGCTCGCTCTGGCTGGAACGCGGGGTTTTCCTGCCTTCGCCAGAGGAAATGATGGCGCTCGGCCTGTCGGCCGATGCGTCGGTGGCCCGGCTCGGGCGGTTGCGTCTGGCCGGAGAGGATCCGATGGCCATCGAGCGCGCAGCGCTGCCCCTCGACATCCTGCCCAACCCGCTGGCGGTCGAAACGTCGCTTTACGAGGTGCTGGAGCGCGATGGGAATCGTCCCGTGCGGGCGTTGCAGAAGATATCGGCGATAAACCTCTCCGAGGAGGACGCGGAGCTTCTTGGCGTCACACCGGGGGCGGCGGGGCTGCGCATCGAGCGCACTTCCTACCTGCCCGGCGGGCGGGTGGTGGAATTCACCCGCTCGGTCTATCGCGGCGATGCCCACGATTTCGTGGCCGAACTGCGCCTGGCCGAAGAATGAACGGAGGAAAGCAACAGATGCACCCGCCTGCCACCCGGATGAGACGCGAGATCGACGAGATCCCCGATGCGGTCGAGCGCCTGCTTGCGGCGGGGCAAGGGCCACGGCGCGCGGCGGCAGAGGCGCTGCGCGAACTGGATCCGTCACTGATGATCACGGTGGCGCGCGGCTCTTCGGATCATGTCTGCACCATGCTGAAATATGCCTGCGAGCTGACACTCGGCCTGCCGGTGGCCTCGCTGGGGCCTTCGCTGGCATCGATCTACGGGGCCCGCCTGCGGCTGGACGGCAGCATCTGCCTGAGCGTGTCCCAATCCGGGCAAAGCCCGGACATCGTTGCCATGACCCGGGCGGCGGTGCGCGACGGCGCAGAGGCCATCGCGATCACGAATGATCCCGCCTCTCCCCTGGCGCGCACGGCGCATCGGGTGCTCGACATCTTCGCCGGGCCAGAGCGCAGTGTCGCCGCCACCAAGACCTTCGTGACCTCGGCGGTGGCGGGGCTTGCGTTGCTGGCCGAGTGGGGCCGTGACGAAGCGCTGCTGGCCGCCCTTCACGCGCTGCCCGCCCGCCTTGCCGCGGCGGCGGCGCTTGACTGGCCGGAACTTCGCGAAAGCATCGGCGGCGATGGCTCGCTGTTCACCATCGGCCGGGGGCCGTCCTGGGCCATTGCCAGCGAGGCGGCGCTGAAGTTCAAGGAAACCTGCC
>Ga0256832_1000721_pt1 | contig 21718 bp, 18 predicted proteins | sample 134614metaG_FD_190534 | JGI IMG/M metagenome (GOLD analysis project Ga0256832, IMG submission 190534) | Hydrothermal vent microbial communities from Lau Basin, Pacific Ocean - 134-614 | ecosystem: Environmental > Aquatic > Marine > Hydrothermal vents | place: Pacific Ocean: Lau Basin | collected... | reverse complement strand
TTTTATCGCTTGAAATTCAGGACATTGACCAAAAATTTCCTAACATTTTATTGTTTGGAATGAAACACTTCATGAGCCGTTTTCCCGCTCCTAAATCCACCATTTAACGTCTCATTCCGTGACTTCACAAGCCTGCGGCTATGCCTTGTCTTGCTTCGTAGCTCCGTGAGCCTGCGCCAAGCCCAAAACAAAAACCAATCCCGTTGGCTTGTCTCACTCCGCCGCCTCGGAGCTTCCGCTTCGCTTCATCTCCTCGTCACGGCGGAAGACCTGTTTTTTTTCCATTTCATCATCCTGCCGCCAAAACAGGTCTTCCGCCGGAATTTTTTGGGATTAAGAAGCGGAAAATATATAACAGTTGCCACATGACAATTGAATAAATAGGTGAAACTAAATTTAATTACTCTTTGAATTTCTTGGATTTCTCTTCTGTCTTTTCTTTCATTTCCTTTTTGAAATCAATGAGTTTTTGCAATAAATCAAGGTCGGAAGTAGCTAAAATTTCCACCGCTAAAATACCCGCATTTTTGGCCGCATTGAGCGCCACTGTGGCCACAGGAACACCATTAGGCATTTGCAAAATAGACAAAATGCTGTCCCAACCGTCCAAAGAGTTGCTTGATTTCACCGGAACGCCTATCACCGGCAAAGGCGTCAAGGAAGCAATCATTCCCGGCAGATGTGCCGCACCGCCTGCACCTGCAATAATCACTTTCAGTCCGTTTTGTTGTGCTTCACGTGCAAAAGCAAACATCTTCTCCGGCGTCCTGTGAGCCGATACGATATCTTTGTAATACGGAACTCCGAACTGCTCCAAAACTTCCGCCGCCTGCTTCATCACGGGCCAATCCGAATCCGAACCCATAACGATGGCTACAATTGGTTTTGACATGGTTTTATTTTTAAAAAGGTTTTGACTTGTTTGATTTTCTCTCGCGCTTCATCCGTTGTCTCTCCTATTGCCGTAACATGTCCCATTTTTCTTCCGGGGCGGCTTTCCGCCTTCTCATACCAATGTAAATATACCCCTTCCATAGCAAATAATTTTTCCACACCGTCCAAATAGGCCGGACCCATGAAATTTTCCGGCCCAACCAAATTAAACATCGCAGCAGGATATTTCATTTCCACCGGACCGAGTGGCAGTCCCAAAACAGCACGAATGTGTTGCTTAAATTGCGATGTTACCGCACTTTCAATGGTCAAATGTCCGCTATTATGAACACGTGGAGCGGTTTCATTGATCACAATCCCACCCGATTTCAAAAGAAAAAATTCAACGGCCAAAACACCGGTATATTTTAATTCCTCCAATAACCTATAGACCGTTTGGCGCATAAATGATCTTTGATTATCGTCTATTTCCGCCGGACTGAAAATCTCGGAAACCAAATGGTATTTCGAATCGAAAACCATTTCCACAGGTTCATAAATTTTTATATCTCCATGCACATTCCTCGCTCCAACCACAGCCAACTCTTTCTCAATATGTTCAAAGGGTTCCAATAAATACGGATATTCTTCAAGCTGTTGCAAACTTTCTTCATCGTGAACAATAATCACCCCGCGACCGTCATATCCTCCTTGTAAAGTTTTAAAAACCAATGGATATAACAACTTATTTTGACGAATAACTTCAAGCGCTTGAGAATAATCATCCACCTTCCAAAAGGACGAAACCGGCAAACCTTTTTCCCGGTAGAATTGTTTTTGAGTGTATTTGTTTTGAAAAAGTTTTAAAATTTTAGGTTCGGGATGAACTTCCACCCCTTCCCTTTCCAGTTTCAAAAGCGCGTCTACATTAATATTTTCCAATTCATAAGTTAAAACATCTACATTTTTTCCAAACTGATAGATATCTTTAAATGAAGTATAATCTCCTTTTACACTCAAAACGGCACAAGAACAAGCCGGACAATTTTTTTCCGGATCAAGTACATGGAATTTCAATCCCCACGGCTTGGTGGCTTCCATCATCATTTTGGCCAATTGACCACCGGCAATCAATCCGGTTTTGACATGTGGAAAATTCATTTTTTTTATGAATAAATTTCAAGTAAAAATAGCATAATTATTTTTATCCGGTTGAAAATCATAAACAAACCGGAAGAGGATATAAGACCAAATATTTTTATATTTTAGCATCATAAAAAACGAACACATCATTATGTTGGATTTAATTGAAAAATCTATTCGCGAAATTCCCGATTTTCCCAAACCGGGAATAGTTTTTAAGGATATTACCCCACTTTTGTCCGATGCCCGTTTAATGAAACTCACCTTGGAATATTTACTGAAAGGCGTTCCGGATGTAAAAATAGACAAAGTGGTCGGGATAGAATCCAGAGGATTTTTCTTTGCCACTTTATTGGCAGAACATTTGAATGCCGGTTTCATTCCCATACGCAAACCCGGAAAATTACCCTATAAAGTTCATAGCGAAGAATACGAATTGGAATATGGAACCGATGAACTCAATATGCACATAGACGCCATCATACCCGGAGAAAATGTTTTGATTCATGATGATGTACTTGCCACCGGTGGAACGGCTTTGGCCGCCGCCAAATTGGTGGAAAAAAGCGGAGGTAAGGTGGTACAACTGAATTTTTTAATTGAGTTGGCCTTTTTAAACGGACGCGAAAAAATTAAAAATTATGATGTTTTTTCACTTTTAAAATACTAAACTCATGCACATAGCCATAGCAGGAAACATAGGAGCCGGAAAAACCACACTCACCGAAATGTTGGCCAAACACTTCAAGTGGGAACCTCATTTTGAATCGGTGGATACAAATCCTTATCTGGAAGATTTTTATAAAGACATGCGGCGTTGGTCATTTCATTTACAAGTATATTTCTTAAACAGCAGGTTTCGTCAAATTTTGGATATCCGTAAATCCGGGAAAGATATTATTCAAGACCGAACCATCTATGAAGACCGATTTATTTTTGCTGAAAATCTCTATGAAATGGGTTTGATGTCCAAACGGGATTTTGACAACTACACTTCTTTGTTCGACCTCATGGAACTTCTGGTCACCCCACCCGATTTGTTGATTTATCTTCGTGCCAGTATTCCTACTTTGGTCAAACAAATCCACACCCGCGGACGAGATTACGAAAAAGCCATCAATATAGATTATTTGAGTAAGCTCAATGAAAAATACGAAAATTGGATCAGCAATTACGATAAGGGCAAGCTATTGATTATCAATATGGACGACTTGGATATTGTGAGCCGTCCCGAAGACTTGGGCTATGTGATAGAAAAAGTGGACGCCAACCTGCACGGATTGTTCTGATGAAAAAAATTCTGAGTTTCTTATTGATTATTGAAGCGATTTTAGCCGGATTTGCCTTATATTTTGAACAAATCGATACGCGTCCGGATTTAGCTCAAAAATTTTGGGGCTTTTTCACCCTCATTATGTTTTTGATCATCATGCCTTTATTTTTATGGTGGCGCTATAAAGACAAAGATTTGAGCTCGTTTTACTATCAAAGAAATGAGGAAGAAGACTAAACCGAAACCTATTTGTTTAGCAAATCCTTGTAATAGTCATAAATGGCAAACTGTGAACGTATAGGAGGTCCTATAGCCGGACGATACTGATTATCCTGTGCCTCATTAAAAATCCTCGCCTTTTGATTATCGGCCCAAGATATTTCAAAAGTATCAATCAATTGCATTTTGGCATCTTCATCATATACAGGAGTGATCACCTCCACTCTTCTATCCAGATTACGCGGCATCCAATCGGCCGACCCCATAAAAACTTGCTCTTCGCCTTCCGGCCCGAAAATAAAAACCCGCGGATGTTCCAAGAATTTATCCACAATACTGATGGCTTCTATATTTTCACTCAACCCGGGAATGCCGGGTATCAAACGGTTAATACCCCGAATGATAAGCTTAACAGGAACGCCTGCCTGACTTGCTTCATAGAGTTTATCAATCATTCTTTTATCCGACAAACTGTTCATTTTCAATCTGATCAAAGCCGGCTCACCTTTCCGTGCACGTTTGATTTGTTCATTCACCAGTTTATTAAACCTTCTTCGCATATAATGCGGTGAAACCAAAATGTGTTTGTAGCGCGGCACCTTATAGCTGCGCTCAAAAAACTCAAAAACTTTATTGACATCTTCCAAAATTTCCTGATTAGAAGTGAATAAGGTAAAATCCGTATAGATTTTAGCCGTTTTCTCATTGAAATTGCCCGTACTGATAAATCCATAACGTTTAATTTCACCGTCTTCTTCCCGGTCAATCACACATACTTTACTGTGCACTTTCATATCCGGAAAACCGAATACCAAGTGAATGCCTTCTTGCTTGAAAAGTTCGGCATATTTGATATTCTGTGCTTCATCGAACCTGGCACGCAATTCTATTTGAACCGTAACATGTTTTCCGTTTTTAGCCGCATTAATCAACGAATTGGCTATTTGCGAATTTTTGGCCAAGCGATAAATCGTGATTTTAATGCTCTTTACCTTCGGATCCAAAGCCGCCTCACGTAAAAATTTGATAACATATTTATAGTTGTGATAAGGTGCATAAAGCAACCGATCTTTTTGTTTAATTTGTTTCAAAATACTTCCCCGAAGAGAAAAATCTTTAATCGGGAGCGGTTCAAACTGTTTGTAGAGCAATTCATATTTCCCCAAATTCGGAAAATCCATAAAATCCCTGTGATTATGAATTCTTCCGCCGGGAATCAAACTGTCGTACTCGTCAATACCCATTTTACGCATCAAAAATTGCAACGTGTCTTCGGCAATGGAATCGTCATAAATCAAACGAACAGGCTCTCCTTTTTGCCTTTGACGCAAATAAAACGAAACCTTCTCCAAAATACTTTTCGTGTGGTCCGTATCTTCCTCAAACTGTGCATCTCTTGATATTTTGATGATGTGCGCTTCAATGTCATCATACTCAAAAAGATTGAAGATTTCGTCCAAATTGGCGCGTATCACATCTTCAAGTAGCATAATGTAATTCTTGCCGTCTTTTTCGGGCAATACCACAAAACGCCCCAAATCATCCGATGGTATTTCCACCAAAGCATAAATGTTTTCTTCGTCTTTACGCGACATCTTCACCGCCAAATACACTGATGAATCCTTAATGATGGGAAATTTCTCCAAATCGTTTAATATGATGGTGAAAAGTCGCGGGCTCACCTTATCCAAAAAAAATTGGCGTACAAACTTCTGTTGTTCCGCGTCCATCTCCTTTTCGTTGATGATAAAAATATCATGGTTCTTCAATTCTTCAATGAGCTTACGCCTCACCTTACGCATTTTTTGCTGTTGAGCAATGGCTATCCGCGTGATTTCTTTTAATAACTTCTTGGCTTCGCGAATTTCATGACGCGATTTTCCCGAAATTTTCCCCTGACTGATACGTTGAATTTTGGCATACCTTACCTTGAAAAACTCATCCATGTTATTAGAAAAAATCCCCACAAACCGCAATCTTTCCAGCAAAGGCACCTTGGGGTCCGACGCCTCTTGCAACACCCGCTCATTAAACGATAACCAACTGATTTCCCGGTTGATATATTTCTTTTTCACACCCATTCCTTCCTGTTTAAAATAATTTTCAATTTACTAAATTTCAATGAATTCATATTTTTATTTTGGGCGCCTTATGGCGTGCTCCGTTTAAATCTTTTTCGCCCCGCTCGGTTTTTGGCAAAGCACGGCTGCGGGGTCTCCTCGTCGTGGCTCGGAGCCTCCTCGCCGTGGCCAAAAATCCGGCGGGGCTTCAAAAGGATACCACTTCGCCCGCCGGCGCAGAGATTCCTCGTCGCTTCGCTCCGTCGGAATGACAGGACGCTTCATTGTTTTCAGTAGTAGAATGATTGTCATTTCGAAGGAGTTGCGAAGCAACGACTGAGAAATCTCTATAGACATAAAAAATGAGATTCCTCGTCGTTCCGGCATGCGCCGGAACTTGCTCGGAATGACATGGTGCTACGGATTTCATTGTGTTTTCAGCGTTGTCATTTCGAAGAAGTGAACAAAGTGAACGACTGAGAAATCTCCTACACAAAACCATAAAATAAACTATAAAATGCCGAGGAAACCTGCCGGGTGAGACCGGGTGAACGAAACCCGGCAGGGTTCCGAGGCCGGCGGAAAGACCCAACGGCGAGCCGGCGGGTTGCGAGCCGTTGGCGGCTTGACGCCTTCCTAATTAAAATTATAAATATTTATCGGGAATGAATTTTTGATTGGCTTCTATTTCTTTTTTGATTTTCTCAAATATTTCACGCGAGCAATTGCCTTCATATTCTTCGGGCTTGCGGCCGCAAAATTGACAGGGATCACCGTTGGGATTGGTTTCGGGGTTCATACTGGCACAGGTGCCCTCAAATTTCCCATCTTTTTTTAACAAAAGTTTCACGGCTATACCTGCCACGCCGATCAACAAAATGATAGTGCTGATAATCAATACATGCCAGAAATATTTCATTTTTTCTTACGTTTTTTCATTTGTTCTTGCATGCGTTTTTGTTGCTCGGCTTGTTCCATCAACGCTTGGAGTTTTCTTGAAAACTTACTTTGTTTCTTGGGTTTTTGCTTGTTTTCTTCTATTTGAGCTTTCACTTTGGCTTCATCAATGACATATTCTTTGATGATATATACAATGATCAAACTCAACAAGGTGGAAACAAAATAATATAAACTCAATCCGCTTGCATAGTTATTGAAGAAGAACAACATCATCACGGGTGATAAATAGATCATCCATTTCATCATTTTGGACAGGTCGGGCATGCCTTCTTGTGTGGGCATGCTGGGGGTTTGTGATTGGTTCATTTTCATGTAGAAAAACATCACAATGGCGGCTAATACGGCAAAAATACTCAAATGATTGCCCAAGAGCGGAATATGAAACGGAAGTTGAACAAAGTCTTCATAAGAGGACAGGTCTTTTATCCATAAAAAACTTTTGTGACGTAAATCCACTTCGGCAGGGAAAAATCTGAAAAGCGCATAGAAAATGGGGATGAATAGTAAAGAAGGAACACAACCGGCCATGGGATTAACACCAGCTTTGGACTGGAGTGCCATGATTTCTTTCTGCCTTTTGAGTGGATTGTCTTTGTATTTTTTATTTATTTCTTCAATTTCGGGACGAATAATTTTTTGTTTGGCTTGGGAGATGTAGGTTTTATAATACAATGGCGATGTTATGAGCCGTACTATCAAGGTCATGATGATGATAATCAGGCCGTAGTTGGATATGAATTTTTTCAGAAAATTAAACAAGGGAAGAAATGCATATTTATTAATCCAACCGAAGATGCCCCATCCCAGTGAAATGACTTCTTCCATGCCGTAGCCATAGGATGCAAGCTTGTGATATTTATTGGGTCCGTGATACCACTTGAATGAATAATTCATTTGACCTCCTTCGGATTTTAGCTTGGTATCCAAAAAGAAATGTTTGGTGTGAATGGTATCTTTTTCTTTATCAAATAATTTGACTTGTTTCAATAGGGCCGTATCAAAGGGCTTTTCGGGCGACAGCAAAAAACTGGAAAAGAAATATTGTTTGAAATCCACCCAATTGACATCCGGTTTTTGTTTTTCGGATGCTTTTTTCAAAGCGCTCAATTCTCCGACTTTGCCGTCTTCATATTCAAATTTCAAAGTGGTGAATTTGTCCTCGTAATTCACATCTTTTTCATGCGAAAAGGCTTTCATATCCCAATGGAGCGAATGATAACCATCGAGTAAGACATTATCTAATCCTTGGGTCCTGATGTCCAAACTATATAAATAGTCATCTTTGGGAAGGGTGTATTTAAATTCCAAGTAACGGGTTTTGGCCGAATCGGCATAGGCTTTAAAAACTACGGTTTGGGATGTATCCGAACTTTGCTTTACAACATCAAAATGGAGGGTGGAGGTGGAAACCGTTTGCCCGTCTTTCAGACGTAATTTTATATCAAACTTTTGATTGTGATCAATTATCCGTAGGGGTTGACCGTGTGCATCCTTAAATTTTTTAAGTTCGAGGTATTGGGGTACGGCACCCGTTGAATTGAAAACAATTTTATATACCTCGTTTTCAATTTCAATGCTTTCTTTGTTTGTAGAGGGAATAAAAATTCCACCCGGTGAAGAAACAACTGCATTAGGATTTTGGACAAGCGTATCGGATACTTGTTCGGTTCGGGATTGACTTTTATCTTGATTTTTCTTCGGCTCTTCACAGCTTTTTAAAATGAAATAAAAGGCAACGGTGAGTAGAATATAGTTGATTAATAAACTGATGAAACTTGGCTTTTTACGGGTATTTTCATTTGGGTTTTGAACTTTCTTCTTCGTTCTATTTTTTTTCTTACTCATTTTCTGGAATTAATTTTTTGTTGTTATGTGCATGTTTATAGGATGCATGGATGAAAGAAATAAACAATGGATGCGGTTTATTCACCGTACTTTGATATTCCGGATGGAATTGTACGGTGACAAACCATGGATGATGAATATATTCCATCACTTCGGTGAGTCCGGTTTCTTTATCCACACCGGAAACAATCATCCCGTTTTTTTCATATAGTTCTTTATATTTCTCATTAAAAAAATATCGATGTCTGTGACGCTCTTCAATTGAATTTGTTTGATATATGGAATGTATCAATGAATTTTCCTTTAACAATATGGTTTTGGCTCCTAAACGTAGTGTTCCTCCCAAATATTTTTTTTCTAATTGTTCGGGTAATAGATCTATAACGGGATAAGGCGTGGAAGGGTCTATTTCCGTTGAGTTTGCATTTGTAAACCCTAAAACATTTCGTGCAAATTCTACGGCCGTCATTTGCATCCCGAAACAAATGCCCAACATGGGAATTTGATTTTCCCGGGCATATTGAATGGCTTTAATTTTCCCTTCTATTCCCCGTGACCCGAATCCGGGGGCAATCAATATCCCTTGAACTTGTGAAAGTAATTGACGGATATTTTCTTCTGTTATCTTTTCAGAGTCTATCCAGTGCAAATGAAGTTCCAAATGATTGTAAGCGGCTCCGTGTATGAGCGATTCATGAATGGACTTGTAAGCATCCCGCAATTGAATATATTTACCAACAAGGGCTATATGCACCGAATCCTTTGGGTTTTTCAGGTCATCCAAAAATTTTATCCATTGTTTTAGATTGGGTTTTTTATGAGCCCATTTTTTCAGGCCCAGGTTTTCCAAAACAACCTTATCCAAACCTTCTTGTTTCATTAAAAGAGGCACTTCATAAATACTATCTACATCCCTGGACTCTATGACCGCTTCTTTTTTTACATTTGTAAACAATGCTATTTTTTCTTTTAATGGTTCGGATAAGGGTTTTTCCGTACGGCAAACCAAAACATCTGGTTGTATGCCGCTTTGCATTAAAAATTTAACCGAGTGTTGTGTAGGTTTGGTTTTAAGCTCGCCTGCAGCCTTTAAATAAGGAATGAGTGTCAGCAAAATAATACTTACATTTTCTTTACCGAGTTCCCATTGTAATTGGCGAATGGCTTCTATATAGGGTAAACTTTCAATATCTCCAACCGTTCCCCCTATTTCAACCAGAATAATGTCAAAATCATCTTTTTCAAAAATGCGAATTCTTCTTTTTATCTCATCTGTAATGTGCGGTATCACTTGCACTGTTTTGCCAAGATATTCGCCTTTCCTTTCTTTTTCTATCACGGTTTGATAAACACGCCCCGTAGTGAAATTATTATTTTTTGTAGTGCGTATGTTCAGGAATCTTTCATAATGCCCCAAATCCAAATCGGTTTCCGCACCATCATGTGTCACATAAACTTCTCCATGTTCATAAGGGTTCAATGTGCCCGGATCCACATTGATATACGGGTCTAATTTGATAATGGTAACTTTCAATCCTCTGGCCTGCAAGAGCTTGGCAAGCGAAGCGGATACAATCCCTTTTCCCAAAGAGGAAGTAACTCCTCCACTGATAATGACATATTTGGGTTGTTTATTCTTGGCTTTCATTATGCCTTCAAAAATACGAATAATTTGTTCATCCGAAAAAATTTATTAAATTTAATACCTCAAATTTTTATGCTATGAAAAATTTAGAATATGTCGGCTCGGTGACCAAGGAAGAACAAATGGAAATACTGTCCGATTTCGCTTTGCCCAAAACGTTTGTCTTGCATATTATCAATCCGTTTCCGGGCTTTCATGGAGACACACTTCCCGAGTCCGCCACCAAACCGGACAATATCTTTTTCATCACGGACAAGTCATATTCTTGGGAAAAAATAATCAGGGCTACCAACAAAATCAAAGCCAACTCGCCATATAAAAACCTGGATGCTTCTTTTGCGACATTGATGACCGGTAAAAATAAATTTTTCAGTATTCGCGTGCACAATATCCCCACTTATAATGATATTCCTGTGGTAATGGAAAATTATGCCGAACAAGGATTTGGATTCCTGAAACCCTATAAAAAAAGCGGTATTCTGGATATGAGTATCAAATTGACCAAGTTTTTTGAAGTGGAACAAATTCATGACGCGATATTCAAAGATATGAAACGAAATCATATGTTTTACGTCCGGCTGGATGATGAATATAATTGGAATTTATTCAAAAAAACAACTTTTGCAGTGAAAGACAATATCAATAACCGGAATTTTGATGCCGCCCTGGTAACTCTATTTCAAAATGAAAACGTGGTAGATTACATAAGGATTTTTAAACCCGGGGTGGATATTGATTATCTTCTGAAAATTAAAGAAAAATATGCTGATTTTGTCCGTAGTTTACAGATGTAAAAATATTATAAATTTCTCCGTTTCTTCTCTTTGATTAACAACTCCAGTTCCCGTGTTGTCTGACCTGTTACGGATGTGTTTTCTTCAGCACGTCTAATCAAATAAGGCATCACGTGTTTCACCGGACCAAACGGAATATATTTACTTGTATTGAATCCGAATTTGGCCAAATTAAACGTAATATGATCACTCATTCCCAAAAGTTGGCCGAACCAAACCCTCGGATCATTTCTTTCCAAACCTTTTTCCTCTATTAAATTGGCCAATAATAGGGAACTTTCTTCATTATGTGTTCCGGCATATATGAGCATGTCATCCAAATGTTTTACCATATATCCGAGTGCATTATTAAAAGCTTGATCCGTTTGCTCTTTGGTGTCCCATACCGGAGATTCATAACCCATTTCTTTGGCTCGCTCCCGTTCTTTTTCCAAATACGCCCCTCTCACCAGTTTAACACCGATTTTAAAATTCCTGGACCTTGCTTTTTCATGAAGGGCTTTCAGATAATCAAGCCTGTCCTTTCTGTAAAATTGCATGGTTGTAATAACATAAGGAAATTCTTTATTAAATTCCAGCATCAATTCCTCCAACAAATCATCCACTGCTTTTTGCATCCAACTTTCTTCCGCATCCACCATAATCGGAACCTTATTCTCAAAACCGGTTTGAGCCAATTTATAGTAGCGTTCCCGGATGGATTCCCATTGTTTTTGTTCATCCTCCGACAAAGGTTCACCCGACGATACTTTTTCATAAATTTTAAAAGCCCCTATTCCTGTAGGCTTAAACACGGCAAATGGAATTTCTTTTCGCAGTGAGGCAAATTCAATCAAGTTTTTGGTTTTTAAAAATGCTTTGTGAAAGACTTCTTCGGATTCGGCTCCCTCTACTGAAAAATCCAAAATGGAATATACGCCTTTGCTATAAAGTTTTTTAACCAAAGGAAGGGTATCTTTTTCCGTAACACCTCCGCAAAAATGTTCAAATACCGTTGTGCGAATCAAACCTTCAATGGGAATATGATGTTTCAATGCAAATTTGGTAACCGCTGACCCGATTTTGACCAAAGGCTCATTCTTGATGATATTAAATAACCAATATGCCTTTTCTATTTCCGCATCGGATTTGAGTGAAAAAGCGGTCTCGGTATCCTCAAATATTTCAGGGGTGAATTTCATTGGCGTTATTTTTTGATAAAGATATTTAAAAATGAAATCCTAAAACTGATTTATTTTATATTTTTGAAAAAAACCCACCCGCTTCATGATGGATAATATATATATGGATTTGAATTTTAATATTTTAAAACACAATGTAACCGGAAAATCCTCTAAAATTGTTGTTTTAACCGATCCCAATACAACCAAATATTGTTTACCCGTTTTGAAAAAATATTTAAAAAATGTGGATTTTCTACATTTGGAAATACCGGTTGATGAATCAACCAAAAACATAAAAACAATAGTTTACATTTGGAAACTATTACTTGAAAATCATATTGACCGTCACGGACTTGTTATCAATTTGGGTGGTGGAGTTTTATCCGATACAGGAGGTTTTGCCGCGTCAACTTATAAACGCGGAATTTCTTATATCAATATCCCTACTACATTATTGGCCATGGTTGATGCTTCCATCGGCGGAAAAACCGGTATTAATTTTTTGGGAATAAAAAACCAAATAGGGTCTATACAACAACCTGAAGGTATTTATATTAACCCTTTATTTCTCAACACCTTACCTGAAGAGGAAATAAAATCCGGAAGGGCGGAAATGTTTAAACACGGATTGATTGCTTCATATGATCATTTCCAAAAATTATTAAATACATCCCCTATTCCTGAAGACGGTCTTATTATTGAATCGGCTCAAATAAAAAATGAAATCATTCAAAAAGACCCGGAAGAAAACGGTTTAAGGCGTATTTTGAATTTCGGTCACACTTTCGGCCATGCCATAGAAAGCTTTCTAAGGGAAATGGGCAATCCGGTTACACATGGTCATGCCGTGGCCATCGGAATATTGCTTGAAAGTTATTTGTCGACTTTATATGCCGGCCTATCCGTAAAAGAGTTTGAAAAAATTCAAGATTTCATTCTCCAAAACTATGAGATACCTGAATTTGATTCAGATAATTTAGATAACTCTCTTATTCATTTGATGCATCACGATAAAAAAAACAAATCGGGTGAAATTAGGTTTGTTCTTTTAAATAAAATAGGTAGTGCAGCATATGATTATGTAATTGACAAAAAGGATATTAAACGGGTCATCAATACATTCCTTGTTTAATAAAAAAACCGCTTCCCAACGGAAACGGTTTTAATGTTATAAATAAGAATAAGTTTAGAAATCAAAACTACTTTCCGAGAAAATATAGTGCATCAATCTTTTCTTGTCATTAATGCTCTCTTCAAGAGAAATCATGGTTTCGGTACGTACAATACCGTCAATATCATCTATTTTGAAAATAACATCTTTGGCATGTTGGGTGTCTTTGGCCCTGATTTTACAGAAAATATTGTATTTACCCGTAGTAATATGTGCAACCGTTACAAACGGAATATTTTTTAATCTTTCCAATACAAATCTTGTTTTGGATGTTTTATCCAAATAAACCCCTATATATGCTATGAACGAATAGCCTAATTTATTGTAATCAATAGACAATGATGCTCCTTTAATGATTCCGGAAGCTTCCATTTTTTTGACACGCACGTGAACCGTACCGGCCGAAACATTTAATTTCTTAGCTATTTCCGTAAAAGGAGTTCTTGCATTTTCAATGAGAATGTCCAAAATTTGCTGATCAATGCTGTCTAAATGTACTTTCATGATATATTATTTTTATTATTTCATTGCAAAAATAGAAATTATTCTTCAAAAACAAAAATAAATTAAAAAATGAATATTTATCACCACCAAATATGCCCTTTTTTTATCAAATAATCAATCTTTCAGACTTATTATGATAAAGTGACTCAGCTTTTTTATCACTATGTTACCCATAAAATGATTAATTATTAACCCATAATATTTTCATATAATAAAACATTATCTTATTGATAATCAGCAATAAATAACTTTCAATTAAAGTTATTTTTATACCATTGTCAGGCTGTGATTTTCCACAATACCAATGTTTTTTTGTCTTATATTTTTAATCCGATAAAATATTTGTATTTTTGAGTTAACAAATGTAAATTCATGAGCGATATACCTTCTCGTATAAGACAAATAATGGATTATTATGAGTTGACTTCAACTCAATTGGCAAATAAATTAACTATTCAAAAAAGCAGTTTATCTCATCTGTTATCCGGTAGAAACAAACCGGGTTTTGAATTTTTGAAGAAATTAGCAGAAAATTTTCCGGAACTCAATATAAAATGGTTTTTAACAGGTGATGGTGAAATGATTCAATCATCCCCTACTCCACTTCCTGAAAATCCATCCCGTAAAGTTGATGAAGAGAAAGACAAAAGCACAAAATCTTTTTCAACATTCCCGGATGAAATCATAAAAATTTATCCGGACGGAACTTTTGAAGTTTTAAAAAGAAGAAATCAATAAATCAAGGTTAGAACCAATTTTCGTTTATGTGGGGTATTTCTGAATTCACATAAATATATTCCTTGCCAAGTCCCCAAATTAAGCTTTCCGTTAGTAACAGGAATACTGATATGACTTCCTATCATGGCCGCTTTAATATGGGCCGGCATATCATCCGGACCTTCAAGTGTATGTGTATAATAAGGTTGATTCTCCGGAGCTAAACGGTCAAAAGCCGATTCCAAATCCATCCTGACCGACGGATCATAATTTTCATTCACCATGATGGCGGCAGAAGTGTGTTTAATAAATATATGTAAAATTCCCGCTCGGACACCTGTTAAATCTATTACCGGGTCTATATGTTCATCAATTAAATGGAATCCGCGCCCCATGGGCGGTAAAACTATTTCCCATTGCTTTGTCATATCGGATTTTATTTCTTCAAAAATATGGAAATAAACTAAAAAACGGCCTCTCAAAAAGAAGCCGTTTTACAATATTTAAGCCGGTAACAAAAATTATTCTTGTTTGTCTTCTCTGTTATTATTAAAACGTCCGGATCTTCGTTGGTTTTGATTTCGCCCGGGTCTTGAACCTCTATTGGAAGGGCGCCTTTCTCTTCTTTCGGGCTCTTTATAACCTTCGGGTTTGGGAAGTAGAATTTTTCTTGAAAAACGGAGTTTTCCGTTGTTTTCCATTCCGATAAGCTTAACCTTGACCTTATCTCCTACTTTAAACACATCATTTACATCATTTGTTCTTTTCCAATCTATCTCCGAAATGTGAAGCAAACCCTCGGTGCCTTTTCCTATTTCCACAAAAGCACCAAAGTCTTTAATGGCCACTATCTTGCCTTCATAAACTTCACCCACTTCGGGTTCAATGGCAATACTTTTGATAATTTCAATGGCCTTTTGGATTTGCTCCCGGTCTTTACCCATAATTTCAACCACGCCGTTTTCTCCTTCTTCAGATATAACAATCACTGTTTGTGTGTCTTCCTGCAATTGTTGAATATCTTTTCCACCCTTTCCTATAATGGCTCCAATGAAATCTTTGGGGATGATTACTTTTTCAATCTTCGGCACAAATTCTTTGACATCCGGGCGAGGTTCGGAGATGGTTTCATTCATCTTCTCTAAAATATACATCCTTCCCTCCTTTGCCTGATTCAATGCTTTTTCAAGAATTTCTCTTTTCAAATCTTTGATCTTAATATCCATTTGACAGGCTGTGATTCCGTCTTTGGTTCCCGTAACTTTGAAATCCATATCACCCAAATGATCTTCATCACCCAATATATCCGAAAGAACGGCATAGTTTCCTGATTCTTCGTCATAAATCAATCCCATGGCTATTCCTGAAACGGGTTTTTTTAGTTGAACTCCGGCATCCATCAGTGCCATACTTCCTGCACAAACCGTAGCCATGGATGATGAACCGTTGGATTCCAATATATCCGAAACCACACGTATGGTATAAGGGGTATCTTCGGGAATCATCGGTTCCAAAGCTCTTTGGGCCAAATGTCCGTGACCGATTTCCCTTCTTGATGTCCCTCGCAAAGGTTTAACTTCACCCGTGGAGAAAGGCGGAAAATTATAATGCAAATAAAACTTTTCTTCATCTTGGAAAGAAACCCCATCTATCACATTAACATCCATGGAAGTCCCCAAAGTAACCGTTGCCAACGCTTGCGTCTCCCCTCTTGTAAAAATGGCTGAACCATGCACCGAAGGCAAATAATCCACTTCCGTCCAAATGGGACGTATATCGGTCAATGATCTGCCGTCCAATCTTTTTCCTTCTTTCAAAATCAAATCCCTGACAGCTTGTTTTTTCACATCCGAAAAATAAGACGAAATCAACTTGCCTTTTTCTTCCAAAGTTTCTTCATCAAATTGCTCCATCAACTCTTCTTTCACCGCATCAAATTTCTCCTTACGCTCTTGTTTCCCGGTTCCTTGCTTGGCTATTTCATAAATTTTATTGTAAGCAAAATCTTTTACCTTATTATAGAGTTCCTCATCCATTTCTTCTTCTTCATACTCTCTTTTCACCTTCGCCTTTTCCACTTTAGAAGCAAATTCTTTCTGTGCTTCAATTTGTTTTTTGATAACCTTGTGCGCATATTCTATGGCTTCCAACATTTCGTCTTCACTCACCTCGTTCATCTGTCCTTCCACCATCGTCACCGAATCATAGGTGCCACCCACCATCAAATCAATGTCGGCCTCTTCAATATCTTTCACTCCGGGGTTGATAATAAATTCACCGTCTTTTCTGATCACTCTGACCTCCGAAATCGGTCCGTCAAATGGAATATCCGATACCGCAATAGCCGCCGAGGCCGCCAAGCCGGCCAAAGCATCGGGTTGAACCTCTTCATCATATGACATCAACTGAATCATCACTTGTGTATCATGACGATAATCTTTCGGAAAAGCAGGACGCAACACCCGGTCCACCAAACGCATCACCAGAATTTCTTCACTTGAAGGGCGTCCTTCACGCTTAAAAAATCCACCCGGAAACTTTCCCGACGCCGAAAATTTCTCTCTATAATCAACCGTGAGCGGGAAAAAATCCACATCCGGTTTCAAATCTTTGGATGAAACCACTGTGGCCAACAACATGGTTTTTCCCATTTTCACAACAACCGAACCATCGGCTTGCTTGGCCAATACACCGGTTTCCAAAACTATTTCTCTTCCGTCATCCAATCGTATGGTCTGACTGATAGGTTTAGGCATACTCATAATTCTAAAATCTTTTTTGGTTTAAATCAAAAAAAGGGCAGTCGCCTGCCCTTCCCTCCTTATTTTCTTAATCCCAGCGCTTTAATAATCTTACGATAGCGCTCAATGTCATTCTTTTTCAGGTAGTTCAATAACTTTCTTCGCTTCCCCACCAACTTCACCAAAGCACGCTCGGTGCTATAGTCATGCTTGTGTTTTTGTAAATGCTTTGTCAAATGATTGATACGATAAGTAAACAATGCAATTTGTCCTTCCGGCGATCCGGTATCCGTCTCGGATTTGCCGTACTTCTTAAAAATTTCTTTCTTAACTTCCGGTGTTAAATACATGCCAATATTATTTTAATGATTTTTATGTATTTCAAGACGCAAATATACAACATTTTATCAATCCCGCAAATTCATTTTTCTTTTATTTTCAGGGCGGCTCCCGGCTTCGCCGGGACCGTGCTATCCGCTACAAGTATGCGCCCGCCACCCCTTTTTGATAAACGCATCTCAGCAAGTCTCCTTGTCAAGCGGCGGAGCCTTGCTAAGATGCATCAAAAATGGCGTGCCGGTTTGCATAGCTTTTCGCTTCTATCACTGCCGCAAATATATACGGCACGATTTTTGTTATTTTATAATTTGTTATTCTATAAATAACCGGAAAACCTGTAAATTTCACAAATGAATTTACTTTTAAATCCCCATGAATCTTCCTTTAAAAACTCATTTAAAAAAAAGCTGTATTTTTGTGTTAAAATTAAATGTTAAAAATTATTAAAATAATCCGTCTATGAAGATATATAAATACTTGTTTTTACCTATATTATTAGTTGCCGCAATAAGCATATCGTATGCGCAACCACCCAATGATGATTATGCCAACGCTTTTAACGTAACCAATTTGATAGGAGGTTGTTCACCAAATGCCGCCTATACAACCCTGAATGCCACCGGTGATAAGGATCCCGGAGGTTGTTGGGACACCAACCCCGACTATAACGTATGGTTCAAATTTCAAGCCCCCGCCTCGGGACAAATAAAAATTACAGTAGACATCGGAGGTCCCAAAGGTGACATGCTTGCAACGGATATAGCGCTTTGGGAAAGCGATGGAGAAACTGAAATCAAATGTTCCAAATACATCTATGGCGACGATGATGTTGTACTTCAATACGTAGGATTAACCCCTAATCAATGGTACTATATCAGTGTGGATTCCGAAGGCGCTCCCGGAACTTTCACCCTTTGCTTGGACGACCAGGTAGACTACGATTATTATGAAGGCGCCTTGGATGTAACAAATCTGATTAACAGCTGTTCCGCTGATGCTGAATTTACTACCGAAGGTGCTTCGCAAGACCGGCAAGCCGCAAGTTGTTGGAACACTTATCCCAACTACAACCGTTGGTTTAAATTCACCGCTCCCGCTTCAGGCGTCATTCGTGTTTTGGTGGATCGCGGAGGAACCAAAGGAACGATTACGCATATCAATGCCGCCATCTGGGAAGCCGACGGAACAACAGAAGTAGCTTGTAACCGATATGTCATCAGTGACAACGACGTGGTTGTTCAATCCCTCAACCTGACGCCGGGAAATACCTATTACATAAGTGTTGATAATACAACCGACGAAGGACGCGGTTCATTCACCTTATGTTTATATGACACCCCGGATTATGATTTTTACGAAGGTGCTTATGATGTGACCTCTTATATCAATTCATGTTCCGCTCCATCGGAATATACCACCATTGGAGCCACACCCGACCGTTCGCCCGCATCATGCTGGAATACCAATCCCAATTACAACCGTTGGTTTAAATTTCAAGCGCCTGCAACCGGGCACATACGTGTTGTAGTAAGCCGGGGAGGTGCCAATGGTGACATCACCAATGTAAATGCCGCCATTTGGGAAGCCGACGGTATTACGGAAGTTTCTTGTAACCGATATGTCAACTCTTCCGATGAAGTAATCGTACAGTCCAACAACGTCACACCCGGCCAATGGTACTATATAAGTGTAGATAATGAAGGAGACTTTTCTAGAGGAGCCTTCACACTATGCTTGTACGACACGCTGGATTATGACTATTATGAAGGGGCCTATGATGCTACTTCATTTATCAATTCCTGCTCTTCCAACGGACAATTCACCACCGAAGGCGCCACTTCCGACCGGAATGCCGCCAGTTGTTGGAATACTTCACCCACCTATAACAGATGGTTCAAATTTCAAGCAAGCGCTCCACAAATTTCCATTACGGTTAAACGTGGAGGTAGCCAAGGAAGTATCCGGAATATCAATTTGGCACTTTGGGATTTTGACGGAACAACCGAGCTGGCTTGTTCCAGATATAACACAAGTTCGGATGAAGTAACCCTTACATATGGTGGACTGACAACCGGAAACTGGTATTATTTTTCCGTGGATAACTACGCTTCTTGGGCACGGGGAACATTCACCATTTGTATGAACGACCAAGAAAAAGTTTGGACAGGAACCCAAGGAACCGACTGGAATGATCCCGATAACTGGGATCCCGTAGGTGTACCAACCAGCGAAGATGTAGTCCGTATTCCCGGTAGCCCGGTTGGAGGAGATGTTTTTCCCGAAACCAATAGCGGACCCGATGCCGAAGTATATACTATCACCATAGAACCCAAAGCCCATGTGATTGTTCCCTCAGGAAAAACTTTAACCGTTTATGCCAATATTCAGCTCTTGGCCAATTCAAACGCTACCGGGGTGATTATTGATAAAAATTCATCCAATGGAATTTATGTTTATGGTAATGCCATATCACAACGCTATATAAAAGGAGGAGATTATCATTATATATCTTCTCCCATTCCCAATGTTTCACAGAATGTTTTTAATGCTGCGTATGCCGTTTATTATTACGATGAACCTTCCGGCGCTAACGATTGGATGGCCGGATGGTTGCCTTTGAACGGATCATTGGAATCAGCCAGAGGATATGCGGCCTATTTTATAAATAATTCCATGCTTACTTTCCAAGGAAGTTCATTGCACTCGGGTGATTATATGATTAGACTCAACAAAACCAACGGAACCGAACCGCCCGAACGGCACGGTTGGAATTTGATTGGAAACCCCTACCCTTCCGCAGTTGATGCCGATGCCTTCTTAAATGAAAACGTTGGTCTTATTGAAAATGCAGTATATTACTGGAGTGATGCCAATGGCGACGGCGTTTATGAAACGGCCGATTATGCCGTTTGGAACGGAACGGGTCATACCGGACAAGGAGGTACACTGGCTCCGGACGGTATCATTGCTTCTCATCAAGGGGTAATGGTGGTTACCATAGATGACGGAAACCGTATCCTTTTCACCAATGCCATGCGTACCGTTCAAAATGAGCCGTTTTTCCGTCCGCAAAAAACCATACCTCGTATCAAATTGATGATGCATGATGACCGTTTTGCAAGTGAAGTTTTAGTTGCTTTCCGGGAAGGTGCTACGCGTGATTTTGACATGATGTATGACGGAAGAAAACTGAGTAAAACAAACCGGTTGGTATTTTATGCCAAAGCCGGTGATAATAAACTTTCCATCGATGCATTGTCTCTCGAAGAGTTGGATCAAAAAGAAACAATTGTTCCTTTGTATTATTCCACCACCCTTCAGGGTCAAAAAGCTATTCAAGTAACAATGCTTGAAAACCTGGATGAACATGATGTCTATTTGCATGACAAATATACCGGAAACATGCTTAAATTAGATGAAACATCCGAATATACATTCCAATCATCAGAAGGAACTTTCACTGACCGTTTTGAATTGATTTTCAGACCGTTACATTACAAGGATTCTTCAATGGAAACGGATGTAACAGTCTACCCCAATCCGGTAACCGACTTTCTCCATATAAATTCCGGTCAAAAAGAATTTTCGGATGTTTATATTTATAACACGGACGGCAAATTAATTTACAGTCAAAACAATCTTTCGGGAGTTCATCGTGTGAGTGCCGAAAATTGGCCGGCCGGTGTTTACATGGTTAAGATTGTGAAGGGAGAAGAAACCCGGATATTTAAGATCATCAAGAAATAAGAAAACATCATAGCAATTAAAACGGGCTTGGATTTCAAGCCCGTTTTTTGTTATATTTATTTCCAAATAAAAACAAAATGAAAACGCTGAATACTTTTACGGATTACAAGGTTAAAGACATTTCATTGGCTGAATTAGGCCGGAAAGAAATAGAAATGGCGGAATATGAAATGCCCGGCTTGATGTCGCTCAGAAAAAAATATGGGAAAAAAAAACCCCTTCAAGGTGCTAAAATCACCGGTTCATTGCATATGACCGTTCAAACGGCGGTTTTGATTGAAACACTTGTTGAATTAGGCGCCGATGTGAGATGGGCAAGTTGTAATATTTATTCCACGCAAGATCATGCGGCGGCCGCCATAGCCGCCAGAGGAATTCCGGTTTTTGCCTGGAAAGGTGAAACATTGGAAGAATATTGGTGGGCCACCGAACAAGCACTCACATGGCCTGACGGATCGGGTCCCGACTTGATCATTGATGACGGTGGCGATGCCACGCTCATGGTTCATTTGGGCTATGAAGCC
>Ga0256832_1000720_pt1 | contig 21724 bp, 22 predicted proteins | sample 134614metaG_FD_190534 | JGI IMG/M metagenome (GOLD analysis project Ga0256832, IMG submission 190534) | Hydrothermal vent microbial communities from Lau Basin, Pacific Ocean - 134-614 | ecosystem: Environmental > Aquatic > Marine > Hydrothermal vents | place: Pacific Ocean: Lau Basin | collected... | reverse complement strand
CAAGTGTCCCGTGGAACCCAAGTTCGACTGAACCGACGATCACAACAAGGAGAGAGCCATGGCCGAGATCACCCTCCAGGGCAACCCCATCCACACCAACGGCGAGCTGCCCGCGGTGGGCAGCACCGCACCCGATTTCTCGCTGGTGGACGGCGAGCTGAACGACGTCTCGCTGGCCGACTTCAAGGGCAAGAAGAAGGTCCTCAGCATCGTCCCCAGCCTGGACACCGGCGTCTGCGCCACCTCCACCAAGGTGTTCAACGAACGCCTGGGCGGACGCGACGACGTGGTGGTGCTGATCGTCTCCGCCGACCTGCCCTTCGCCCAGGCCCGCTTCTGCGAGGCCGAGAACACCGACCGGGTCAAGACCCTGTCGATGATGCGCAACCGCAACTTCGCCAAGGACTACGGGGTGCTGATCACCGACGGGCCGCTGGCCGGCATCACCGCCCGCGCGGTGCTGGTGCTGGACGAGGACAACAAGGTGCTGCACGCCCAGCTCGTGCCCGAGATCGCCCAGGAGCCCGACTACGACGCGGCCATCGCCGCACTGGGCTGAACCGGAATGCCCCTCCCCCGCTTGCGGGGGAGGGTCGGGGAGGGGGCAGCGTTCCCCCCTCACCCTGACCCTCTCCCCCAAGGGGGAGAGGGGACGGTTTTCATGACCCTGGGGTGTACCGCCCCGTATCATGACAGTTAGTGGTGTCGGTGGGTTTCGTTCCTCAACCCCACCGGCGAACATGCCGCAGTATCACCCTCAGGAGAGGTTCATTCATGCTGATCTTCGAACAATCCCGTCCCGGCCGGCGCGCCTTCGCCCAGGCCCCCAAGGTGATGCCGGAGCTGGATGCCATCCCCGAGCGGTTCCGGCGGCGCGAGCGCCCGCTGCTGCCGGAGGTCTCCGAGATGCAGGTGGTGCGCCACTACACCCGGCTGTCGCAGAAGAACTTCTCCATCGACACCCACTTCTACCCGCTGGGTTCCTGCACCATGAAGTACAACCCGCGGGCCTGCAACAGCCTGGCGATGCTGCCGGGCTTCCTGGGGCGCCACCCGCTGGCGCCGCTGAGCCACAGCCAGGGCTTCATGGCCTGCCTGTTCGAGCTGCAGGAGATGCTCAAGGAGGTCACCGGCATGAGCGCGGTGTCCCTGGTGCCGGCCGCGGGCGCCCAGGGCGAGTTCGCGGGTGTGGCCATGATCCGCGCCTATCACGACAGCCGCGGCGACAGCGCGCGCACCGAGATCATCGTTCCCGACGCGGCGCACGGCACCAACCCCGCCACCGCGGTGATGTGCGGCTACAAGGTGCGCGAGATCCCCACCGACGCCGAGGGCGACGTGGACCTGGAGGCGCTGCAGCAGGCGGTAGGGCCGCAGACCGCCGGCATCATGCTTACCAACCCCTCCACCGTGGGCGTGTTCGAGCGCAACATCGAGCGCATCGCCGCCATCGTGCACGAGGCGGGCGGCCTGCTGTACTACGACGGCGCCAACCTCAACGCCATCCTCGGCAAGTGCCGGCCCGGCGACATGGGCTTCGACGTCATCCACATGAACCTGCACAAGACCTTCTCCACCCCGCACGGCGGCGGCGGGCCCGGCGCCGGCCCGGTGGGCGTCTCGGAGCGGCTCAAGCCCTTCCTGCCGGTGCCCATGGTGGCGCAGGACGGCTATGGCGACTACTACTGGCTCACAGAGAAAGAGCGCCCGCAGAGCATCGGCAAGCTGATGACCTTCGCCGGCAACGCCGGGGTGCTGCTGCGCGCCTGGGTGTATGCGCGCATGCTGGGGCGCGAGGGCATGATCCGGGTCGCCGATCACGCCACCCTGAACGCCAACTACATGGCGCGCCAGCTCGAGAAGGCCGGGTTCGAGCTGGCCTATCCCAAGCGGCGCGCCACTCACGAGTTCATCGTCACCCTCAAGCGCCAGGCCAAGGAGCTGAAGGTCACCGCCATGGACTTCGCCAAGCGGCTGCTGGACTACGGCTATCACGCGCCGACCACCTACTTCCCGCTGCTGGTGCCGGAGTGCTTCCTGATCGAGCCCACCGAGACCGAGGCGCGCGAGGAGCTGGACGGCTTCATCGAGGCGATGAAGGCGATCCAGCGCGAGGCGGAGCAGGAACCGGACACCGTGCGCTCGGCGCCCCATACCCTGCCGGTGCGGCGCCTCGATGACGTGCGCGCGGCGCGCGAACTGGACCTCCGCTGGACCCCGCCTGCCTGAGACGGTGTCGGAGTTCTTCGACAACCGCGGCCTGCTGCGTGCCTGGCGCGCCCTGGGCTATTCCCTGAAGGGGCTGGCCGCCGCCTGGCGTCACGAGTCCGCCTTCCGCCAGGAGGTGCTGATCGCCCTGATCGTCCTGCCGCTGGGGCTGTGGCTGGGCGAGGGCGGGGTGGAGAAGGCGCTGCTCGCCGGGAGCTGGCTGCTGGTGCTGGTGGTGGAGCTGCTCAACTCCGCCATCGAGGCGGTGGTGGACCGCTTCGGCCCCGAGCATCACCCCTTGGCCGGACGCGCCAAGGACCTCGGCTCGGCGGCGGTGTTCGTCGCCATCCTTCAGGCCCTGCTGGTGTGGGGGCTGTTGCTGGGCGGTCTTTTCATCTGAATCCCTTCTCCGGATGCGGGCCTGGTGGCGGCGCCTGTCGGATGCGCAGCGGCTCCGGCGGTGCGTCGTCAGATGCCTGCATCGGTCGCCAACTGGAAGCCGGCCTGGGGGAAATGGTTGTCGAACGCCAGGGCATGGTCGAGGCCCAGGCGCGCCATCACCGTGAAGCTGGTGCAGTCGGTCAAGCTCCATCGCTTGTCGGCGCGCTGCCTGAAGAGGTCCAATGCCTTGCAATAGTCGGCGGGTGCGACGAATACCAGCTTCATTCCTTGTCGCCATACAGATGGTCGTCATGGTGTCTGGCGGTCGAGCCGGCCGAACCTTCCGCCATGCCGACGATCTCCAGCAGGGGATCGACGCCGTCTCTGTCCTGCTCGCGGATCTGCTCGTCCACCAGCTCGCGCAGCAGGGCGCTGATGCTCTTGCCGCTGCGCCTGGCCTTGGCTTTGAGGTAGCGGTACTGGCGCTCTTCGAGCTGGATTTGAGTGCGGTGCATGTCGGCCTGTCCTCGATTGCGGGCCGTCATGATGTAAAGAACTGTGATGTCATTGCGGCCGAGCTTCAAGTAGGATCCGGGATTTCTTCGCTCCGGCACCGGCTGCGCCGCTGCCACCGGCCGAAAAGACCGGCGTATTTCGAGCTGTCGCCTCACCTCCCGATGTCGGTTTTCTCGAGTACGGTGGGTTGGGGTATTCCCGGCTGGTAGCGCCACCGTCGGCGACCAATAATGTCGCTCATCCGGTGCGCTGAGTCGCCGGAACCATGGCCGAGGGGGGCATGATGGACAGGCGAGTGGCGAAGGTCGAGCGCTTCGGCAATCTGCTGGTGGAGCTGTTTCACTATCTGGCGCTGTTCGTGATCGGGGCGACGGTGGTGTGGTCGGCGATCCACGAGTACCTGCAGATGATGGACAAAGGCTATGCGGCGCTGAAGGACATCCTGCTGCTGTTCATCTATCTCGAACTCGGCGCCATGATCGGGATCTATTTCAAGACCCGGCGCCTGCCGGTGCAGTTTCTGATCTTCATCGCCATCACCGCGCTTTCGCGCCACCTGGTGATCGACGTGCAGCAGGTGTCCGAGACCTTCCATCTCTATCTGCTGCTGGCCATCTCGGTGGCCATCGTCCTGTTGGCGGGGGCGCTGCTGATCCTGGCGCTCTCGGCGCGGCGCTATGGTCGTCCGGAGGACGAGGTGGCGGCCGGTTCCGACGCGGATATGGCGGCCTCTCCCGAAGGCAACAATCGATAGAGTAAATCTATCAATAGATATCCAATTATCAATTGGATGAATCTATCGTCTCCCCCCATGATGTGTCTTGTAACGCGATGCGGGCATCGGGCCCGCCGGTCCAATTTCAACCAGAGAGGAACACATCATGGAAAACGCAACCCAGAACACCACGGTCGGCATGCCCCGGCTGAACGAACCCGCACCCGCCTTCGAGGCGCCCACCACCCATGGCGTGAAGCGCCTGGAGGATTACAAGGGCCGCTGGCTGGTGCTGTTCTCGCACCCGGCGGACTTCACCCCGGTGTGCACCACCGAGTTCATCGCCTTCGCCAAGGCGCATGAAGACTTCCAGGCCATCGGCTGCGATCTGCTGGGACTGTCGATCGACAGCAACTATTCGCACATCGCCTGGGAGCGCAACATCAAGGAGAAGTTCGGCATCGAGATCCCCTTTCCGATCATCGCCGATCTCTCGATGCAGGTGGCCAAGGCCTACGGCATGATCCAGCCCGGCGCCAGCGACACCTCGGCGGTGCGCGCGACCTTCGTGATCGATCCGCAGGGCGTGCTGCGCGCGATGATCTACTATCCGATGACCAACGGCCGTTCGATCGCGGAGATCCTGCGTCTGGTCAAGGCGCTGCAGACCAGCGATGCGGAGGGCGTGGCCACCCCGGAGAACTGGCAGCCCGGCGACAAGGTGATCGTGCCGCCGCCGGCCACCGCCGAGGAGGCCGAGGCGCGGATGCAGGCCGGTTACGAGTGCACCGACTGGTACTTCTGCAAGAAGGCGCTCTGATATTTCTACCGCGCATCAAAAAACCCCGGCCCTGGCGGGTCGGGGTTTTTTCGTAAGCGGCTTCTGCTCAGTCGTAGAGGTACTGGGGGTTGCCGGCGTTGGCGTTGGCCTTCGCCTGCTGCACCGCCATCCTGCCCTGGAACTCGGCGGCCTTGGCCAGCTTGATCGCCTTGTCGAAGTCGCCGGTCTTGGCGGCCTCCTGGGCCTTCTTCAGCAGCTTGCCGGTGTCGCGCCATTCGTTCTTCATCTGGGCCGCGGCCTTGCGGGCGGCTTCGGCGGCGCTGTAGGCCTTGTCGAAATCGGCCTGGCTGGCGGCCAGAGCGGAGCCTGCCATCAGCAGCGACAGGGCGGCGGCGGTGGTCAGTCGTTTGATCATGATGTTCTCCTGCTCCCTTGTGGTTGGTCCTGTGGGGTGGTTGTTGTGGCCTGTCTGGGCAGGCATCGACGCCATAAGGTACCATCCCCGCCCGTCCTTTTCACCACCCCGGGAGATCCCATGTCGGCACTCATCTGCGGCTCCATGGCCTATGACACCATCATGGTGTTCCAGGACCAGTTCAAGAACCACATCCTGCCCGAGCAGGTGCACATCCTGAACGTGTCCTTCCTGGTACCGGAGATGCGCCGCAACTTCGGCGGCTGCGCCGGCAACATCGCCTTCAACCTGAAGCTGCTGGGCGGCGAGGGCCTGCCGATGGCCACCGTGGGGGAGGATTTCGGCCCCTATGCCGCCTGGATGGACCAACAGGGCGTCTCCCGCGCCGGGCTGCGCGAGATTCCGGGGGAGTTCACCGCCCAGGCCTTCATCACCACCGACCGGGACGACAACCAGATCACCGCCTTCCACCCCGGGGCCATGAACCATTCCCACGAGAATCGCGTGGACGACCATTCGGGCATAACCATCGGCATCGTCTCGCCGGACGGCCGCCAGGGCATGATCGAGCACGCCGAGCAGTTCGCCGAGGCGGGCATCCCCTTCATCTTCGATCCCGGCCAGGGCATGCCCATGTTCGACGGCGAGGAACTGCTGCGCTTCGTCGATCAGGCCACCTGGCTGGCGTTCAACGACTACGAGGCGCGCCTGATGGAGGAGCGCACCGGCCGCAGCATCGAGCAGCTCGCCGGCGAGGTGGAGGCGGTGATCGTCACCCGTGGCGGCGAGGGCTCGCTGATCTACGTTGGCGGGCGCTGCCTGGAGATCCCCACCGCCGCCCCGCGCGCCCTGGTGGACCCCACCGGCTGCGGCGACGCCTATCGGGCGGGCCTGCTGTACGGCCTGATGAACGACCTGGACTGGGAGCTGACCGGCCGGATCGCCTCCCTGATGGGCGCGATCAAGATCGAGAGCCAGGGACCGCAGAACCACAGCTTCGACCGCGCCGGCTTCGAGGCCCGTTTCCGCGAGAGTTTCGGCATGGCGCTCTGAGACCCCCGGCGGCGCCGTTTGGGATGCCGATCCGAATGGAGCGTCGCGGCTGAAGCCGCTCCCACAAGCACTGGGGATATGTTTCGCTGTGGGAGGGCCTTCAGGCCCGACAGTCATTTCGCTCAGCGCGCTTCCCCCATCCTAACCTCCCCTGTGAGCGGGGAAGGGACTGCACAGGTGCTTTTCCGAGATGGCCTGCCGCACAGCGGCAAGGAGACAGCGTCTCCTGCCTGGCTCGGTCAGAGCCGCGTCAGGCCGGTGAGCATCGGCAGCGTATCTTCCCGCTGGACCACCGCCTGCGGGGGGCGGGTGCCCCAGCGGACCGAGAGTTCCACCCGTGCAGCGAGGGCCTCCACCGGCTCGCCCGGCTGGCCCACCACCGCGATGCTGCCCCAGTCGGTGGGCAGGATCTCGCCGTCGAAGCCGTCCTGGCGCACCGGCACCACGCGGCGCGGGTGTTCGTCCGGCATCAGGAACACCGTCACCGGGCCCTGCCGGCCCTGCACCACCAGGTGGATGCCGGTGCGGTTGCGCATCAGGCACTCGCCGGCGAAGTTCACCTGGCCGATGTCGCCGGCCAGGCGGGCGCCGAAGCGGGCGAACACCTCCTCGACGCGCGACTCCGGCACCGGCCCCGGATGATGCAGGTGCCTGGCCTCGTCTTCGATGTGGTCCACCACGCTCTGGGCCAGCGCCATGTGGGTGCGCTCGCTGCGCGCCTCGTAGAGCGAGGCCATGCTCACCGCCACCGCCAGCATGACGCTGGCCGCGGCGGCCACCCACACGGGGCGGCGGCGTTCCGCCTGGCGCTCCATGCGCACCGTGAGCCGGATTCGTTCCGCCAGTTCGGGCGGCGGCTCGGGGGCGTTGAGCAGGTGGCGCAGGGCGGCCTCACGGGCCCGGGCACGGCTGGAGAAGCGGGCGCATTCCGTGCATTCGGCCTCGTGCGCCAGCAGGGCCTCGTCGGCGCACTGCGGGTCCTCCAGCAGCAGGCGGCGAAATTCAAGGCAGTTCATGACGGTTCTCCGGCAGTCCCTCGTCCAGCATCTTGTGCAGCAGCTTGCGCGCCCGGAAGACGCGGGTGAGGACGGTATTCGGCTTCAGGTCCAGCATGCGGCCGATCTCCTTGCAACTGAAACCGCCGATCACCTGCAGCAGCAGCGGGTCGCGGTACTGGCGGTCGAGGCGCTGCAGGGCGCGGCGCAGGCTGAAGGCCTCGGTGCTGGTGTCGTAGCCGCGCACCGGCACCTCGGGCAGGCTGTGGGGGTCGCGCACGTCCGGGCGGCGGCGCTCATAGAGGCGCGCATGCTCGTTGCGCAATATGGTGTAGAGCCAGGCGCGCGCGGTCTTCACGTCTCGCAGCGTCTGCTGCGACCGCCAGGCGCGCAGGAAGGTCTCCTGCACCAGATCCTCGGCCTGGTCGGGGTTGTGACACAGGCTCATGGCGTAGCGGTACAGCTCCGGCGTGAGCGCGCCCACCAGAGCATCGAATTGTTCGCCCAGTTCTCCCATGCCCACTAGACCGGCGCATGCCCGGGAACATTGCACCGCGGGAAGCCGGTTCCTCTCCTGCCGCGTCGTTTGGTGCGGCTTCCATTGTCCCTAAAGTTTTTGCGTGATCGGTCGAAACACATGACGACGCGGGCCTGCTGTCCCCAGGGCCTCTGCCCCGCCACCCCTTCTTGCCCCCACCCCGCAGGAAGTCCCGCCCCGCTGCTGCGCGGGCGTGCCGCAAACGACAAGACAACGACGAGGATGTTCTCGATGGCACTTTTTCGAATGGTGACGAACCTGTCGGTCCGTAGCAAGCTGCTGCTGATGCTGGCCCTGCCGATGCTGGGGCTTATCTGGTTTTCGGTGCAAGGGGCGGTTGCACAGCTCGATATGGCGCACCGGATGGAACGGCTGCAGCGCCTGAGCGCCTTCAGCGTGCAACTGGCCGAGACGGTACACGAACTGCAGAAGGAGCGCGGCCTGAGCGCCGGCTTTCTGGGTGGTGATGGTTCGCGTTTCGCCACCGAGCTGAAGGCCCAGCGGAAGCGCGTGGATGCTCGGGTGGGAGAGCTCGAGACGAGTTGGAGAGCAATGGATGCGGGCCCAGAACTGGTGCGCCGCTTCCAGTCGGTACAGGTCCTTTTGGGGCGTCTGCGTAGTTTCCGCAGACAGGTGGACGACGGAACGGTGACCTTGGAGGAGATGCTGGGCTTTTATTCCCGCCTGGACGCATTGATGCTGGATTTCGTGCTTCGCTTCGCTTTTGTAACCGACACTGGGCGCGTGACCCGCGCGGTGATCGCCTACGGCAACTTTCTGATGGCCAAGGAACGCGCGGGCCTGGAGCGTGCTGTGCTCACCAATGCCTTCGCCGCCGATCGTTTCGCGCCGGGTCAGTTCAGGCGTTTCACCGAACTGGCGACCGCCCAGGAGACCTATCTGGACGTGTTCGACTCCCTGGCCGACCCGGATGCGGTGCAGGACTACCTGGCGGTGCGCCGTTCGCCGGCGGAACAGGCGGTGCAGCGGCTGCGCCGGGTCGCCTTCGACAAGGCGGAGACGGGCGGCTTCGGGGTGGATCCGGAGGATGCCTTCCAGACCCTCAGCCGCCGTATCGAGGGGCTGAAGAAGGTGGAGGACCGTCTCTCGGCACGTCTCATGGACGAGCCCAGGGCGATGCAGGCGGCGGCCCATGCCGGGCTGGTGAAGTTCGTCACGGTCTCCGCGGTGGCGGTGGCGGTCAGCCTGCTGCTGGCCTTCCTGGTGGGGCGCGACCTGGTCGGGCGCCTGCGTCAGATGCGCCAGGCGCTGGAGGAGATCGCCCAGGGCGAGGGCGACCTCACCTATCAGCTCGAGATCCAGGGCGACGACGAACTGGCCGGGGTGGCGCGCGCCTTCAACCGCTTCGTGAAGAAGCTGTGCGGCATCATCACCACGGTGCAGTCCTCCACGGTGCAGCTCGCCGCCGCGGCCGAGGAGCTGAGCATGGTGAGCGTGGAGAGCAATCGCACCATCGAGCGCCAAGTGGCCGAGACCGACCAGGTGGCCACCGCCATCGAGGAGATGTCCGCCACCCTGGCCGAGGTGGCGCGCAACGTCCATCGCACCGCCCGGTCCGCCGACCAGGCGCGCGCCGAGGCGGACCAGGGCCGGCAGGTGGAGTCCGAGGCCCTGGGCGCCATCTCCACCCTGGGCGAGGAGATCGAGGCCAGCGCCGGGGTGATCGACGCGGTGGGGCGCGCCAGCGAGACGGTGGACACCGTGGTGGAGGTGATCGACGGCCTCGCCGAGCAGACCAATCTGCTGGCCCTGAATGCCGCCATCGAGGCGGCGCGTGCCGGCGAGCAGGGGCGCGGCTTCGCGGTGGTGGCCGACGAGGTGCGTACCCTGGCGGCGCGTACCCGGGAGTCTACCGACGAGATCCGCAACACCGTGGAGCAACTGCGTTCCAGCGTCGACCAGGCGGTGGAGCGCATGCAGGCCAGCCGCGCCCAGACCGAGGCGGTGGTGAACCAGGCGCAGCAGGTGGACCAGGCCCTGGACACCATCGCCCGCCAGGTCCGCGAGATGGATGGCATGGCCAGCCAGATCGCCACCGCCACCGAGGAGCAGACCACGGTGGCGCACGAGATTGCGCGCAACGTGGTCAATCTCAAGGACCAGTCCGTGCACGCCGCCGCCGGCACCCGGGAGCTGACCAGCGCCGCCGAGCAGTTGGCGCGTCTGGCGGCCGATCTGCAGGGAGAGGCGGGGCGTTTCCGGGTCGCCGGCAGCGGCGAGGGCTGTCCTCTGTGATAGGGGTGGAGTCTCTTGGTGATATCGGCGGTTCAGAAAGCTCGAGTAAACCTGGGGAGAGCAGTCGGCCTTTCATTGACGTCCGGCAGTTCTCTGTTGCAGGCTGTTGATATATAACAGGTGTGTGACGTATGCTCCCGCTCGCACATGTCTGATCCGAGCCTCGATGCGTGGGGCTCGCGCATTCCGGCCCCTTCCCCCGCCCGGAATCGGGTTCGCCAGGCCGGCGAACGCTGTTCTTGTTCGTTCAACTGTTTCCCGGAATTGCCGGAGCGTGCTGTCCCGATTGGGCGACGTTCCCGGCGTCATCGCAGAACGGCCGTTGGCCCCTACCGATGCCGCCCCGGCACGTCGCTTCGAAGTACGGTCGAGATCCTATGAAGAACATTCTCATCGCTGATGCCGACACGGACGATCTGAGGGCCTATGCCGAGGTCCTGAGGGCTGAAGGATTCGATGTCGTGGCCGTTCCCAGCGGCAACCAGGCCCTGCAGCTCGCCGCTCTGGGCACCCTCCCGGACCTGGCGGTATTGCAGGTGGATCTGCCCGACATCTCGGGCCTGAAGGTGGCGCAGGAGTTGCAGTCGCTGGGGGTGTCCAGCCTGTTCGTGTCGCGCTTCGCACAGCGCGAGCTGGTGGACCAGGCGCGCTGCGAGGGCGCCCTGGGCTACCTGGTCAAGCCGGTGGAGGGCGAGGCCCTGCTGGCGGCGGTGCGCGTGGCCCTGGAACTGGCCAACGAGCTGAACGAGCTGGAGGCCAGCCGCGAGCGCCTCACCGCGGCGCAGCAACTCAACCGCAAGATCAGCATCGCCATCGGCATCTACATGGCGCGCTACAACCTGGGCGAGGAGGAGGCCTTCGAGGAGATCCGCGCCTATGCGCGTTCGCAGCGCACCCGGCTGGCGAACCTGTGCGAGGAGATCGTTACCGGCCACGACCGGGCTCACCGCCTGCTCAACCAGATCCAGCAGCACGGCCGCTGCCGCCGGCGCGGCGGGGAGTCCAAGAGCCATTGAGCCCGCGGGCGGCGCCGTGACCGCACGGTTCCCCCGGCGATGAGCTGCGCTCCGCCCACCTCATCCCATGATCTTCACGGCAGCCCCCTGGGGGCGACTAGCCGGTACAGCGCCCGGCCCAGGCGCTCAGTTCCTCCAGCTCCTGCACCGTCAGCGGCTCGCTCAGGTGGAAGCCCTGGCCCGCATCGCAGTGCCAATGACGCAGCAGCTCGAGCTGGTCGGCCGCCTCGATTCCCTCGGCGGTGAGTTCCATGCGCAGGGTGCGTCCGAGCTGGATGATGCCCAGGGCCAGGCTGGCCGCCTCCTCGGAGCGGGTGATGTCGCTGATGAAGCTGCGGTCGATCTTGATCCGCGAGATGGGAAAGCGCCGCAGGTAGCTGAGCGAGGAATAGCCGGTGCCGAAGTCGTCGATGGCGAGACTCACCCCCAGGTCCGCCACCGCGTTCAGGTTGTGGATGGTGGCGCTGGTGCGGTCCAGCAGGGTGCTCTCGGTCAGCTCGATCTCGATCTGCTCCACCGTCAGCTCGTGATCGGCCAGGAGCAGGAACAGGCGGCGCGCGAAGTCGGGATCGCCGAACTGCTGGCTGGCGACGTTGACGGCGAACTGCCACTGCGGATGACGGCTCGCCTGGCGGCACACCTGCTGGAGTATCCAGTCACCCACCGACCGAATCAGTCCGCTCTGTTCCAGCAGCGGAATGAAGCGCGACGGCGGGATGTTGCCCAGCTCAGGATGATGCCAGCGCAGCAGGGCCTCGAAGCCGGCGATGCGCTGGTCCTGCAGCGACACGATGGGTTGGTAGTTCAGGTGGAAGCCCTCTTCCTCCACCGCCTGGCGCAGCGCCTGCTCCAGATCCAGGCGGTCGCTGGACTGGCGGTGGTCGGTATGGCTGAAGAAACAATAGGGGGTGCCGCGCAGCGATTTTGCCCGGTACATGGCGGCGTCGGCGTATTTGAGCAGTGAGTGGGGATCTTCTCCGTCGTCGGGATAAGTGGCCACGCCGATGCTGCCGGTGAGACGGAATTTGCGCCCTTCGAGCAGGAAGGGCTGGTCGAACACCGACAGCAGATGATGGATGACCCGCTCGCAAGCGCCACGATCACGGATGCCGTTGACCACCAGCACGAACTCGTCGCCGCCGAAGCGTGCCAGGGTGTCGCTGGCGCGCACCCGGTCGCGCAGCCGCGCGGCGAGCTGCTGCAGCAGTTCGTCTCCTGCGGCATGGCCCAGGGAGTCGTTGATGTCCTTGAAGTTGTCCAGATCGAGGAACAGCACCCCCATGCGGGTGCCGTTGTGTTCCGCCTGGGCGATGCCCTGCGCCAGCCGTTCCATGAGCTGCTGGCGGTTGGAGAGGCCGGTGAGAATGTCGCTGGTGGCCAGGCGCAGGCTTTCGGCTTCGATGCGGCGCAGCTCGGTGAAGTCCTCGATGGTGATCAGGATCTCTTCCGTTTCTCCGGATTCGGCGTCGCCGGCGAGGCGGGTGGCGTGCACCGCCAGGCAGCGTTTCACGCGTCCTTCGAGCTGCAGCAGCGACTCCCCCTGGTAGCCCTGATGCGCGCGCGCCGAGTGCATCACCGCGGTCAGCTCGGGTATCGGCAGCACCTCGGTCACGAGGTGGCCGATGGGATCTTCCTTCAGCCCCAGGATGCGGCAGGCGGCGCTGTTGACCGAGACGATGCGGTTGCAGGGATCCACCAGCAGAACCCCGCTGGGCAGTTGTTCCAGTATCTTCTTCAGGCGCCGCCCCTGGGCGAGAAAGCGCTGGCTTGTGGAATGGTGGTAGGCGTCCATCGCCAGCCCCATGTCCAGGAAGATGATCTTGGTGAGGGCTTCGATCTCGGCCAGGAAACGCTCCGGTTCGGCCTGTCGCTGCCGGAACAGAAACGGGATCAGTTCCTTCAAGTAATAACGATAGGCGGCGAGGTACCACTTGGGGGCCAGACCGACCCGCTCGTGGATCTCGCCCACCCCGAGGCGGTGTCGGAAATATTCGGGGCCGTAGTCGCCCCCTGTCAGCCCGGTGAAATAGTCGAGCTGCGTCTCGAAGAGCTGGTCGGCCTGGCAGGCTGTCTCCAGGAGCCTTCGGGTGGGTTCGAAGCGGCGGATGAAGTCGTACAGACGGGCCAGAAACTCTTGACCGAAGGGTTCGAGTTCCGATGCCAGGGCTTGCAGGCGTGCTTCGTCGTCGGTAGTGAATTCCAGGCTGGCCTTGCGTTCTTGGATTTCTTTTTCGTCCATGTTCAGCTCGACACGTGGACACTCATCGACTCGGTAATTCATGTTTCCCCTGTGGCGTGGCTAAGGCGGCAGGTGGCATGCGCGGGGCGGGGCGCAGGAAGAAAAGGAAGGCGGGGAAGAGGCCTCGGTGGCCAAACAGGGGCCTGGGAACAGCTCTGCCGGCGAGAATATCCGTTTACGATTCAAGGGTCCAGCCGCAAGGGCGAACCTGATTCCGCAGCGCCGGCTGAATCGCCCCCAAGGACGACCCCACCGAGCGCTCGCTCTCTACCAGTGGTGGGGAAGGCCGGGGAGGGGAAAGGGATGCGACGCGGGAGATCGGAAAAAGCCGCCCGGGTTTCGCTCAGCGTGCTGTCCCCCTCCTAGCCCCCGCAAGCGGGGGAGGGACGGCGTTTCCCCGGACGACGGTGCCGCAGGCGAGGGGGGATTGCAAAGGCGCTTCTTCGAGAGGACCTGCGGCGCTGCGGCAACGATGCGAGGTTGATGTTCCCGGGACGCGTTACCGCAGGTGGAAGGGGCGACGAGACGCCTCCGCGAGCCGCCTGCCCCAGTGAGGTGCGTCCGCCCCATGTGGGTGCTTGGCCGCACCATGTTGGTGCGATCGGTGCGGGGGCAGCAGACCGCAGGCGCGGCATCTTACGGATATTACGATAAAAATTCGGTTGGCATCCCTTTTGCTTCAAGGTGGGCATCGAACAGTGTTTCGATGCCTTTTGAATCACTTATGCAAGCGCCTTCCGGCGTAGAGGGAGATCGACATGAAGATGAGCAAGATCGCAATCGCAACGGGACTGGCCGTGATGGGTCTGTCCGGCATGGCACAGGCGGAGCTGAGCGCCAACATCGGGGCCACCAGCAACTATGTCTGGCGCGGCCAGACCCAGACCCAGGATCAAGCCGCTATTTCCGGTGGTATCGATTACAACCATGACAGCGGCTTCTACGCCGGCACCTGGGTCTCGAACATCGACTGGGGCACAGCCGGCTCCGGCGAGGAGCTGGACCTGTACCTGGGTTTCTCGGGTGAGGCCTCGGGCATCGGCTACGACGTCGGCGCCATCCGCTACGTCTATCCCAGCATCGACAATTCCGATTTCACCGAACTGTACGGCAACGTCACCGTTTTCAGCATGCTGACCGTCGGCCTGGCCTACACCATCGACGGCGAGAGCGGTGGCGCCTACGACAGTGGTGATCTCTACTACTACGGCTCCGCCTCTTTCGACCTCGGTGACGGCTGGAGTGTCGGCGGCACCCTCGGTCACTACAGCTTCGACAAGGCGACCAATTCCGACTACAGCCATGTCCAGCTGGATGTCACCAAGAGCGCAGGCGATTACGGTGACTTCACCTTCTCCCTGTCCAACATCTTCGATCAGGACGGGAACGCCTACGACAACGACCTGATGCCGTTCGTCTCCTGGAGCAAGAGCTTCTAAACAACCCCGACCGCGCCCCGGCCGGTCGGCCGGGGCTCACAGTCATCAGGAGAAAACACAATGAAGCTGGTAGCAGCAATCATAAAACCCTTCAAGCTGGACGACGTGCGTGAGGCACTGTCCGAGATAGGCATCGCCGGGATCACCGTGGTCGAGGTCAAGGGCTTCGGTCGCCAGAAGGGCCACACCGAGCTCTATCGCGGCGCCGAGTACGTGGTGGACTTCCTGCCCAAGATCAAGGTCGAGGTGGCCATCGACGACAGCCAGCTGGATGCCGTGATCGAGGCGATCACCTCCGCCGCGGGCACCGGCAAGATCGGCGACGGCAAGATCTTCGTCTATCCGCTGGAGCAGGTCATCCGTATCCGTACCGGCGAGTCCGGTCCCGAAGCGCTCTGAGTACTGGAGGACAACGACCCATGGAAAACCAGATCTTCGAACTCCAGTATGCACTGGATACCTTCTACTTCCTCGTCATGGGGGCCCTGGTCATGTGGATGGCCGCGGGCTTCGCGATGCTCGAGTCCGGCCTGGTGCGTGCCAAGAACACCACCGAGATCCTGACCAAGAACATCGCCCTGTATGCCGTCTCCTGCATCATGTACATGATCTGCGGCTACGCCATCATGTACGGCGGCGACTACTTCCTGTCCAACATCGCCCTGGACGGCGCCCCCAGCGCCGACGCGCTGACCGCCACCGTGCTCAAGGCTTCGGCCGAGGCCGGCTTCGACGGCGATTCGGTGTATTCCGATGCGGCGGACTTCTTCTTCCAGGTGGTGTTCGTGGCCACCGCCATGTCCATCGTCTCGGGTGCGGTGGCCGAGCGCATGAAGCTGTGGGCCTTCCTGCTGTTCGCAGTGGTGATGACCGGCTTCATCTACCCGATGGAGGGCAACTGGACCTGGGGCGGCGGCTCGGTGTTCGGGCTGTTCAACCTGGGTGACGACTTCGGCTTCTCCGACTTCGCCGGTTCCGGCATCGTGCACATGGCCGGCGCCTCCGCCGCCCTGGCTGCGGTGCTGCTGCTGGGCCCCCGCAAGGGCAAGTACACCAAGGACGGCCGCGTGGTGCCCATCCCGGGCTGTAACCTGCCGCTGGCCACCCTGGGTACCTTCATCCTGTGGCTGGGCTGGTTCGGCTTCAACGGCGGTTCGGTGCTCAAGCTGGGCGACGTGGCCAACGCCAACTCCGTGGCCATGGTGTTCCTCAACACCAACGCCGCTGCGGCGGGTGGCCTGGTGGCGGCGCTGCTGCTCGCCCGCGCCCTGTTCGGCAAGGCCGACCTGACCATGGCCCTGAACGGCGCCCTGGCCGGCCTGGTGGCGATCACCGCCGAGCCTTCCACCCCCAGCCCGCTGGCCGCGACCCTGATCGGCGTGGTGGGCGGTCTGCTGGTGGTGGTGGCCATTCCCACCTTCGACAAGCTGCGCATCGACGACCCCGTCGGCGCCATCTCGGTGCACGGCGTGGTGGGCCTGTGGGGCCTGCTGGCGGTGCCGCTGACCAATTCGGACGCCTCCTTCACCGGTCAGCTGGTCGGCGCCGCCACCATCTTCGTCTGGGTCTTCGTGACCAGCTTCATCGCCTGGCTGGTGATCAAGATGATCATGGGCATCCGGGTCAGCGAGGAGGAGGAGTACGAGGGCGTGGACCTCGCCGAGTGCGGCATGGAAGCCTATCCGGAGTTCACCGGCGCCAAGGGCAGCGGTCTCTGATCGTCCCCGGCAACGGCCAGGGCCCGGCAGAAAGCCGGGCCCTTCCGGAACCCTGCGATCCCCGCCTCGGCGGGGATCTTTCGTTAATGTGAAAAAAACGCAAACCGAACACCCTCCCCCGCTTGCGGGGGAGGGTTGGGGTTGGGGTGGGGGTGGTCAGTGTTCCCCCTCTCCCTAACCCTCTCCCCCAAGGGGGAGAGGGGAAGATTTTCATGACCCTGGGGTGTACCGCTCCGTGTCAAGACAGTTAGCGAGAAAGATCATCAGAGCAGGTACGGCGATCACGGGAGTTCGGTAGCGGGCAAAAAAAGCCCGCCCGAAGGCGGGAGAGGAAACGGAGGATGGAATGGAATGATCACTCGTAGTTCAGCGGCTTGAGCTTCAGCTCGCTGTCGGTGGCTTTCAGGAACCCGTACTTGGCATAGATGGCCTGTGCCGCCGGGGTGCCCAGGTAGGCCAGGTAGCGTTCCGCGTTGTGCGGATTGCGCCCGGTGGCCAGGGTGCCGATGGCATAGCCCACCTTGTGCTGCATGTTGTAGGGCGCGGGAATGGAGACGCCCTCCACCGGCCGGCCCTGGGCCTGGGCGTGCTTGACCTCGGTGGTCCAGACGATGCCCACGTCGGCCTGCCCCTGCTCGATGCGGTAGGGGGTCTCGCGGTGGTGGCGCGAGGTGAACCAGGTCTTGCCGGGCACCGCCCAGCAGCTCTTGCACTTGGCGCCGCCGGTGACCTTGTCGTACAGCCCCAGGTCCTTGAGCATCTGCGAGCCGTAGAACTTGAAGATGCCCTCGGTGAGCGGGTTGGGGTGCGACTGCACCAGGTCGTCGCGGCCCAGGTCCTCGGGGCCTTTGATGCCCTTGGGGTTGCCCTTGGCCACCATCAGCTCCAGCTTGTTGTGGGTGTAGATCATGTAGTCGTGCATGATCCCCTTCTTCGCCAGTTTCTTCAGATGACCCAGGTTGACGCTGGCGAACAGGTCGGGGTTCTGGGCGGTCTTCCGGCCGTCGATGGTCCCCTGGCGCAGGATCTGCCCCTTGAGGATCTGCCCCGGCGGGATGGTCTCGACATAGACGGTCTTGATGTCCGGATTCTTCTTCTGGAAGTCGCGGATCAGCTCCTCCATCACCATGAACTGGTTGCCGGCCAGGTACATGACCAGGTCGGCGGTGTAGGAGTCGCCGATGCGTCCATAGGCGATCTTGCCGTCGGCGTGGAAGGTGCGGTAGTCGTGACCCAGGCCCGCGGCGTCCTTCTTGCCGGAGGCGAGTGCCGGGCCCCCCAGCAGAAAGGCAGTGGCGGTCAGGATCGACAGTGCCCTGCGAATGGGTTTCATGATGCTTTTCTCCTTTGGATGACTTCGGGTATGCGCGGTCGATGCGCACCCTCAGCCTGGGCGCAGAGGGCGGTCCCGGCAATAGGATGGACTACGGGTCGGGCCCTGGAGAAAACCCTAGGTCAGGGCGCAAGGCGTTGACTTGCCGGGATTTCTTCGTCGGTCTCCGGGAGCAGGCCGGCGGCGATGGCGAGTCGGGTCAGCTCGGCGGCGTTGTTCGCCTCCAGCTTGCGCATCAGGTTGGAGCGGTGCAGCTCCACCGTCTTGATGCTGATGCCCAGACGCTGCGCGATGCGCTTGTTGGGCGCGCCGCGCGCCACCTCCAGCAGCACCTCCCGCTCGCGGGGGGTGAGGCCGGCCAGGCGCAGGCGCGCGGCCTCGCGCCGCACCTCGCGGCAGCGGGCCTCCTCCTCCCAGGCCAGCCATTGCGCCACCAGTTGCAGGATGCGGCGCCCCAGGTCGCTGTGCAGCTCCAGGTGGGCGGCGTCGGCGTCCCCGCCGTCGGTCAGCAGTTCCAGCAGGGCCACCACCCGCCCCTGGCGCACCACCGGAAAGGCGAGGTAATGCCGGCCCTCGGTTTCGCACGAGACCGGCTCGCCGCTCTGCACGGCGCGCTGCGCCGCCTCCGGGTCGGCCGGCGACCCCGGGCCGTGCAGCGGCGGGCTGGCGGCGCACACGCCGGCGCCCCCCTGCCGGATGCGTGCCAGCAGCACCTGGCGGGCGCCGAAGCTGCGCGCCAGCAGGTCGAGGATGGACTGCAGGCGCTGTTCGCAGTCCAGGTCCTCGCGCACGATCAGGGCATGCACCCCTTCCAGGCATTCGCAGCCGCCCTGCAGCGCCTCCTCCTGGCGCATCCGCGCCTCGATGTCCTCGCGCAGCTCGTCGTTGGCGGCGATCAGGGCGCGGGTGCGCTCCTCCACCCGCGCCTCCAGCTCGTCGCGGTGGCGCAGCAGCGCCTGGTGGGAATGCCGCAGCGCGCGATGGATGCGCAGGATATAGGCCACGGTGCCCAGCACCAGCAGCAGCGCCGCCAGCAGGGCCGAGATCAGGCCGCGGTGGTCGCGCCACAGGTCGGCCAGGGTGCGCGGCTGCGGGAGGTAGGGGGCGATCTCGAAACGGCGCAGCACCTGGTGCACCCCGTTGTAGTCCAGGGGGATGGTCCAACCGGCGCTGCGCGTGGCGCGCGCCACCGGCCCGTCCGGCGGCATCTGCAGCAGCCGCAGCGCGACCCGGCGTGCCAGCTCCTCGTCGGTGTGGGGCAGGCGCGCGATGGGCCATTCGGGATAGAGGGCGGTGCTCAGGCGCAGCGGAAAGCCGGGCTCGCGGCGCGCGCCCAGGATGCGCAGCTCGTCGGGGCGCAGCTCGCCGGCGGCGATCATGTGCTCGATCACCCCGGTGCGCACGGTGCCCACGTCGGCGCGCCCGGCGAGCACCGCCTGCACGATCTCGCGCTGCGGAAAGCCCAGCCAGAGGGGGCGCATCTCGCGCAGCGGGTCGATGCCCGCCGCCTCCAGGCGGTAGCGTGCCAGGAGGAAGCCGCCGAAGGCCTCCGGGTTGACCGCCGCCAGGCGAAGCCCGCGCAGCGCCTCCAGGCGTTGGGGGCCGTCGGCGCGGGTGAAGATCACCGCGCCGAAGCGGGTCAGGGCGGCCTCGCCGTGGCGGTTGCGCAGGGTGGCGATGCGGGTGGCGCCGAAGTCCACCTCCAGGCTGACGTAATGGGCCGGGTTGGTGAGGGCGAAGTCGAGCTGCTGCTTGCGGATGCGGTTGCGGAAGCCCTCGTGGGTGAGCGGCAGGATCTCGAAGCGGTGCCCCGGAATGCCGGCGGACAGATAGTCCGCCAGCGGCTGCCAGCGTGCACGCGCCTGTTCCCGCCCCTCGAAGGCGAGCACGCCGATGTGCACGACCTCCGGCGCGGAGGTCTGCGCAGCGGCCGCCAGGGGCAGCAGACAGAGCAGCAGGAGCGGGCGGATCATGGAAGGCATCCTATCCCAGAGGATGGCCGGGGCGGGGGTTTATTCCCAGGGCGCCGGGTTCCGCCTGTGGGAGCGGCTCGAGTCAGGTCGGTGTCGCACCGCTGTCTCCCACAAGGAGATTCCTTCGTGGCGTTGCGGCCGATCAGGCCTCGCCCAGACAGCGCTCCCGCACCAGGGCCTGGAGCCTTTCCAGGCTGTCGCAGGCGGCGAGGGTGGCCGCATCCAGGCAGAGCTGGATGCGATGGCCGTCGGCGCGGAACACCGCCGGCAGGGCGGCGTCCACCTGGGGGTATTCGGCGCGGAACTGGTCGCGGTGCAGGAAGCGGCAGGGCAGGGGCAGGCCGTCCACGAAGTCGCGCCAGGCGCCGCGTTCGCGCAGCACCCCGTGGGTGAGCTGGCACAGGTCGCAGGGGTAGGTCTCGGGGGAGAACAGCTTGTGGCCGATGTCGGCGAGGGTGTTGAACAGCCCTGAATCGGCGTTGTAGACGAAGATCAGCGTCGGCATCGGTGAGGGTCCTCGTGAGTACGGCGCACGGCTGTTAAGGTAAGGGACCGGCGCATACGTTGAAATTCTTCGCCCGGCCCCGATGTTGGGACTGTTCAGCCATACCGAAGCAGGCAACAGGAATCCATGGAATTCAAAGACTACTACGAGATCATGGGCGTCTCGCGCGATGCCACGCAGGACGAGATCAAGCGTGCCTATCGCAAGCTGGCGCGCAAATATCACCCCGACGTGAGCAAGGAGCCGGACGCCGAGCAGCGCTTCAAGGAGATCGGCGAGGCCTACGAGGTGCTCAAGGATCCGGAGAAGCGCGCCGCCTACGACCAGCTCGGGGCCAACTGGCAGCAGGGGCAGGACTTCCGCCCGCCGCCGGACTGGGACCAGGGCTTCGAATTCCACGGCGGCGGCTACACCGGGGCCGATGCGGAGCAGTTCAGCGACTTCTTCGAGAGCCTGTTCGGGCGCGCGCGCGGCGGCCGTCGCTACACCTATACCACGGGCGGCGCCGGCGGCTTCGACATGCGCGGCGAGGACACCTACGCCAAGGTGCTGATCGATATCGAGGACGCCTACAACGGGGCCACCCGTACTCTGACCCTGAAGCACACCGAGCTGGGGCCGGACGGCCGTCCGCAGCTCAAGGAGCGCACCCTCAACGTGCGCATCCCCAAGGGGGTGCGCCAGGGGCAGCACATCCGCCTGGCGAAGCAGGGCAGCCCGGGCATCGGCAAGGGCGAGCCGGGCGATCTCTATCTGGAGGTGGAGTTCCGCCCGCATCCCTTCTATCGTGTCGAGGGCAAGGACCTCTATCTGGACCTGCCGGTGGCGCCCTGGGAGGCGGCCCTGGGGGCCAAGGTCAAGGTACCCACCCCGGCCGGCAGCGTGGATCTGAAGATCCCGCCCGGTTCGGCCGGGGGACGCAAGCTGCGTCTGCGCGGCAAGGGCATCCCGGCGAAGCAGCCGGGCGACTTCTACGTGGTGCTGCAGATCGCGCTGCCGCCGGCCGACAGCGACAGCGCGAAGGCGGCCTACGAGGCATTCAGCAAGGCCTTCCCGGGGTTCAACCCGCGGTCGCGCCTGGGGGTTTGAGCGATGAAGCAGCAGATACTTTCCCTGCTCGACGGCGACGTGCTCGAGGACGAGGTGGAACTCAGCCTCGGCGAGCTGAGCAGCGCCTGCCGGCTGCCCGCCGAGGTGTTGCTGGAGATGGTCGAATACGGGCTGATCGAGCCCCAGGGGCGTGATCCGGCGCGCTGGCGCTTCACCGGCGCCAGCGTGCAGCGGGTGCGCTGCGCCCAGCGGCTGCGCCGCGACCTGGGAGTGAATCTCTCCGGGGCCGCCCTGGCCCTGGATCTGCTCGACGAGATCGAGCGCCTGCGCGCCCGCCTGCGGCGCCTGGGGGTGGAGTGACCCCGCTGCCGCCCGGCGCCGGCATCGACCGCCTGGTCTGGGAGGAGCACGCCTGGCGCAACCGTTTGCAGTCGCTGTTCCTGCTGGCGGTGATGGGCGGCTTCCTGGCGCTGCTGGGCTGGCTGCTGTGGGGCCCGGACGGGGTCTGGATGATGCTCTTCACCGGCGCCCTGGGGATCGCCATCGGGCCCAGCGTCTCGCCGCAACTGGTGATGCGCCTCTACGGCGCGCGT
>Ga0256832_1000719_pt1 | contig 21726 bp, 20 predicted proteins | sample 134614metaG_FD_190534 | JGI IMG/M metagenome (GOLD analysis project Ga0256832, IMG submission 190534) | Hydrothermal vent microbial communities from Lau Basin, Pacific Ocean - 134-614 | ecosystem: Environmental > Aquatic > Marine > Hydrothermal vents | place: Pacific Ocean: Lau Basin | collected... | reverse complement strand
TTCAGAATTGTTATAAGGTGAGTTTATCAAGAGAGGCGAATAGTCGCTCTATTTAACGAACTTGATAAGCTCAGATTATGATGATTGTGGGATTTGCAGTCAATTTCTAGTTCTCAGACAGGCTCCTGGGAGCTTGTCCGAGAACTAGCTTCCAAAAAATGCGACCACAATATATAGTGCTTTCCTAACGCGAAAAACACTATATATTGATTGAAATTTTTAAAAACTTAGTTCTCGGACAGCCTCCTAGTACAGCATCCACTTTAAACTGACGGGTTAGTTAATCATAAAATATTTGCAAAAACAAAGAAGTGAATGCATGCCTATCCGTCATTTAAAAAGTGTTGCTGTACTAGAATGAAAATTCAGGCTTGTGCTCAACTCCTACCAGGGGTTTTAAACTGGTTTCAAATAGTGATGTTCTTATAAATTTATTGTCCTGATGCTCTATCTTTAATGCGTGCATGACCGGATCAGTTCCTACAACGATAAAAAGCCGACCGCCGGGCTTTAGCAATTCTTCAAATCTGTTGATATATTCAGGGATGGAGCCTGTTACCGCTATTGCATTGTATTTTTTGTCAAAGACGTTGCCGCTGGCGAGTGCGTCTTTATTTTCCAGGTTATAATTGGCAATATTTACTGAAGCAAGGTTGCTTTCTGCACGTTCCAGAAAGTCGTCATAAATATCAATGCTGTCAACATGCTTTGCCATGCTTGCAATACAGGCTGTGGTATAGCCACTGCCTGTGCCAACCAGCAAACATTCATCGTCAATATCCAGCTCAAGCTCCTGCAGCATTCGTCCTTCAACGCGAGGGAAAAGCATTGATTCACCATGCCCCAGTGGGATTTCAATATCTGCATACGCCAATGAGATTTGCTCTGCCGGGGTAAAAACATCACGCGGGATGCTTTCCATTGTCTGTAAAACCGTTGCATCCAGTACAGACCAGGGGCGAACCTGCTGTTCAACCATATTAAAGCGCGCTTGTTCTAGATTCATGATAATAAGTCCCGTGATTATGTTTTAGATTCAGAGCACTAGAGTACGAATATTAGCCAAAGAAGGCAAGGTTTGCACTCCTTATAGAAAATAAAAAACCCGAATCTTTAAATTCGGGTTTTCAGGAGACTGCTTTCGCACAAGAGTAATCGTTAAAACTACTTCCTGGCTCCAGGTCCATTTATTTCCAGACCGTTTGACATCACAGCTTCAAAATACTCAAGTGCCTTATATTCATCACTCTGCGCCTTGAATGGTTTTGCCCGAATATTTTTATTACAGCCCCCATAGCGACGGTGTAATGTACCCAAAGCACCCCATTTGGAGCGGAATACGGGGAAGTGCGTTGTATGCCCTACAGCCGGACCAAGATTGTCACCCCGAATCCATTTGCTGGCACTATAAACATGGCAATCAGCACATGAGAGATTTAATTGTCCGCGCTTGGCATAAAAGAAGTTTTTCCCCTTGTTGTACCAGGCGATGGCTTTCTCTGTTTTTGGCATGGTGGTGATTTTTGTGCCTTCGGCAGCTTTTGCAATGTAGGCGGACAGAGCGGCAATATTGCCTTTTTTCCACTTGTATGGTTTTTCGCCATTATCGGTCAGGCATTTATTAATATCACCCTCTAAAGTCACAATGGTGTCTTTTGCTTCATCGTGGTAAGGATATTTAGGTCTGATTTTGCTTAGGTCAGAGCCAAAGCAATCTGCAAAAGATTTACCGTTTTTAAATTTCTTTTCCCAAAGTTCTTTGCCTTTATCCAGGTCGATTTCATAAGGCGGAAATTCCTCAATTTCTTCCCACTGGGCGCGAGCATCCTTGTTAAAGGCATAAATACCATTTTTATAATCTGATAAATCAGGATTTGGCATATTTTTTTTGAAATAGGCTCTTAAAGCTTTAAGATCATCTTCAGGTGTTGCCTGTGCAGCGACAAATGGCGTTAACGATAAAGCTAAAAGAGTGACTGATGAAATCAGTTTTTTCATTTATATCCTCCTAAGATACAGTCAGCCATGCTACACATAACTGACTTATATAGTTTTTTTGACTAGATAAACAGGTGACTATTTTTCACCAATTTTCTTTTCGATAGAATCACTCTTTCCCGTGTTGTCCGTCCAGGTAAGTTTTACCGTATCATCTTTTGATCCTGCGTATGAAAATGATAAAAACGGGTTTTTAGAGACAGAGCCACTCCAGTCAGCGGTCAAAACAGGTTTACCATTTGCCTCGACAACGACCTTGGTAATATGATGAGCAGGAATTTTTTTACCTGTTTTCTTGTCTTTTCTAAGACCTGTTTCCATTGGGTGTTTAATCAGTGCCTTAACCTGGATTTTTCCACCTTTCTCTTTTGTACGTAATTTTATTGTTGATTTTGCCATAATGTTTAGCCTCCGCAGCCGCCTTTAGTTACTTTTACATTTGCTTTTGCTGTATAAAACTTGTCACCAGCTTTTACGAGAGCAATAACATCCGTTGTTTTACCCATTTTGAAGCGTGTTTTGATTGCCGGAACAGCACTTTCACCAAAGGTATATTTTGCAGCCAAAGGTGTTGGGTTATTAACCGTGATAAAAATTATTTCGGTTGTGCCGTCTATATCTGAAGAGGCACCAACAGGGACAACTGCTCCATTTTCAGCAATTTCCGGAGCTTTGATTTTGATTTTATCCGATTCCTCGGCATCTGTTGCGCCAAGTAACTTCAAAACATCATCAAGAGACTTTGCCTTAAATGGATCTTTGGCAGCGGTATCTGCATCTGCAAACGCCATGTTCGGGCTGACAATACCTGTTGTAATAGCAGCGCCCGTTGCACTTGCAAAGAGTGCGCTTTTTAGAAAACTTCTACGTTTCATTAAACTTTCCTCAATATAAGAGTTTGTTGTGAATACAAAATTAGAGACTGTAAATAAACTCTACAATACTATCTATTTCTTCGTCTGTGAGAATGGCATGTGGCCCAAATGGGGGCATCATGGAATCTGGATTTTTCACGCGGGGATCAACAATTTGTGCGCGTAAGTCAGACTTTTTGGGAAAACGCCCTTTCATGCCAACCAGCGGAGGAGCAATATTCCCCGGTTGCGTACCACCAACGATATGATGACATGCAAGGCAGTTGCCCTTTTTCTTGTTAAAGGCAAGTTTTTTACCTTCTTCGATTTTATCTCCTGCAATTGCGGTTGCAGAGAAGCCAATAGCCCCAATTAATGTCAGTGCTGTAAATACAGTCTGCACAGTGCGAAAATTTCTTCGCATATTAACCTCCTAAAAATTAATATTTTTTTAATAGATCCCTGAAGTTATGGTTCAGGTGGATAGATATTATCTATTCATGATTTTTGGATATGTCATCGATATAGATTATCTGTAGACTGAGAATACCCTAAAAAAATTTGTTATGCAAAAATAACTTAAAAATCAATAGTATATAAGAACATAAGGACATTTTAATATTCTTAATAAAGGCTAGGTAGCTGTCCGAGAACTAGCTTCCAAAAAATGCAACCACAATATATAGTGTTTTCTTGATGAGAAAAACCACTATATATTGATTGAAATTTTTAAAAACTTAGTTCTCAGACAGGCTCCTAGGGTTAGCGGGGGAAAATCGTCTTACTTTGATGTAAACGCTTTAAGGAGAGTTAATTGTTTTTGCAAATCAAGCAATTCATGTTCACTGGCATCGGTTTGTTTTATGGCGCGACGCAATTGCAATGCGGCTGCTTTATAGTTACCAGTTCGAATATTTCTATTCGCAACAGCCCGGTATGCCTGTGAATTTTTTCGTGCTAATCGGGCGGTTTCCTGCAACGCCTCAAAATATTCCAGGCTGGTTTGTTCTGAAATATTCACTTCGTTTAACACCTTCCAGCCTTTCAGGGCTTGCCCTTTTGCAACATAAGCCTGGGCAAGGGGAATTGATAACACTTCATCGCCTGGGTAAATCTTGATCAGCGGCTCCAGGATACGGATTGTTTGCTGGTATTTACGTTGTTTATTTAACAGTTGTGCAATCAGAATGGCTTCGGAAAGATTGTGGCTTGAATTTCCGGTGAGTCTTAAGGCTGCCTGGTAATTTCCTCGTTGTTTGAGCTGTAATGCGCGTGAATATTTTTTGATATTGGCAGGCAGATTTGCCGGAATGGGGGTTCTTGCGTTCGTCAAGGCGCGCAGTTTTTCACGCATATAGAGGTAGCTGATATTCTCCCTGCCACGATAATTTCCGAATTGCTTTGCTCGTATGCGGGTATCAGACACACGTTTCAGCGTGAGTGGATGGCTACGCAGGTATTCAGTCATATTGGCACTTCGATTATCTGCGAATTGCTCCAGCCTGTTCAGGAAATTTGGCATCCCTACAGGATTAAAGCCTGCCCGTGCCAAGATGCGAAGACCCACGCGGTCGGCTTCCGCTTCTGCTTCACGACTAAAAGAGAGTTGTTGATGCGCCATGCCAGCCATGCTTGCGCTTATAATTGCCTGTCCCGCCTGGGGGTCTTTGCTGCTGGCCAATACACCTGCCAATACTGCTGCACCTGCTGCAAGCTGGTTGCTTTTACTTTTGCTGATCATTCTTGCAATATGGTTTTGTGTGACATGCGCAATCTCATGCGCAATGACTGCCGCCAGTTCACTTTCGGTTTTGCTATGTAAAATCAAGCCCGAATTTATAACAACAACTCCACCCGGGGTAGCAAAGGCATTAATGGAGGGATTTTTGGCTATTACGAAAAAAAATGAAGATGATGAACGCGGTGCATTGCTGGCAAGCTTGTGTCCAATTGAACGAATCCAGACACTGAGTTCGGGATCTTCAATGATCTTGTTGCTGCGTCGCAACTTTCGTAATATTTTTAGCCCTGAGTGCTGCTCTTTAAGCGTGCCGGCATAAGACCTGGATTGCGCGCCCAGGTCAGGCAAATTAAGATCTGGAAGCTCAAGGTTCAGCTCTGCGTTTACAGGCAATACAGCGATCAGGCTAAAAAAGGATACAAACCATAATAGTGTTTTCATTCCTCTATGATAGCCTTAATTAAACGAAGTTCAATCACTCAAAAGTTTAAACAGGCTTTGCCTGAGTAACAACAAAGCGTCCTTTTTGCCTTTAATTTTTCCCTCAAGTTTGGCTACACAGCTTTTCCAGTTCTGTTTTTGCAGCACTTTTAAAATAATTAGTTGTTTTTCGTGTGGTTTGAGTTCGTCTATCCGGGCAATTTCAGTCGCTTGAACAAACTGATCTAATACCAGTTTCCAGATGGGATAAAAGGTGTTTTCATAGCCGCGTTGCCCTGTGGTAAAAGCCTTAAGCAGCCGTATTTCATGGTTGGCAGGCGGCAGACGGGTGGCTGGTTGTAATAGCCTCAATAGCGCCAGGGCAATCTCATAATCTAAATCACGAAATGGATCAGATAGCAGATGGGGAAATGAATCTGCAAAATAGTGTTGTGCCGTGGACTGCATCTGTTTGCCCTTCCGGGTTTTGCCTTTTAGCATGATAACCGAATGAGTCGCACTGCTGGCATCGCGCTTCATGCTTAAATAGACAGGTTTAAAACCTGCTTTTTTCCAGAAATTCAGAAGCGGCACAGAAGCACCAAAGCTGCTGCTGAAATAATCGGGCTTGAGGCAGTCCTGCACACGCTGTAACAGAAGCGAGCCAAAGCCCTGCCCCTGTTTGTCCGGATGAATTGCGATACGAATGATTCTTTGCGCTGTTAAACACGGCGCAGCGGCTATGCCAACATTTGCGGCAAGTGCCTGTGCTACGAGATGCCCCCGGATGCGACGCTTGCCCTGAAAAACAGCCTCTGCCAGTGCCTGCTCAATATTTCCCTCTGCGACCAGCAAGCACACGCCAATAATATGTTGCTGCCTGTTTTGTTGTTTGTGGGCTTGATCGCGCAAGACGAAAATCTGCATATTCTGGTCATCCAGCATCTGCCTGAAATCAGAGGGTCTGGTTTGATAATGCGCCGTTACCAGCAGACCAAAGACTTCATTCAGCAGAGCCTCATCATTGAGCAGCTGCTGTTTTCCGAGCTGTTCAAATTTGCAGTTATCAGGCGTCGCATGTTTGACTGAAGCGCTGCTGGCTGCTTCTGCATTAAGCAATAACGCCTTGAAAATAAAGGCTTCAAGGTAATCATCTTGACCCCAGCGTATGGGCGTTTGCAATACCTGGCTTTTCCACTGTGGCGCAACTTGATCCAGAATTTTGGTAAACGCAAGAGCAAAGCCGCGACCACTGCCCTCGTAGCCATGCAGTGTGCTGGCAAATACAATGCGTGAATAATGACGCGCAAAATCACTCAGCAAAGGCAGTGGAATCGCGGCAGCCTCATCAACAAGCAGCAGCTCGGCGACTGGTTTTTGCTGTTGCAGTTCATCGGGAGAATAAAATTTCAGGGCTTCTCTGGCATCTCCAGCATATTGAAATACCATAGCCGCCATTTTTTTGCTGGGAGCGCAGACAATTATATTTCTGTACCCTTGCTGATATAGTTTTGCGGCGGCAAGCCCCAGCGCGGCAGACTTGCCTCGTCCGCGGTCAGCAGTCAGCAGCAAGGGGCGACGACGATGCCCTTTGACAACAGCCAGAATTGCCTTGACTGCATCCTGCTGATCCTGTGTGGATTGCGTTTTGTACGGCTCGGGCAAGGGCAGTGGAGACAGCATTTGTGCTTGCGAAGCATCTATAACACGCAGCTCTGGAAAATCTGCCAGAATGCGCTCAAAGCGGCTTAAAAACAGGCTATGCCCTGTGCCGTCGGTGTTTTTAAGCAGGAGCAGATAGCCACCGGCACGAATCGTACCGCCAATTGCACCGAGCGCATTGGCATCAAACTGCTCTTTGCCGTCCTCATTGAATGTTTGAAAGATAACTGCATCAAACTCCTGCCCAAGGTATTGATGCGCTGTTTGCGGCTTGTCAAGCCACAAGCTATCCAGATGAGCCGATAATTGTTGCGCGAGCTGCTGGCAATTTGCGGGAGTGCCGGAGATAACAATCAGGTGTCTTTGAGCAGGAGGGGCTGGGGGGTTAAACTCGCACACAATTAATTGGTAGCCTGACTAATACACAAAAATATATAAAAAAAGGGGGGGATGGGTACAACTGGGAAATGGTTTACACTTTCCATAATTCTAGCATGTTTATTTCACCTCTTTTTATTATTTTCCTGCTCTGAGCCTGTTGCTATCCTCTGTCTTCTGTCCTCAGAAACACCCATCCCCCCTGTTTTTTATATATTTTTGCGTAGTCAGCCTCTGCCCTCTGTCAAACAATATGGTATATAATCAATTGCAAATAATAATGAGCGTTTGCTTTCAAGCCACAATAATATTAGTGAATATAGATTGCTTTATAAGCTTGAATTAATATTCACAGCTTATATTATCAAGTTCTTTCATTAAACAGAATGGATTCAAAATGAAATTTTCCAGGCATAAGTTACTGATACTTGCTTTTGGCAGTGTTGTTGTCAGCCTGATGACAACGCCTGCATTCTCTGAAAACCTGCTTCAGGTGTATCAGCACGCATTGCAAAATGATGCCCAGATTAAAGCAAGTGAAGCTGGCTATCTGGCAATATTGGAAAAAAGACCGCAGGCGCTCTCTGCCCTGAAACCAAGAATTGATTTAGGTGGAAGTGCCACATATAACTTGCAGCAAATTGAGCGCACCCGTTTTAGAGATGGGGGTGGCGCATTTTTAAATCTCGGTTATAACTTGAATTTAACCAAGCCATTAATACACAAAGAAATTCAGGCTCAAATAGGTCAGGTTGATGCAAGTATTTTACAGGCAAAGGCGAATCTTGAAGCAGAAAGGCAAAAGCTGATTATTCGCGTAGCTGAGGCGTATTTTCAATATCTTAAAGCACAAGAAGCGCTTACATTTGCAAGCGCCGAGAAAAATGCGATCAATCATCAACTGCGTCAGGTAAAGGCTTATTTTGATGCGGGGCGTTCTGCCATTACAGATGTTAAGGAAGCGCGAGCCCGCTATGACCAGGCTGTTGCACTTGAAGTGGTTGCCAAACAACAGATTGATATTGCCAAAGAGGGCTTAAAGGCAATTACCACTCGTTATTATAAGCATCTTGCTGGTGCTTCCAGTAAAACCCCTCTGCTTATTCCAAAGCCTAACAATATAAATCAATGGACACAATCTGCGATTAAAAACAGCCTCATGGTCACTGCCGCCACTCATGCCGTTACTGCGGCACAAAAAGCGGTGGAAATTGCACGTGCCGCGAAAAGCCCCAGTGTGGATTTATTCGCCCGACATTCCGGCAATACGACACAGGGGGAATCCCTGTTTGATCAGGACAAGTTTGATGCCACAATAGGCATACAGTTTAATCTCCCGCTTTACAGAGGTGGAAGTATTTCATCCCGTATTCGTGAAGCCAGACACAAATTGCATCAGGCACAGCAGCAGCTTGAAGCGCAAAAACGGATTGTCGCCCAGCAAACCCGTGCAGCCTTTACCACCATTATCTCGGGGCTTGCACAGGTAAAGGCATTCAAACAGGCGTTAAATTCAACGCAGACGGCAGCGAGAGCCACGCAGGTTGGATTTGAAGCAGGCACACGCACCGCACTTGATGTGCTGCTCGCATTGCGGGAGACTTTCAGGGCAAAACGTGACTATTCCACCGCCCGCTATGATTTTTTGCTTAATACGCTAAAACTCAAACAGGCGGCGGGGATTTTATCTGAAAAAGATATCGTGGCGCTAAGTCGCTTGCTTAGATAGGAATCTGTCCGAGAATAGTGACTCTACTGCGGAAAATTGCTCACGAACTATTTGATTCGTCGCCATGCGCCATTTTCCAGTCCGTCAATTGTCCATGAACCGATTCGATAGCGAATCAGGCGCAACGTAGGGTAGCCTATCGCCGCAGTCATGCGCCTGACCTGGCGGTTTTTGCCTTCACTGATGGTAATCTCCAGCCAGCTATCAGGAATATTTTTGCGCACGCGTATTGGCGGATGGCGTTCCCATAATAGATAAGGCTCCTGTATTTTCCTGACTTTGGCTGGTTTTGTCATACCATCCTTAAGCTCTATCCCAGTTCGCAGCTTGTCTAAATCGGTATCATCCGGCTCACCTTCAACCTGCACCCAATAGGTTTTGCTCATTTTGTTTTGAGGATTTGCAATACGTTGTTGTAAGCGACCATCATTTGTCAGGACTAACAGACCTTCGCTATCTCTATCCAGACGACCTGCAGCATAGACTGTTTTGTCTGTGATAAAATCAGCCAGGGTTTTACGCCCCTGAGAATCAGTAAATTGAGTTAAGACATTAAAGGGTTTATTAAACAGGATAATTTTAGCCATGCGAGTACACTACCACACCATGATTAAGATAAATATTCCTGCCTTTGCCATAATTGCTTTTAGCCTGTTTTTTTCAGCTTGCAGTGTGACATCTCCGAAAATGAATGAGCCACTGAGAGGCTCACCATTAAATCTTAAAACTCAGGCAAAGAAAAATTTAAACCCTAAATCAGATGAGCTTACCGTTATTCTCACATTTTCAGGCGGTGGAACCCGGGCTGCTGCATTTTCTTATGGTGTTCTTAATGAACTGCGGCGAACCCCTGTTCTTATTAAAAATAAAAAACGACGCTTGCTGGATGAGGTTGACCTGATCTCATCTGTTTCAGGCGGCAGTTTTACCTCTGCCTACTATGGTTTATTTGGGGAGCGAATATTTAGAGACTTTGAAAGAAAATTTTTAAAAAAGAAAATTCAGTCTGACCTGATCAAGCTTTCACTGCTAAACCCAAAAGCCTGGGTACGCCTGTTACCCGGTCTTTTTGAACGCAGCGATTTGGCTGCCGAATACTACAATCAATTTATTTTCAAGAAGAAAACATTTGCAGATTTTAGAAAAGACGGTCCAAAAATCATTATCAATGCGACCGATTTGTCATTAGGTCAAGGTTTTGCCTTTACCGACTATCATTTTGGCTGGATCTGTTCTGACCTGAAAAGCTACCCTGTTGCACGTGCTGTTGCCGCTTCATCCGCAGTACCGATCCTGTTCTCTCCCATTACACTGAGAAACCATGCTTCAAAATGCGGCTCTACCCCCACCCTTTGGTCAAACAAGAATAATAACAAAAAGGATAAAAACAGATACGAAGCTTCTTTAAAAATTCAAAATTATCGGGATGAAGAAAAATACAAATATTTACATCTGGTAGATGGTGGTATTGCAGATAATCTGGGGATACGCTCGATTATGGACATGGTGACCTACCACCGAAATAATATGTGGGATGTCTTGAACACCTTTCACATGACCCGAACCAGAAAATTTCTGTTTATCGTGGTGAATGCCTCAAGCTTTAAAGACACTCGTATCGCTGCCAGCAGGATTCCTCCCAGCTCGATTAAAATACTGGATGAAGTCACCAATATTCAGTTTAACAAATACAATATTGAAACACTGGATTTTTTACGCAACAAGTTTCCTGAATGGAAAAGACAGATTATTGCAGGACGCTGCAAGCATAAAACCTCAGCAGACTGTAAAGATGTCGAGTTTACTCTTGTTGAAGTCAATTTGCGTGATATTCCACAACAGCAAAGAAAAGACTTTATGAATATACCAACCTCTCTTGAGCTTCCGCCAAAGACAGTTGACCGACTGGAAGAAGCCGGAGCCTACCTTTTAAGACAATCTGCGGCATTTCAGGAGTTTCTTGGCAAAATGCGTCACCACTAAACTTTAGTATTGATAAATACCCATCCCCCCTGTTTTTCATATATTTTTGCGTAATCCCCGTATTCCGCAGGGCTTCATACGGGCTACGTTACTCTGTCTTCTGCCCTCTGTCCTCTGTCTTCTGACACACCCATCCCCCCTGTTTTTTACATATTTTTCCCGTATTCCGCAGGCTTTATACGGGCTACAACACTGGTTCAGGATTATTCATATTTTAAATGTTTGCCTACCGCAAGCCATGCTCCAATCAAGCCCAGAAAACTACTGAATAACAAAATATAAAAGGTATTTTTTAATCCCAGACCACTGATGGAAAAACTGCTGCCATAAAGCTGCGCCAGTTCATTCACTGGCGTAACCAGAAACAACAGGGCAAAGTGAACCAGAACCAGGCTGATGATTCCACCAAAAAGCCCGTACCAGATGCCTGTATATAAAAACGGGCGACGAATATAGGCGGTGGTTGCACCAATCAGCTTGGACACTTCAATTTCTTCCTTGCGGTTTTCTATATTGAGTCGAATGGTGTTGCCAATAACCAGTAAAACCGTCATGCCGAGTAATACCGAAATGATCAGTATGACTCGCTCGGTAATACGCAAAATACCGCGCAGACGTTGCACCCATTCAATATCCATCTGCACCAGATCGACTTCAGGATAGCCTTTAAGCTTGTGCGCCAGCTTTTTCATATCCATTTCAGGGTCACCCAGCAGGCTCAAATGTGGTGTGATGACCAATACATGGGGCAAAGGATTTTCATCGAGTGTTTCAATTGCCTCTGCAAACCCTGTGATTTTACGAAATTCCTTTAATGCCTCATCCTTCGGTATCACCACTACCTTGTCGATTTCAGATAACTCACGCAAAAGTTCCGCACGATCCCTTGCCTGTTTTTCAGAGATACCCTGTTTGATAAACAATGAAATCGTTGGCACTTCTCTCTTGTCATCTGTTAATGATTTAAGATTCTTTAAAAACAGGTGCAAACTGGCAGGCAAGGACAAGGCTATGGCGATTGCTGCCAGGGTTATCCAGGTGGATAATGGTGAGTGCCAAAGGCGCAAGATGCTGTAAATTGCCGCTTCTTTATGGTGTCCAAGGCGACTGATTAAAGGCGAATTTGCCTGATGTGAATACTTTGCGACCATTATTTAATAACCTTTTGCAGAACAATAATGCGTTTTTTCATCTCTTTTATTAAATTATGATCATGGCTGGCAATTAAAACAGTTGAACCATATTCATTAAATTGCTTGAAGGTGTGCATAATATCCTGAGCCAGATCAGGGTCAAGATTTCCGGTTGGCTCATCGGCAAGAATAATTGAGGGCTTGTTAACCACCGCACGGGCAATTCCCACACGTTGTTTTTCCCCTGCGGACAGCATCATTGGGTATTCTTTTTCTTTGCGAAGCAAATTCACTTTGTCCAGCGCCGCCCGAACCCTGCGCTTTATATCCTGAAGGCGCATACCTTCAATTTTCAGTGGCAGGGCAATATTTTCAAAGACAGTACGGTCAGCGAGTAAATGATGATCCTGAAAAATCATGCCGATATTGCGTCTAAATTCAGGAATTTTTCCTTTTCTTATAAACTGAATATTCTGTCCGGCAACAAAAACCTCACCCTCCGAGGCATGTTCAAGCAACGCGATGAGTTTTAAAAAAGTGCTCTTTCCTGCGCCCGATTGCCCTGTCAGAAAAGCCATTTCCCCTTGTTGCAAGCGCAGATTGACATTATAAAGTGCCAATTGACCTGTAGGGTATTGTTTGCTAACTGCCTTAAATTCAATCATATTTGCTTGTAACCATTAAGAAACGCACAGTTTACTCATTTTACCCATTAATACAATGCGGCATTTAATTGAATGCTAAACTATACCTGAACTCATCACCTCATTTCTCTTAAAAACATATAAAAAAAGGGGGGGATGGGTGTGTCAGAAGACAGAGGACTGAAGACAGAGTAACGTAGCCCGTATGAAGCCCTGCGGAATACGGGAAACAAGGTATGGCATGTTATTAAGCCTGCTCCCGTATTTTGTTTCTCAACACAGATTGCGCAAAAATATACTAAGGAGGAAGCCGCGATGAAAGCAAAATTATTTAAACTATTCGTTATAACGATTGTTGTTACACTTGTTCCTCTCAGCGCGTTTTCTGAAAAAGCGTCACCTGATGTTAATAAAAAAGGCGAGTTTCGGGGTGAAAAAACAGCTGTCCATCCAAACTGGTTCAAGGAAAGCTTTCTTGATCTGGAAGAAGATATTGCGGATGCCAGCGCCGCAAACAAACGTCTGGTACTCTATTTCTGGCAACCAGGTTGCCCCTATTGTAATCAGCTTTGGGAAGATAATTTTGCAAAAAAAGAAATTGAGGATCAGTTTCGCAGCAACTTTGAAATTATCGCGTTAAATATATGGGGAGACCGGGAAGTTATCAGTGTCGCAGGAAAAAACTATACAGAAAAAGAATTTGCTGAAGCATTGGGTATTCAGTACACACCGACACTGCTTTTCTTTGATGAAAACAAACGTGTGGTGCATCGTCTGAACGGCTATATTCCACCGCAAGATTTTAAGCTCAGCCTCGAATATGTCTCGGGAAAACATGAAAAATCACAGACCTTCGGTGAATTTTCATCTGCCCAAAAGCAGCGCAAGCAGCAAAAAAATGCCAATATCAGCAAACTCCATGCAGAAGACTTTTTTTCACAGAAGAATAACCTGGATCGCTCAAAAGACTCTGCAAAAGACGCAAAAAAGAAGTATCTCGCCGTCTTTTTTGAGGAACATAACTGCAAGAACTGCGACCTGCTGCACCAGAAAACATTGCAGGATAAAACCACCCGAAACCTTGTCAAACAATTTGAGTCGGTGCAGTTTCATCGCTATGCAGATACGCCCCTGATAACACCTGATGGAGAAAAAACAACTGCAAAACAATGGGCTGACAAACTTGGTATATCCTACCTTCCGGCGATTGTATTTTTTAACCAGGATGGTGTCGAAGTCATGCGCATCGACGTTCAAATGCGTAGTTTTCACATTCAATCAGTATTTGATTATGTCTTGAGCGAAGCCTATAAAACGGAAAAAAACTTTCAGCGCTATATCTCGGACAGGGCGGATAAAATTCGTGAAAACGGCACGGATGTGGATATCTGGGCTTATTAATTCCTGATTAGATATTTTGGTGAAGAGAATCAATCCATGACAACTCAAAAATCGACACAGCACCCGGAAACACAGGCGTTACACTATCGTATCAATAATGCGGCAACCCATCCTGTTGCTACGCCTATTTACCAGAACAGTGCTTTTTCTGCGGATTCGCCCTATTTTTATACGCGCAAAAGCAATCCCAACAGTGTTGAGCTTGAGGGCGCGCTGGCAATTCTGGAAAAGTCAGAGCATGTGATTAGCACAACTACCGGCATGTCGGCAATTATGCTGGTTTTGCAGCTATTGCGTCCGGGGGATCATCTGCTGATTAACCAGTATATTTACGGCTGTAGCTATAAGCTGTTTCAGCGTTATGCCACGCACATGCAGCTGCAACTGACGATTCTGGATTTATCAGCAAAAGCAGGGCGCGAGGCAATACCTGATGATGTCTCGATGGTGCTTTTTGAAACACCGACAAATCCCTTTTTAAAGACAATCCCCATCCGTGAGCTTGCAGAGATTGTTGCCAGGAAGAACCCTGCGGCTCTGCTCGTGGTGGATAATACCTGGGCAACGGCTCTGTTTCAAAACCCGCTTGAATGCGGTGCGCAGGTGTCGCTGGCAAGTGCCACAAAATACATATCGGGTCATAGCGACGTCATGGGTGGATTTATTGCGCTGAATGATGAACGCCTGGCAGATGAATTATTGCAGAACCGCTTTTATTCGGGGGCGATTCTTGATCCAAATAGTGCCTGGCTATTGCGTCGCAGTTTGCATACCTTTCCTCTGAGAATGCGTGAGCATGTGCGAATTACGCGGGGCTTGTACGAGTTTTTGCTCGGGCGTGACGAGGTTGCGAGGGTTTATTTTCCTGAAACTTCGGCTGAGCAACTTCGGGAGTATGGTGGCATTCTGTTTTTTGAATTTAGCAAAGCGTATCAAAATGGCTATACTCGGTTTAGAGATGCGTTGACCCTGTTTGATTCGGGTACGGGAATGGCGTGCGTCAGCTCCATGGTCGCGCAGCCCTGGTCTGGCAGTCATGCGTCACTCTGTGATGCGGAGAAAATAGCAATGGGCATTAACACTGATCTGGTGCGTCTCTGTTTTGGACTGGAAAATGAGGAAGATTTAATCGCAGACCTGAAAAATGCGTTTGCGGTTCTGGATGCATGATGAATAGCTCAAGCAACAAGGCAATCAACAAACCATACCCGTGGAAGCTGGCAGTTTATCCCTTACTGGAACTGACTTTTTTTATTGCGGCAAATCTCGCGGATAATCTGTTTTTGTCTTTCTTTCTGATTCTGCTGGCAGGTGTTTTTCTGAGCTTTAGTATCCATGTATTTTTTCACGAGTGCGTTCATGCAAGGGCAGAATACCCGCTTGCAGTGAATATCATACATACGCTGTTTCTGGGGCTGCCGTTTGATGGCTATCGCGTACATCATTACAATCATCATACCTACTCAAATTCAGCGCATGATTTTTCCACCACCTGGCAGCAAAAAAACGGCAAAAAAACAGCATTCAAGCCTTGCCAGTACGCTTTTGGCTGGTTGCGGCAGCTCTCCAGAGCCATCCATGAAGCAGAACCTTTTAGTCAGTCTTTAGGCGATGTGGCTAAAATAAAGGCGCGTATTGAACCGCAAAAAATCGCCCTGTTTTTATTTTGTATTTTGCTCGCCTTTATCGGCTTAAAAACCTTTGTGCTTTATTTCGCGCTGGTTTATTTTGGCTGGGCATTTTCAGCATTGCATAACTACGGACAGCATCCACCGCTTGAAGAGGAGCAAATATGCACCTTTGCAGGAAAAACCTACAATCTTGTCACCTTTAATAATGGACTGCACTGGGAGCACCATAATAAACCCGGCTTGAGCTGGGATCAGCTGGAGCTGGACGAAAAAAGCGAGCGAATTAAATTGCCGCATTTGCTTCAACCCTGTTTTTCCTGAGAGGTTCTTATATCACAAATTCCTGAATAAAGCGGGTGCCAAAGAAAGCAATCATTAGAATAATAAAGCCTGCCAGAGTCCAGTGTACGGCTTTCTTGCCACGCCAGCCGTATTTCCAGCGACCAAATAACAAGATGGAAAATACGATCCAGGCAATGATTGAGAGAATGGTTTTGTGCGCGACATGCTGGGCAAACAAGTCATCCAGATAAATAAACCCTGTTATAAGGGAGAAAGTTAGCAGAATAACGCCAATGGCAATAAAGCGAAACAGCAGGTGTTCCATGTCTTCAAGCGAAGGCAGGGTACGCATCAAGCCTGAGGTTTGATGCGTGTGCAAACGCATATTTTGGTAAGATAATAATAATGCCTGAAATGATGCCAGTAAAAGAACGCTGTAAGCCAGCAGTGAAATCAGTACATGAAGCCCCAGACCACTTCTCATCTGCACAAAGCTGCCCAGGTTTGTAGTGAATTGCATGGCTAAAATCATACTGAGTATGGTGTAAGGCAAAACAAAAATAGCCAGTGATTCAATCTTGCGTTTTAGTGTCGTCACAAATAATATCAAACTGATAAACCACATCACATAGGATGCCAGTGTGAAAAAATTAAGTGACATTGCAGTGCCTTGAATCAGGGGGTAATGCAGCGCTAAAATATGCAGAATCAGTGCAACTAGCCAGCTAACAAAATAAAATTTGAGCTCCTTGCCTGATGCTTGTTGCGGGTTTTGAATGTCTGCGCGCACATGCAGAGAAATGAGTACCCAGCTAATACTGTAAAGTAAAATGGCTATCAGGCTTATTGTTGTCGCGTTCATGTGTTTCAGTATAACCAGAAATTATTAATCAATTTATTATAGAGTAAGCGAAGCTAATGTTATACTCGCTTGCTATCATTTCCAAATCTGTTTTATAAAAGATTATTCGGTAGTGGACCAAGCTGTTGATTTACTCAATGTGCAGGCTGGATTAGCGCAGCGTAATCCGACCTATAAAACCCAGGATTAACCACTACTGATTATTCTTCGTGAAATTATTAATACCATTAAAAAGTAAAGGCCAGTAAGCAATGTTTGAAAATCTAAGTGATCGTCTCTCGCATACCATAAAAAAATTAAGGGGTCAGGCACGTTTAACCGATGAGAATATTAAAGATGCCATGCGCGAAGTGCGTATGGCATTGCTTGAAGCAGACGTGGCACTACCTGTTGTGCGCAGCTTTATTGACAAGGTCAAAGCGCGTGCCATAGGTAAAGAGGTGCTTAACAGCCTGTCGCCAGGTCAGGCACTGGTCAAGGTGGTCAATGACGAGCTGGTGGAGATCATGGGGCAGGCGAACGAATCGCTTAAGCTCAATGCCCAACCCCCTGCTGTTGTGCTTATGGCAGGTTTGCAGGGCGCGGGTAAAACAACAACTGCGGGCAAGCTGGCGCTACTGCTAAAAGATCGTGAAAAGAAAAGTGTTGCGATGGTGAGTTGTGATGTTTATCGACCTGCCGCAATCAAGCAGCTTGAAACCCTGGCAGAACAGGTTGATGCCACATTTATCAATAGCGAAGTAGGACAGTCTCCGGTTGAAATAGCCGCCAGGGCACTCGAATTTGCGAAGAAAAAACACATTGATGTATTGCTGGTGGATACCGCAGGTCGCTTGCATATTGATACTGAAATGATGGATGAAATCAAGGCGATTCATGCCTCTGTGAATCCTGTTGAAACACTCTTTGTCGTGGATGCCATGACAGGGCAGGATGCGGCGAATACCGCCAAAGCCTTTGGTGATGCCTTGCCATTAACAGGCGTGGTTTTAACCAAGGCAGACGGTGATGCGCGTGGCGGCGCTGCGTTGTCGGTGCGTGAAATCACCGGTAAACCCATCAAATTCATTGGTATGGGTGAGAAAATTGACCAGCTTGAGCCTTTTCATCCCGAACGTATGGCATCGCGCATCTTGGGCATGGGCGATGTTTTGTCGCTGGTCGAAGAAGCCCAGCGCAAGGTTGACCACAAAGAAGCCAGAAAAATTGCCAGAAAGTTAAACAAAGGCAGAGGTTTTGATCTGGAAGACCTGCGCGCTCAAATGCTGCAAATGCAAAAAATGGGTGGCATGGGCAGTTTTGTAGACAAGTTGCCTGGCATGGGCAAAATGGCGCAGACTGTTCAAAGTGGCGCGGGTGATAAAGAGGTTGCGCGCATGGTGGCAATTATCAATTCAATGACATTGCAGGAACGCCGCTTTCCGGCAATTATTAAAGGTTCACGCAAAAAGCGTATCGCTCTGGGTGCAGGTTTGCAAATTCAGGATGTTAATCGTTTGCTCAAGCAGCATAAGCAAATGAGTAAAATGATGAAGAAGTTTAAAGGTGGCGGGCTTAAAAAGATGATGCGTGGTTTGCAAGGGCAAATGCCACCAGGAATGGGCGGGCCTGGCGGCTTTCCGGGGCTGTAAGGGACTTTTTGACTAATACTAACAAATGAAACAAAAGGGAAAAGAAGCGAATTTGCGACCGTGGTGGCGTCGCTGGTTAAGAAACATCGTTGATACAAGCGTACTCAATCAGGAAGAACTTCTTGATGAGTTACGCCAGGCTCAAAAAAACAATATCATCACTCCGGAATCACTGAGCATGATCGAAGGCGTGATGCAGGTTGGCAACCTGCAAGTGCGTGATATTATGATTCCACGCACCAATATTCACTTTTTGCATCTGGATGATGACTACCACACCATTTTAAAAATGGTGATGCAGGAAGGGCATTCACGCTACCCTGTTTTTGATATGGACAGGGATGATGTCGAAGGCATTTTGCTGGCAAAAGACCTGCTTAAATATGTTGGCAAAGAAGATACTTTTGATATCGACGACATATTGCGTCCTGCGACTTTTGTGCCTGAAAGCCAGAATCTGAATACACTCCTGAGCCAGTTCAGAAACAGCCGTAACCACATGGCGATTGTTGTGGATGAATATTCGGGAACCTCGGGACTGGTCACGATTGAAGACGTGCTGGAGCAGATTGTCGGTGATATTGATGACGAGCATGATGATATTGATGACAAGCAAAATATCCTGGATCAGGGTGAGGGTCGATACACACTCAAGGCAAATACAGAAATTGAAGAATTTAATGAATTTTTTGATTCTGATATGCCGTCCACGAATTTTGACACGATTGGCGGGCTGGTGACACAAAAAGCAGGCAAAATTCCCCAGCAGGGTGATGAAATTAAACTCACACCGTTTAATTTTATTGTGTTACGCAGCGATAGTCGTAGAATCCAGCTACTTGAAGTCCATAAACAATAAATAATGCCAGGCGGAATATTACATACAACTTCTGATAGTTTCGACAAGCGTCTCTATTTACTGGTGATGCTTGCCGGAGCAATCAGTGTGTTTGCCTTTGCTCCATTTAATTTTTATCCGCTGGCATGGATTACGCCCGCGATTCTTTTTTATGCACTGAGTAATGCGCAAACCACACGACAACATTTCCTGCTCGGCTTCCTGTATGGAATGGCTTATTTTGCTGCGGGAGCCTCCTGGCCGTTTTATAGCATCTATTTCTTTGCTCACGCACCTTTGCTGGCAGCGATTATTGGCGTGTTACTCTTTGTTAGCCTTGTTGCACTGTTCAGTTTCGGTCTGTTGGGACTGCTTGCAGCACAGTTTAAACACCTGAGCCTGTGTTCCCGCCTGTTGTTTTTCTACCCTGCCAGCTGGGTCTTTTTTGAATGGTTTAGAGGCTGGTTTTTGACCGGCTTTCCCTGGCTTTATCTGGGAAATACCCAGATTGACACCATTTTCTCTGCGTATGCGCCCGTAGCAGGTGTACTGGGTGTAAGTCTGGTAACGGTGATGGTATCAGGTGCCTTGCTCAAGCTCACGCATGACAGATTAAGTCGGGGAAAGCTGTCCTATTTGCCAATAGCCATCATTGCGCTGCTGACACTGACAGGTTTTTTGCTGTCGAAAATCAACTGGACCGAAAAAACAGGTGACGTCTTTAATGTCGCAGTATTGCAATCAAATATTTCACAGCAACAAAAGCTTAACCCGGACAATCTTGATGCCATGATCAATCTGTATTTGCAGATGACAGACCAAAGCAGGCAAAGCGATTTGATCGTCTGGCCAGAAACGGCTTTATTCTCAACCTTTAATAATCACATGGACGATGTTGTGCTGCCCTTGCAGGACTCCCTCAGAGAAAATCAGGCAGTTCTGATCGGTGGTTTCTTTGTGAATCAGAATCAGGGGGTGGAAAATAGCGTGCTGGCAATATCAGCAGATGATCGTGAACTCTATTCCAAGCGCCATCTGGTTCCTTTTGGTGAATATATACCACTGCTGAAATACATTCGCTGGATGGGCAACTGGATTCCGCACTCAAATATCACAGCCGGCAAAAAGGAGAATGGCACGTTGCAAGTATTGGGACAGACAGCGCAAATGAGTATCTGTTATGAAGATGCCTTTGGTACAGAAATCATTGCCTCCCTGCCTGAAGCCACGCTGCTGATTAATGTCACCCATGACGGCTGGTTTAGTGGCTCACTGCAACCGGCGCAACACATGCAGATTGCGCGCATGCGCTCGCTGGAGACCGGTCGCTATATGGTACGCGCTACCACCACCGGACCTGCCGGAATCATTAACGAAAAAGGCAAAGTGCTGGCAACCGCGAAACAATACAGCAACAAGATCATCACCCATGATGTGCAAGCCTATACAGGAGCAACGCCCTATGTTCGCTGGGGTAACTGGCTGATTGTCACAATACTTTTAGTCATTATCGTATCAGGTATTGTGCTTCAGCGTAAAAAGCACAGAAAAAAATAAATACACAAAAAACAGGCGGAAACAGACAGGAAATAATATGGCAACACTAAAAAACGTCACCCAGTTTATCAATGACTATCTTGAAATTGATAAATTCAAAGACTATGCACCCAACGGACTGCAAGTAGCGGGCAAGGAAAAACTGCTCAGGATTATCACCGGAGTCTCTGCCACGCAAGCCCTGATCGAAGCTGCCATAGAACGCCAGGCGGATGCCATACTGGTACATCACGGCTGGTTCTGGGACAAGGAAGATCCACGCATTATCGGCATGAAATATAAGCGCCTGAAATTGCTTATGCAGCATGATATCAGCCTGCTGGCTTACCACCTGCCTCTGGATGCGCATCCTCAACTGGGAAATAACGCACAACTGGCAAAACGCCTGGATATTCAGGTGGAAGGCGTTATGGATGGGCAGGGCATCGGCAATTTCGGACGCTTGCAGGAATACATCAGCCTCGAAGACCTGGGAAGCAGAATTGAAAAATCACTGAAACGCAAGCCACTGCTAATAAGCGCAGGCGAGCATGCAATCCGTCGGATTGCCTGGTGCTCAGGAGGAGCACAGGGCTGGATAGATAAAGCAGTCGAGGCAGGCGTTGACGCATTCATCAGTGGCGAAATCTCGGAACACACCGTACACATCGCGCGGGAAACAGGCGTACATTATATCGCCGCAGGGCATCACGCCACCGAGCGTTACGGCATTCAGGCACTAGGCGAGCATGTATCCGCCAAATTTGGACTGCTATGTGAATTTGTGGATATAGATAATCCGGTTTAAATTTACGCTGAGTAGTTGCAAAATATATAAAAAACAGGGGGGATGGGTGTTGTCAGAGGATAGAAGACAGAAGACAGAGAACCGTAGATACCATGAGAGTCACAAAAAGGTCTATCCTCATATTTTAACCCTTAAACAGGAGGAAATAAAAAATGACACAAGTGACTCTCAATGTGAATAATAGCAAACACGAAG
>Ga0256832_1000718_pt1 | contig 21728 bp, 25 predicted proteins | sample 134614metaG_FD_190534 | JGI IMG/M metagenome (GOLD analysis project Ga0256832, IMG submission 190534) | Hydrothermal vent microbial communities from Lau Basin, Pacific Ocean - 134-614 | ecosystem: Environmental > Aquatic > Marine > Hydrothermal vents | place: Pacific Ocean: Lau Basin | collected... | reverse complement strand
TTGAGGCTCGGAGCGCGCTGGTTCATCCTCCCCACGCCCTCGCGGAGGCCTCCTCGTGCAGCTGACTCTTTCCGAACTACACCTCTCGCTACGGCAGACCGTGCGCAGACTCGTCGAGCAGGAGGTCGCGCCCCAGGCCGAGGCGATCGAGGCGGGAGGGATCCCTGCGGAGCTGCGGGCTTTGCTCGGTGAGCTCGATCTCTGGTCCTTGACGCTCCCCGAGTCGCGGGGTGGGGCGGGGCTCGACGCCCTCGCGTTCGTGCTCGTGGTCGAGGAGCTCGCCAGCGCTTCGCCTTCCCTCGCTCACCGCTACGGGGTTCACGCGGGGCCAGCGACGGCGGTCCTCGCGGCCTCGGACCTCGATTTGTCCCCTTTGATCACCGGCGAGCTGGCCTCGTGGACGGATGGGGGGCTGGCCCCCGAGGCCGAGTCGTACTTCGTGCGGGCCCTGGAAAAGGGCGCTGAGATACGTTCGGGAGCTCGCGTTCGGCGCGTCGCGACGACGGGCTTGCGTGGCGCGGCCCTCGCCGAGCACGAGGGCGGTGAGACGCTGGCGGAGGTGCCCGACACGGGGCAGCGATGGGCTGATCTCGCGGTCGCCGCCGGCTGCCTTGGAGCGGGGCGAGCGGCGCTGAGGGCGGCGCTCACCTACGCCCAGGAGCGTCGTCAGTTTGGGCGAGCGATCGCGTCGTTCCAGGCGATCCAGTTCAAGCTCGCGGACGCATCCGCACTCGTGGACGCCACGGAGCTGATGGTCTGGCGCGCGGCCACCTCCGAAGAGGCGTCGGCGTCGGCGGCCGCGCGAGCCTTTGCCGGGCGCATGATTGGACGAGTGGCCAGCGAAGCCCTTCAGATTCATGGGGGCTACGGCTACACCCGTGAGTTCCCCATCGAGCGCCTGTTGCGGGCCGGGCGCCAGTGGGACGCCTCACCGGACGCGCCCCGTCGAGTGCTGGCTTCCGGGGCCCTCGGGTTCCCCTGAGGCCCTCAGGGCTCGCTCAACACTTCGGCCCGAATCGGTACGACGCCCGCGCGGATCATGTCCAGCTCTTCGGCCGCGGCGCGCGAGAGATCGAGGATGCGGGTGAGGTCCCGGTGGGGGCCGCGGTCGTTGATGCGGACGGTGACGCGGCCGAGCTCGCGCCCGTCGGCGCTGAGGCGCACGACCCGAACGATGGTTCCGAAGGGTAGGTCGCGGCTGGCGGCGGTCAGGGCGCGCGGGTCGTAGGGTTCGCCGCTGGCGGTCGGACGGCCCGCCAGGCTGTCGGCGTAGTAGCTCGCCCGCCCTTCGAGGATGCGCAGGGGGGCACCGGAGGGAGTCGCCGTCTCGGAGCCCGCCCCCTCGGAGCGGGGGCTGCGCTGAGCCGTGGCCGAGGTGGCACAGGCCGCGAGGGCCGCCAAGCTTGTGCCAAGGACGAACGAGAGGGCGGGGCGTAGGGTTGGGCGTGTCTGGAGCAAGGCGGAGCTCACGGCTCTGAGGAGGGGAGCGGGCGTCCGTGGCCCGGCACGAGGAGGCTCGCACGGTAGGCCTCGTAAGAGAAGAGGTCGCTGTGCTCCTCGTTGTGGCATTGGACGCAGACCTGCTCGTTGGGGGCCCGCCGGATGTTCTCGGGTGACGGCGCCGCGACATGCAGGGAGCCCGGACCGTGGCAGACTTCGCAGCCGACGTTGACGAGGGCGCCGTCGAGGTTGTGGGTCACCGTGGAGCCACCGGGTTGCTCGTAGCCCGTGACATGGCAGCCGACGCACTCGAGGTGGAACTCGCGGTGGCGCTCCTGGAGCGTGGCGTAGGCGCGGCCGTGGGGGTGCCGCTGCCACCAAGCGTAGGCGGCCCGGTGGCAGGACGCGCAGGCCCTCGAGCCCACGTAGCGAGCCTCGCCCTCCGCGACCGGTGGAGGCCGCCGGTCGGCCAGGGTGCGCCGGTTGTGATCGTTGATTCGTCGGGCGAGGCTCTCCAGCCGCGCGCTCACCGCGGGGTCCTTTGGCGCGTCCGGGTCGATGGGCTCCCACCGGGCGGCGAAGGCGTTGCCCCGAGCGGGGAGGACGGGCGGCCCGTCAAGCTGCGCACGCTCCCGCCGGAGCCGTTCGAGGCGCCGCCGCTGTCGCGCGAGGTCGTCCGCCTCGGCGCCGTCGGCCTCCCACCTCCTCAGGCGCCCCTCCAGATCCTCGATCTCCGCCTCCAGCCGCGTCCGCTGGACCTCCCTCGACCACGCGGAGACGTCGATGAAGCGCCCCTCGCCACGGACGTAGAGGTCCAGCACGAGGACCCCCTGGCCTTGCCGGCCCCCGTAGACGACCCAGCCGGTTCCGGACTGCGCCGGTGGAAGGGCGTCGGCCTGGTCGAGGCCGCCGAGGATCACGAAGTCCACGGCCTCGATCGCCGCGATGCGACGCGCGAGCCGGCGGTCGCCCTGGAGGAGCACGACCCGCGCGGCCAGATCGTCTGGGAGCGCGTCGACCGCACGGCGGGCGGCTTCGAGCGGGTCCGACGCGCTCAGCGGTGCGTCGGGCGGGAGCGCGCTGACGCCGACGAGGCCCACGCGGTGGTCCCCGAGCTCGATCACCCGGCTCGCGGGGAGGGCCTCGCCCTCCGGGGTGCGCCAGTTGCCGGCGAGCAGGCGCGCGGCGGCGGCGGATCGGAGCGCCTCGAAGGTCGCCAGGCCGTGTCGCAGGTCGCTTGGACCGGGGGTGATCGCCGCGACGCCGGCGTCCTGGAGGATCGTCAGGAGCGTCTGCGCCTCCCAGATCGCGGGCTGCTGGAGCTCGGCCTGCCCGTGGGGGGGGCCGAAGAGCACGTTCCCGACGACGAGGAGGGCCGAGGGCGCTTCGGCGGAGAGGGCGGCGATGCGGGCGACGGTCCGGTCCAAGCCTCCGAGCGGGCGACTCGTGCAGCCGCAGGGCTCGAGCTTGCCCTCGAGATCGGTCAGCGCGAGCAGGCGCAGATCCGGCGTGGGGAGGCCCGCCGGCTCGTCTGGAGGGGCGTTGCCGGAATCGTCGTCGCCGCAGGCGAAGGCTGCGACGAGGGCCAGCGACAGGAGGGTACGTCGCACCGGTGCGATCTAGCGGCGCCGCCGGGTGCTGCCAAGGCCTGGCGCTCTCGCTGCGAGGGAAGGGGCCGTCGCCGCTTGACGCTCCGCTGGGGCCCAGCTAGGTTCCGCAGCCCTTTCGGGTGCCCTCGACGAAGAGCCCGCCCGAAGGTTCAGGAGTTCACGTCATGGTCACGGTTCGTCTGGCCCGCGCTGGCAACAAGAAGCGCCCCTTCTATCACATCGTCGTCGCCGACAAGCAGAAGCCCCGCGACGGTCGGTTCATCGAGCAACTCGGCTACTACGACCCGGCGCGGCCCATTGCGGAGGCCAAGGTCGATCACGATCGTCTGGCCTACTGGACGGGCGTGGGGGCCAAGCTCAGCGAGCGGGTCGCCAAGGTCGTGCGCGACCACAAGAAGCACCTCGGCGCCGCGCCCTCTGGGGCCGCCGAGGCCTGATGGACGCCGTCGACGCGATGCGCGACCTCGTCGCGTTCCTCGCGCGTTCGCTCGTCGATGATCCCGAGGCGGTGGAAGTGGCCGTCGTCGAAGGGGATCGCGCCTGGGTCCTCGAGTTGAGCGTCGCGGAGGAAGACCTCGGCAAGGTCATTGGCAAGGAAGGGCGCACGGCCCGCGCCATACGAACCCTCTTGGCGTCCATGTCGGCCCGCAGCGGCAAGCGTGCCGTGCTCGACATCCTCGAGTGAGCCTTCGCCGATGACGGAGGACGCCGACGAACTCGTCCCCATCGGTGCCGTCATCAAGCCTCACGGGCTCAAGGGAGAGGTGAGGGTTCACCCCTTCAACGAGGCGTCGACGATATGGAGCTCGCTGGCGGAGGTGGTTCTCCGCGGCGCCGAGGGTCAGCGGCGCGTTCGCGTGCTGCGGGGCCGCCGCGCTGTGAAGCATGCCATCCTCGCGCTCGAGGGGGTCGAAGGGCGGCTCGGTGCCGAAGCGCTGCGCGGTCTGGAGGTGTGCGTCCCTCGTGCGACCTTGCCGCCCCCTGGCGACGACGAGTTCTACTTCGTGGACCTTCTCGGCGCCGCCGTGCTCGATGCGGCGGGAGGGGAGGTCGTCGGGGAGGTGGTGGACATCCTGGAGTACCCCAGCGCCGTCTGTCTGGCGATCCGCTTCAAGGACGGCGTGCGAGAGGTGCCGCTGCTTCCCCGTTGGATCCCGGAGGTGGATGTCGAGGCGGGGCAGGTGCGGGTGGCGAACATCGATGAGATCCCGCAGGTGCCCTGATGCGCTTCGAGATCGTCACGCTCTTTCCGGAGATCGCCGCGTCCCTCCGTCTGGGGCTCCTCGGCAAGGCCATCGAGGCGGGGCGGGTGGAGGTGGCGACCTCGAACCCCCGGGACTTCACCACCGACCGGCACCGCAGCGTGGACGACGCGCCCTACGGCGGCGGCAGCGGCATGGTGATGATGCCGGGGCCGGTGGTCGAGGCGCTCGAGGCGCTCGACGCGGGCCGCGCGGGGCCGACTCGCCGCGTCTTGCTCACCCCTCAGGGGCGGCGCTTCGATCAGGCGACCGCCGAGCGCTTCGCGACGCTCCCTTGCCTCACCCTGGTCTGCGGGCGCTACGAGGGGTTCGATGAGCGTATCCGCGGCTACGTGGACGAGGAGGTGTCCCTCGGCGACTTCGTGCTCCTCGGCGGTGAGGTGGCCGCGCTGACCGTCGTCGAGGCGACTGCTCGGCTGCTCCCCGAGGTCGTCGGCAACCGCCGGAGCACCGAGGAGGAGTCCCACACGACCGGGCTGCTCGAGTACCCACAGTACACGCGCCCGGTGGAGTTTCGCGGGGAGCGAGTGCCCGAGGTCCTGCTCAGCGGACACCACGGGCGCATCGCGCATTGGCGCCGCAGGGAGGCGCTCCGCAGAACGCTGGAGCGACGCCCGGACCTCCTGGCGACGGCTCCCCTGAGCGAGGAGGACCGCGCGCTCTTGCGCGAGCTGGAGCGCGAGGGGACGTGAGCGCTCCCCTTTACATCGCGCTCGTTCACCATCCCGTTCGAGACAAGACGGGGGGGATCGTGACCACCGCGATCACCAACCTGGACGTTCACGATCTCGCCCGCACCGCCAAGACCTACGGTCTGGCCGGCTACTTCGTCGTCACCCCCGTGACGGCCCAGCGGAAGATCGTCGACGCCATCCTGGCGCACTGGACGAGGGGTCCGGGGCGCGCGCGGGTGCCCCAGCGCGGCGAGGCGCTCGCGTTGGTGCGGCCCGTCCAATCGATCGAGGAGGCGCTGGGCGCGGTCGGTTCCGCGACGGTGGTCGCGACGGCCGCCGCTCCGGGAGAGCGCCAGGTCGTGTCCTTCGCTGACGAGGCCGCGCGCCTCCGGTGTGCCGAGGAACCGACGTTGCTGCTCTTCGGGACCGGCCACGGGCTCGCCGACGCCGTCCTCGATGGGGCCGACCGGCTGCTGGCACCCATCCGGCCTGGGGGATACAACCACCTGAGCGTCCGGGCTGCCGTCGCCATCACCCTCGACAGGTTGCTCGGCGACGGCTGAAATCCATTGCTCCGCCCCTGGGGGCGTGCTAGCAGACCGGTCCTTTTCCGCAGAGCTTCGTCATGAGCAGCACCACCCCCAAAATCGCGGCCCTCGAGGCCTCTCAGCTTCGCTCGGTTCCGCCCTTCCGCGTCGGTGACACCGTCCGAGTCCACTTCCGCATTCGTGAAGGGGAGAAGGAGCGCGTCCAGGTCTTCGAGGGCGTCGTCATTCGTCGTAAGAACGGAAGCGCCCGGTCCACCTTCACGGTCCGCAAGGTCAGCTACGGAGTCGGTGTCGAGCGAATTTTCCCGACGCACAGTCCGCGCATCGAGAAGATCGAGATCACCGCTCGGGGCCACGTCCGCCGGGCTCGGCTGTACTATCTTCGTGAGCTGCGGGGGAAGAAGGCCCGTCTGCGGGCGAGCCGGCGCAAGGGGGCCGACAAGGTCGTCAAGGAGTTCGGCGTTCGCAAGAAGTGAGCGCTCGACTCTTGCGTCAGTGAAGCCGCCAACCTCAGGGTTCGGCGGCTTCGTCGCGTCCGTCCCAACCCACGTCCGGCGGTGTCGTCGCCACTCGGTGCTCAGGCCTCTTGGGGCGAGTCGGCCGGGCCGCGGTAGATGCAGCCGCTCGTGCAGGTCTCACGTACCTCGACTCGACTGAGCAGCGGCAGACGCGGCTGCAGTCGCTCCCAAATCCACACCGCCAGGTTCTCACTCGTCGGGTTCGCGAGCCCTGGGACCTCGTTGAGGTAGCGATGGTCGAGCTGCTCATGGAGGGGTTGGAAGGCCTCCTTCAGATCGGCGAAGTCCTGGATCCAGCCCGAGCGCTCGCCACGGGAGCCGCACACGACGACCCGGACTCGGAACGAGTGGCCGTGCAGCCGCCGGCATTTGTGGCCTTCCGGCACGGCGGGGAGGCGGTGGGCCGCCTCGAAAGTGAAATCCTTGTAGATCTCCATCGGGTCTCCTCGACGCGGGCGCCGCCTCTTCAGCGCGGCGCGGGGAGTTGTCCCGTCGCTTGGAAGCGGCGGTAGTCGTCTAGAATCCGCGCGTGATCGAAGCACAGCGGGGAGGGCAGCGCGTCGAGGGGGAAGACCTCGGCCCGGGACGCGTCGTCCCCCGCGCGCGGTGCGCCCTGGGAGGTGCCGATGTACACCACGCTCAGGTTGTGTTGCCTCGGGTCGCGCGAGGGCTCGCTGTACACGCCCAGAAGCGTCGCGAGCGAAACCTCCAGGCCCGTCTCTTCGCGCACCTCTCGCCGGGCGGCGTCCTCGACGGTCTCGCCGTAGTCCACGAAGCCGCCGGGCAAGGCCCAGCCGCGCGGCGGGTTGCGGCGCTCGACGAGGACGATGCCGCCGGGCACTTCGACGATGACGTCGACCGTTGGGAACGGGTTGCGCGGGGCCTGCATCGGGCCGGAGCCTAGCGCCGCCGGGTCCGCGGAACCAGCCAACCGGGCCGAAGCGGCGTTGGCAGCCCGCCCCACGCTCTCCGTGCGCCTCACGTCCGGGAGCACGCCGTATCGTGCCTCAAGAATCGGTGAGATGCTTCGCCCGACCCATCACGGTGGATGCTGGCGGCGGACTCTCAGCGACGGTCGGGACCGTTTCGCAGGGCTCCTCGCAAAGCGGGGAAACTCGCGAAGTGGCGCACCACGGGCGCGGCGAGGCCGACGAGCTTGTCGAGCTGGTCTTGGAGTCGCCGATCGAGAGCGCGCGTCTGCGTCCGGAGCGCGTCCAGGTCGACCTCCGACGCCGCGCTCAGGCCTGCAAGGCGACCCTTGAGCTGGCTCGTCTGGAAGGCGAGGTCTTCCCGCCGGGCGTCGAGGGAGCGCCGCTCCTCTTCGAGCTCAGCGATCGCTTGGGCGGTGTCGAGCCGGAGGCGGGCCAGGGCGCCGGCGGCGGCGAGCGCTCTCAGCTCCTCGCCCTTGGGCGCGTCGTTCGGCACTGGTGGGAGCCCACGCCAGGCGTCGAGGAGTGCGGGGAGCACCTGGGCATGGCGCTGGCGGGCTTCCGCGAGGCGCCGCGTCAGCTCGTCGTGGCGTCGGCGCAGCTCGGCGTCGTCGTCGGCGAGGGCGTCGATGGCGTGCCCCAGGCGGAGCCGAGTCCGGCGGACCTCGCCCTCGCAAGAGACAGCGACGGTCACTCGCTGGCCGAGGGCGTCGTGCAGCGCCACGAGCTCGTCGACGGCGGCTTCGAGCTCTTGAAGCTTTGCGGGGAGCCAGGCCGGCGGTTCGTCTGGGTGCGCGCGGGGGAGCAGCTCGAGGAGGACTCGGAGGCGAGCCTGCCAGTCCGACACGACCGCCCCGAAGCCCGGCAGCGTGTCTCTCGCTGGGGCCTCGACAGGAGCGGGCGCTTCAAACGATGGGAGGGGCCCCCTCGCTCCCCGCCGGTCGAGGCAGCCTTCGAGCGCGCGCGCGAGCTCCAGCGCCGAGGGGAAACGATCGGACGGGTCCTTGCGGAGCATTCGCAGCACGGCGGCGTCGAGATCGGGTCCGATGTCCGGCCGAAAGCGGCTGGGGGGTGGGGGCGGTTCGCGCAGGTGCTTGACGATGAGGTCGGGGGGGCTTCCCTGAAAAGGGAGCTGGCCGGTGAGCATTTCGAAGACGACGCAGCCGAGGGAGTAGAGGTCGGCGGACGGATGGATGGGAGCCCCCCGAGCCTGCTCCGGGGCGATGTACTCGGGGGTTCCGAAGACGGTGCCGGTCGTGGTGACGCGTAGCTCGCCCTTCATGTGGGCGAGGCCAAAGTCGAGGAGCTTGACGAAGTCGCGCTCGTAGCCGTCGAGCAAGTAGATGTTGTCGGGCTTGATGTCGCGGTGCACGACGTCGAGCTCATGGGCTCGCGCCAGCGCTCGGGCGCACTGGATCGCGATGCCCAGGGCGCGTGGGATCGACAGGGCATCCTGGGCGATCGCTTCGTTGAGCGGCACGCCGACGAGGTACTCCATCACCAGATAGACGCGACCGTCGTCGGTCTCGCCGTAGTCCGTGATGTCGATGATGTGCTCGTGGTTGATGCGGTTGGCGGCCCGTGCTTCCCGAAGAAAGCGAGCCCGATTGGCTGGTTCGTAGGCGAGCTGGGGCGAAAGGAACTTGAGGGCGACATCGCCACCGACGACCTCGTGGCGCGCGCGGTAGACGACCCCCATGCCTCCGGCGCCGATACGCTCGCTGACGAGATAGCGGCCGGCGATGAGCTGGCCGATGAGCGGATCGGGCAGCGCTTGGAGTCGGCCTCCATCGAGCGGGCAGGTCCCACGGGAGCTCCGAAACCGCGCGCCGCAGACCTCGCAGACTTTCACCTCGACGCCCCCCTGGGCAGAGGTTCTCATTCGGCCCGGACCGCGGCAAGCGCGCTGTCTCGCCTCGTCGGAAGAGCGCCCTCGGAGAGTATTGTTGACAAGTCCGATGTATCAATTCATACCAACCCGGTGAGGCTCTCGAGCAAGGGGCGTTATGGGGTGCGGGCGCTCTTCGACATCGCCTTCCACAACGACGGGGGGCCCACCCAGGTCCGGCTCATCGCGCGCCGCCAGGGCATCCCGCCGCGTTTCCTCGAGCAGATCTTCCAGGACCTCAAGAAGGCCGGGCTCGTGGTTTCCAAGCGGGGGCCCAAAGGGGGCTATGCCCTGGCGAAGCCCAGCGAGGAGATCCGCGTCGGCGACATCGTCCGAGCGCTCGAGGGCCCGGTCGTGCTCTCCTCCCCGGACGAAGGCGCGAAAGGCGACCCCCACAGCCGTGCGGTGACGGATGCGGCCCTCGCGGATCTCGCGGAGCGCATCGAAGGCTGCCTCGACGAGATGAGCGTCGCGGATCTGTGCCAGCGCGGCGAGGCGCAGGGGATTCGACGAAAGCCGCCAAGACGTTACGTCTACGCCATCTGAGCAGCGGAGGAACGAATGCCAGCGCCCGTCGTCGATAGTGTGCTCGAGCTGGTCGGCCAGACCCCCCTGGTCGGGCTGTCTCGGGTCGTGCCCGCGGCGGGGGCGCGGGTGTGGGCGAAAGCCGAGCACCTCAACCCCGGGGGCTCGGTCAAGGACCGCATCTGTTTGGCGATGATCGAGCGAGCGGAGCGTGAGGGTGTTCTGCGGCCGGGCATGACCGTGGTCGAGCCCACCAGCGGCAACACGGGCATTGGCTTGGCCTGGGTCTGCGCGCGCAAGGGGTACGACCTCGTGCTCACCATGCCCGCCTCGATGAGCCTCGAGCGCCGCGCGCTCCTCGAGGCTTACGGCGCCCAGATCGTGCTCACGGATCCCGAGCGGGTCATGGAGGGCGCGATCGAGGAAGCGGAGCGGATCGTGCGTGAGCGCGGCGCCTTCATGCCTCAGCAGTTCGACAACGAGGCCAACCCCCGGGCCCATGCGGAGACGACCGCCGAGGAGATCCTCGAGGCGCTTGGAGGGGAACGGGTGGACGCTTTCGTGGCCTCCGTCGGCACCGGTGGGACGGTGAGCGGCGTCGGTCGGGCGCTGCGGGCGCGGGACCCGAGCGTGCTCGTGGTGGCCGTGGAGCCGGAGGCGAGCCCGGTCTTGAGCGGCGGACGCCCCGGGCCCAGCAAGATCCAAGGGCTGAATGCGGGCTTCGTGCCGACGAACTACGACGCCTCCGTGGTGGACGAGGTGCGTCTGGTGGGGGACCGCCAGGCCTGGGAGATGAAGCGCCGTCTGGCGCGGGAAGAGGGGTTGCTCGTGGGCATCTCCGCGGGGGGAAACGTGGCGATTGCCGCGGCCGTGGCGGAAGAGCTCGGGCCGGGCAAGAACGTCGTCACCGTGCTCTGCGACACGGGCGAGCGCTACTTCAGCCTGGACGAGTACTTCGAGTGAGCTTGGGGTCCACACGGGTGCTGGTCGTGGGCGCGGGCGGCCTCGGTTCCCCGGCCAGCCGAGCGCTGGCGCAGGCGGGCGTTGGGCATCTGCGCATCGTCGACGACGACATCGTGGAGGTGAGCAACCTCCAGCGCCAGGTGCTCTACGGCGACGAGGACGTGGGCGCGGACAAGGCCACGACTGCGGCACGCGTCCTTTGGACCCTGGCCCGCGAGGCAGGGCACCCAACCTCCACCGAGGCGGTGCGCACTCGCTTCCTCCCGGACACGGCGGCCGAGCTGCTCGCGGGGATCGATCTGGTGCTGGAGGGCGCCGACAACTTCGCGACGAAGTTCCTGGTGGCGGACGCCTGCGCGCTCGCGGCGATCCCTTGCGTCCAGGCCGGGGCGGTGCGCTGGAGTGGCTGGGCGCTGGCCTGTGCCAACCGTAGACCCCACGGCCTCTGCATGCGCTGCGTCTTCGAGGACATCCCGCGCGACCGTGTGGAGACCTGCGCGACGGCTGGGGTCGTCGGTCCCGTCGTGGGGGTCCTCGGGGCGCTGCAGGCGCGGCTGGCGGTCGCCTGGGCGCGCCGGGAGAGCATCGACGGGAGGCTCTACAGCTACCACGGCCTGGAAGGACGCTTGCGGCGGCGCCGGGTTCGGCCCCGTGCGGACTGCCCGCACGCGCGCGGCGCTATCCAGGACCTTCGACCGGAACGTTACGCGGCGAGCTGCGCCGCGTCTTGAGGAACAAAGGAGACAAACCCATGGCCGTGACCCTTCGTATCCCGCCCGCGCTTCGCAGTCTCACCGGCGGCGCTGAGGAGCTCGCCGTCGACGGGGGCTCGGTGCGTGCCGCGCTCGACGCGGCCGAAGCCGCTCACCCGGGGCTGAAGGCGCGCGTCTGCAACGAGGACGGGAGCGTCCTGCGTTTCGTCAACCTCTTCGTCAACGAAGACGACATCCGGACGCTCGAGGGGCTCGACACCCCGCTGAAGGACGGCGACAGCGTGAGCATCATCCCGGCGATCGCGGGCGGATGAGCCTCACCGTGGAACAGAAGCGCCGCTACGTGCGGCACCTGTTGCTGCCCGAGATCGGTGCCGCGGGCCAGGAGCGGCTCTGTGGCGCCGCATTCCGGGGCGGTGGCTGTCGGGCCGCGCGGATCGCCGCGGATTATCTGCGCCGTGCCGGCATGCGAGAGGACCCCGCCGCGCTGCCCCTCGCCGTCGCGCCGGTCGACGACCCCGTCATCGCTGCCCTCGCTGGCGCCTTCGCTGCCGTCGAGCGGATCAAGGCCGAGCTAGGGGTGGGCCGTCCGGCCCAGCTCCCGCCAGACCTGTGGGGAGACGAACCGTGACGCGGAGCCGCCGCCTCCAGTCCATCGTCGACGCGGTGGGGGACACCCCCCTGCTTCGGCTGAGGACCCTCGAGAGAGAGACGCCCGGCGTCGAGATCTACGTGAAGCTCGAGTACATGAACCCGGGTGGCTCCGTGAAGGACCGACCGGCCCGTCAGATGATGCTCGACGCGATCGCGGACGGGCGGCTGACGCGGGACAAAGTCCTCATTGATTCGACGAGCGGCAACACGGGGGTCGCTTACAGTCTTTTCGGGGCGGCGCTCGGTTACCGCGTGGCCCTCGTGATGCCCTCGAACGTGAGCAAGCCGCGCAAGGACATCACCCGTGCGTTTGGGACGGAGCTGATCTTCAGCGACCCGATGTTGGGCTCCGATGGGGCCATCGCGCGGGTCAAAGAGATCGTCGCGGCCGATCCGGACAAGTGGTTCTACCCGGACCAGTACGCCAATCCTTCCAACCCGAAGGCCCACTATCTCGGCACCGGCGCCGAGATCCTCGATCAGCTCGGCGACCGCATCACGCATTTCGTGACGGGGATGGGCACGACGGGGACCCTCATGGGGACCACGCGCCGGCTCAAGGAGCATCCCCGACCGATCGTTTGCGTCGGCCTCGAGCCCGCCGAGGCGCTCCATGGACTCGAAGGGCTCAAGCACATGGCCACTTCGATCGTGCCTCCGATCTACGACCCCTCCATTCTCGACGAGATCCTCCCCGTCCGTACGGACGACGGCTGGGACATGAGCGACCGCCTCGCCGAGCAGGAGGGCATTCATGTGGGGCACTCGTCGGGTGCCAACGTTTTCGGGGCCTTCGCCGTCGCGCAGCGCCTGGCCTCCCGCGGGGAAGCGGGGTGCGTGGTGACGATCGCGTGCGACCGCGGCGATCGCTACTTCGCGCCCATGAAATGGGATCGGCACTACGTATGGTGACGCGATGACTCATCCCCAGTACCCGGACCTGCCCTGGGTCGAGGGCGACCTCGTCATCGACCCGGCGGTGCTCGAGGCCATCGAGGCCCACGCCCGCGAGGCGTACCCGAGCGAGTGCTGCGGTTTCGTCTTTGGCCCCATCGAGGAGGCCTCCCGGCTCGACGCAATGCAGCGGGAAACGAACGAGGCCGACAAGTACCACCGGCTGGATCCCGAGACCTTCCCTCGGACATCTCGGACCTACTTCAAGATCAACGAGCTCCGGGCGGCGCGAACCTTCGAGGAGGCGGCCGCCGCCGGGAGGCCGCTCAAGGTCATCTACCACTCCCACTGCGACGCGGGCCCCTACTTCTCTGACGAGGACGCTGCGACCTTCGCCCAGGAGGGCATGCTCATGTGGCCCTGCGCGTTCCTCGTCGTCAGCGTCGTGGAGGGAGAGGTCCGGGGCCGGGCGCTGTGGGTTCACGTGCCGGGGACCGATCGCTTCCGGGAGGCGAGGCTCGAGGTCCGCGAGGAGCCGGTGGCGGAGCGTTGATGCGGGGCCGGCCGCCTGGTATCGCCTGCCCATGCCGCTACGCGCCCTGCTCGTCGCGCTGAGCTTCGCGGCGCTCCCGAGCGCTTGCGACGGCGACGCTTCGGCCGATCCGCCGGCTCGGCGAGCCGCGGAGTTCCGATCGCCCGCGGTGGAGGCGGAACTCGAGCGGGCGGCCACGGTGGTCCGCACGAGGGGCTTCACCGACGTGGAGGGCACGCCCTGGCGGGGTTTCTTGGTCGATCGCGGGGCGGCGGTCGACGAGCTGCGGCTACGCCGGGGGAGCTGCTACGTCGTCCTCGCCGCCGTGAGCGCCGCGATGGAGGACTTGACGATCGCGCTCTACGACAGCGACGGCGGCGAGGTGGCCCACAGCGCCCCCGGCACCCGCGCCTTGCGCTACTGTCCGCCCCAGACGGGCACGTACTTCGTCGCCTTGCGCGCCGAAGGGAGCGGCCTGTTTGCCGTGGCGCGCTTCGAGGGGCCGACGGGGCTGGACATCCGCCTGGACGACCTGGCCCGCGACCGTGAGGCCGGTCCGTGAGGCCGGCCCTGGGCGCTGCGGTGCTCTGGCCTGTCCTCGTGCTGGCTGCCTGTCAGGAGCCGCCTCGGCCCGCGCCCTCACCCTCCTCGGAACCTTCCCTCGGCCCACTGGACGCCCTGGCGCGACGCTTCGGTCGGCTGCGGCGCCGCATGCGGGCCCGAGGCTACGGACATGCGACCCGTCTGCGGCGGACCTTCGTGCTCGAAGGGCAGGCTGTCGTGCTTCCCGTCGACCTCCCGACCGGCCGCTGCACCACCTGGCTCGCGTTGGCGGGCGGTGGGCTGCGGGATCTCCGGGCCTCGATCTACGACGGCGACGGCTTCGAGCTGGCATCGGACGACGTTCGCGGCGAAGGGGCGCTTCTGCACGTATGTCCAGCGCAGGAGGAGCCGCCGACCGCGCCCCACTACCTGGAGCTGCGTGCCTTCGAGGGCAGCGGCGCCGTGGTCGTGGGCGCCTTCGAGTCGGAGCCCGGCGCCGGGGAGGGGTTCGATGCACTCTTCGATGGAGTCGTCGCCCCGCCGGTTCCTTTTCGGGAGGTCGAGGAGGCCCTCCTCGAGGTCCGCGAGGGCCTCCGTGAGCGCGGGCTGGTGGTCGAGGGAGAGCCCTTCTTTCAACGGGTCGCGGAGGGGCAGGAGCTGCGACGGGCGCTCGAGCTCTCGGCGGGCCGCTGCTACGTGGTCGTGGCCCGCGGAGGGGAGGGCGTCGAGGACCTCGACCTCTACCTCTACGATCCGCGCGGGGCCGAGGTTGCGAGGGACCTCGGCGCGGACGCTCGCCCGCGGGTCGAGTACTGTCCGCCGTCCGACCAGCAGGCGACCGTCGAGGTTCGCGCTTTCCAGGGCAGCGGCGCGGTCGGGGTCATGGTCCTGTCCGGAGCACCCGAAGAACCCGCGCCCCCGCCCGCCGAGGAGGTGGCGGATGCCGAGCCCCTCGCGGTTCTGGGAGCTCAGCTCGAAGACTTTGCCCGCGGCGGCTTCGGCCCGCCGGTCACCATCGTCCAGGACGCTCCTTTGGACCCCGGGGAGACCCGCACCCACGAGGTGCTGGTGGGCCCGGGTTGCGCGCTGGTGGTGGGTGCGGGCGGCGGCGAGCTCGACCTCGATCTCTACCTCGTCGATCCGGACGGGCACGTTGCGGACCGCGACACGCGGGTTCAGCACACGGCCCAGGTGGTGGCGTGCGCAGCGACGCCGGCCATTTATCGGGTCACGGTCAAGGCCTATGGGCGGGGGCGCTACGCGCTGGCGCGGCTGCCGGCTGTGTCCCTCACGGATGTGGCCGAGGCGCGGCTCGCCGCGGTGGCGACCTTCGACGAGGCTGCCCCCGCAGCGCGAGAGCGCCTCCGCCTCGACGAGGGAGAGGACGCTCGCTTCGCGCTCCAGGCGGGCCGGTGCATCAGGGCGGCGGCGGCGGGAAGCGCGAGCGTCGAGGATGTCGACCTGCTTCTGCGGGACGCAGCCGGAGAGGCCGTCGCCTCCGACACGGGGCCGGCGCCTTGGGCGACGGTCACTTACTGTGCGCCTGAGGACACCCCGCCCCGGCCGCTCTCCCTCGAGACCCGTCTGTACCGCGGCAGCGGTGAGGTGCTCTTGCAGTGGCGCGTGGACTGATCGTCGTCGTTGCGTTCTTGCAGGCTTCGGTGGCCGACGCCTCCTGTGTGGACGCGGCGCTCGCTCACCTTGGGGCGGAGGTTCGTGCACGGGAGACCTTTTTTCTTACCCCCGGCGAAGTACGTTCGGGCGCTCATCGCTTCGAGGTCGCGGCGTGCGTGACGGTGCTGGCTGCGGCGGAGAACCCAGAGGCGTCTGTGAACGGGGTGCTGCGCAGCGACAGCGGCCTCGACCTCGCTGTCGACGGGCCGAGGACCCCCCATGCCGCGCTCCGCTTCTGCGGAGCGGCCGGTGTCACCTTGCACTGGAGCGTCCGAGTCACGGCCCCCAGCGAGATCGGGCTGGCGGTCGTCGGCGGCGGGCCGTGGCCCCTTCCCGATCTGGGCCGCGAGCTGGGGGGCTGCTTTGCCGGGGCGCCGGGCCTGCGCTCGGCCGACCCGGACCTCGGCCCGCCGCCACCCACGCCCGCCGCCGCCGAGCGACTGCGGCGTTTCATCGCCGCGGAACGTCGGCGGGGTTACGCCTTGGACCGGCAGGACGTCCTGCGCCTGGATCGCGGGCGTGCGCGCCTGCCGTTGATCCTCGAAGGAGGGCGCTGCTACGTGCTGGGGGTGTTCCCGGCGAGCGGGGCCCTGGACGTCTCTCTCCTCTCCCCGGATGGCCGAGAGATCGCGGCGGACCGACGGCGCTCCGTCGACGGCACCCTCGCCGACTGCCCGGAACACACCTCGGAGCGGCTGCTGGTCGCGCACGGGGCCGGCGGGGCGGAGCGAGCCACCGTGGCCGTGGTCTCGCAGCGAGCGCGCGGCTCTCAGGCGCTCGGGACCTCGGGGCGGCGGCCGTGGGTCGAGCTCGAAGCACGCTACGGGCCGCTCTCGGCGGAGGGCTGGGTCCACCTGCAAAGCGGCGAGAGCCTCGACCGAGAGCTCGACTGGAGGGGCTGCGGGGTCGTCGCTGTCTTCGCGGCGCCCGAGGCCAGGGGCGCCCTCGTCGAGCTTCAGCTGCTCGATACGGAGGAGCGTCTGCTGGCGAGCTCGCGTGGGGCGCCGCCCCGTGTTCGTAGCTGCGCCCGCGGGATCCACCTCGTGCGCCTGCGGATGCTCCGTGGGGCGGGCCGCTTCTTGCTCGCCCGTACGACCGACGGCGCGGCCGGGGGACGCCGGTGAGCCACCCATCGGCGGTGCTGTGGCTGCTGACGCTGGTTTGCTGCGCTGGGGCATCGGCGGCGCGCGAGCCCGGCCCTGAGGAGGGGGTCGCCGTCGGGGGCTCGCTCCGGGCCGCCGGGTTGCGCCGCGTCCACCAGGAGCGGGGCTTCTTGGCGCCGGGACAGCGCCACAGCTTCGCGGTGGAGGTCCCGGGAGGTTGCGCCGCGGTGGTCTCGGCGAGCGCGCCCGGGCTGCGCGACCTCGATCTGGCGGTCTACGACCCGGAGGGGACCCTCCTCGGCGAGGACGTCGAGCCCGACGACCATCCCACCGTTCGCTGGTGCGGCGATGGGGGTCGGGTCTACGTCGTGGCCCGCGCGTACGAGGGCGCGGGGCGTTACGAGCTCGCCGTGTGGACGGGGGACGCGCCGTCGATGCGCGCTGCCCTCGGCGACGTGCCGGCGCCGGCCGCCCTCAGCGAACTGGAGGAGGCTCTCCGGGGCCGGGGCTTGCGCACCCTGCGCCGGGAGCGATGGATCGACCTCCCCGCCGCGGGCGAGCCGGTTCGCTTCCCCGTCCAACTCCGCCCCGGGCGCTGCATCGCGGTCGTGGCGGAGGCCTCCGTCTCGCTGGAGCTCGCGGTCGAACTGGAGAGCCGCACGCTCGACGAAGCGCCGGGCCGGCAGGTGGCGATCACGACCTGCGCGGACAGAGGCCAGGCGACGGCGTCGGTCCGAGGCCCGGCTCCCGCGCGGGTCCGAGTTCGGGTGCTGGAGGGAGCGAGCGCCGAGGTCGGCGGCGAGGGCGCCCTTTGGCTGGGGACGTCCCAGGCTCAGCGAGGGGCGTCGCCGGCGCTTCCCGCCGGCTGGGTCGTCGCGGCGCGGGGCGAGGGTCGGTGGTCCGCGGGGCGGGCCCAGTCCTTCGACGGATGCGGCAGGCTTCAGGTGTGGATCGCGCGAGGAGGAGGGGAGCTGACGCTGTGGGTCGGCGGCAGGCTCGTTGCGCGGGGAAGCGCCCTGGTGGCGGACGTCTGCGGCCAGTCGAGTGTGGTGAGCGACGCCCCAGCGCGTGTGGCGTGGCGCTGGCTCAGTCGCGAAGCGCCGTGACCGTCGCCGGCGCCGTGACCGTCGCTGGGGCCGCGACCGCCACGCTGCTCTGGCCGAGGCTCGCCCGGGCGAGGATCGCTTCGCAGAGGCTCGCGAAGTCGTAGCCTGCCCCTTGGGCGATCCTCGGAAGCAGCGAGGTCTCGGTCATGCCTGGGAGCGTGTTGACCTCGAGCACGTACTCGTTTTCGCCCTCGGTCACCAAGAGGTCGACCCGGGTCGCGCCACGGACCCCGAGGCTCCGCGCGGCTCGCTCGGCGAGGTTGAGCACCCCCTTGTAGCGGGTGGGGCTGAGGCGAGCCGGGAAGTGGTACTCGCTCTGACCTTTCTGGTACTTCGAGCGATAGTCGTAGAAGCGGCCCTTGGGGACGATCTCGACGGCTCCGAGCGCGCGCCCGTCGAGAAGCCCGACAGCGACCTCCCGGCCTCTCACGAAGCGTTCGACGAGCACCGAGCGGTCGAACTGCCCGGCTTCCACGCAGCGCTCCCGTAGCTCGGCGAGGTCGTTGGCACGGGCGGCGCCGACGCTCGAGCCTCCTCGGCGGGGCTTGACGAAGGCCGGAAAGCCGAAGCTGCCGTGCTGCTCCGCGAGCGTGTCGAGGTCGCGGGTGTCGAGCGCGTAGTAGGGCGGCGTGGGCACATTGTAGAGGCGGAAGAGCTCCTTGGCCTTGATCTTGTCGAAGGCAAGGGCGCTCGGAAGCACCCCGGACCCGGTGTAGGGAATGCCCAGCACCTCCAGCAGCCCTTGGATGCAGCCGTCCTCTCCGTAGGTGCCGTGCAAGGCGAGGAAGGCCACGTCGATGGGCGCCTGGCGGAGCACCTGATCGATGTCCCCGTCGACGTAGACCTTGTGGGCGTCATAACCGCGATCGACCAGGGCCCGGTGGATCGCCTCGCCGCTGCGCAGCGAGATCTCACGCTCGGCGCTGAGGCCGCCAAGGAGGACACCGATGCGCTTCTGTTTCAAATCGTCCATGGGTTGCTCCTGCGGGACCGGTTGCGAAGCGAGGTGCGTGCCAGCCGAGAATTGGCGAACGATTACGGACCAAGACTGGTGGCGAGACTCGAAGCGAACCGCCCAACCGCGTCTCTCGCGCCGCGTCGGTGAACCCGACTGGACACTGCGATACCTGCCCCGATCCGCTCGGTCAAGAAAGCGGCGTGCGCGTCAGGGCTTTCCGGGGCGTCCTGCGAGCAGTCCGCGGTACCAACCGCGGTCGTGACTGCGCCTGCGCGATGGACTGGGCGACGCCGTTTCGAGGGGTGGCGACCCGCCGCGTGCGCGCTCTCCCGGGGGGAGGGCGAGTGCGTCGACGGGCTCTCAGGGGCCTGTGTACCGTACGAGGGGCAAGCCGCTGTCCGTTCGATGCTCGCTGACCTCGACCGGCACGACCTCGCCGCGCCGCAGGCGGAGTGCCGAGAACTGCCGCTGGCGGGAGAAGACAAGGGCGAGCAGGTCTTCGCCGAGGGGGTGGCGACAGGCCACGACCGCGCGCTGAGCGTCCTCCTCGCTCGCCTGCGCCGGATCCGTCGGCTCGATCGGGCCTACGTAGGCGAGCGCGCACAGCCCCGGCCCCTTTCGATCCGCGAGCGCGTCGGCGCTGGGGACCGGCGCCCAGGCCCAACGCGCCGGTCGGGCAGCAGGCGCCGGTCCGATGTGCGCGACGAAGGCGACCACCGGCATCCGTTCGAAGCCGTGGGGCGCCAGGGCGCGGATGCGAATCCGCTCCCCGGCACGCGCGTAGCTCGTGAGCCCGGCGGTATCCGTGGTGAACACGAGGTCCGCCCAACCTTCGCCCAGTGGACTGCGGCAACGGACGGCGGCGCGATGGCTCACGGGGACGGGGTAGCGCCGCCCGTGACGGTGCTCCAGGGCCTGAAGCTGTCCCACCCGAACGAGGTCACAGACGCGTTCGGTGCCCAGGTAGACGTCGGGGAACATGCGCAGCAGCCGCGGGTCCCAGGGTGCGTCCGGGTCGTCGCTCGGTGGGGCGACGTTCCAGGCTTCGGTGGTGGCCGTTGCGCTCGCCTGTGGCGGCTCGGTGGAGCCGCAGGCGCTCAGGGCGCTCAGGGCGATGAGAGCGAGCGTGCGCATTGCCATCTCTGACAGCGGGTGTTACCCCTCGAAACGCTCGCGAGCCAGCGCAGATGTTCACTTCGATTCAACCTCGACAGCCGCTTCGCCGCTCGCGTCACTCACTCGGACGAGCGTCTTCGTCCCCGATGGGACGCGCATCGTCCCCCAACCCAACGGGCAGCCGCTCGAAGGCGCTGCCCTGCTCACGGAATTTTACACGTCATGACGTTCACGGAAGCTGCCGTGGAGGTGCTGCGGCTCGTCGGTAAGCCCCTCCATTACAAGAAGATCACGGAGATCGCGATCGAGCGGGATCTCCTCTCGCACCTGGGCAAGACGCCCGAGACGACGATGAGCTCGCGGCTGGCGACCATGGTGCGCAAGGACCGCGGCGACGCGCTCATCATCAAGGTCAAGCCAGGAGTGTTCGGGCTCCGGGAGTTCCCGCAGGAGGTCCTGGATGCGGCGCGCCACGAGTCGGGGCACGACTACGAGTTGCCGGAGGCCCCGGCTGAGGAGCCCGCGGCCGTGTCGGAGGAACCCAAGGAGGCGATGCCGGCGCGTCCCGTTCCAGGGGCCGACCTCTTTCCCGAGGAAGACGACGACGACGAGCCGATCCTCGCCAAGCTTGACGACGAGGACGACGAGGAGGGGGAGGACGACACCGAACGGCCCAAGCGCCGCAAGCGCCGCCGCAGGCGAAGCAAGAAGCGGGACGACGAGGAGCGCCAGGAGGCTCGTGGAGGGCGCCGCCAGCGTCGGCGGGAAGGTCGGGAGCCCAGGGAACGCAAGCCGCTGGCCGGCGAGTGGGAGCGGGCAACCGGCGATGGCGAGCCGACCGGGGGCGAGCTCTCGGACGCGATCGCGGCGGTGCTCGCCGATCGCCGCCGAGCGCCGGCTCGGCTCGTCGCGGTGGCCGAGCAGCTCGTCCGCAAGGGCCGTCTCTCCGGGGACGCCGCGGGTCTCGTGCCCACGATCGCGGCGGCCGTCCTCGGCGATGGTGCCCGCCGCCGAGGGGAGGGCCTGCCGCCCCGCTTTCGGCTCGTCGGAGACGAGCTGAGCGCGACCGAGTGGGCGTTGCCTGCCGAAGCCGTCCGCGCCGAGCAGGATGCGCTCCGGGCCGCGTCTCGCCAACGCGAGCTCGTCCACCGCGCGTTCATGCGGCGGCTCGCCCGGATGCCCGCGGCGGGGCTGTTGGAGCTCCTCGCGACCTGGCTCAACGCCGAGGGCGTGATCGGGCTGCGGGGGGTCCGACGTCCGGACGCGCGGGCCGGCGAGTTCGACCTGGCCGGGACGCTGCGCCGCGGGCCGGCCTCGGTCCCGCTGGCGATTCACCTCGTGCGCGACGGAAGCTTGACGCGCGAGCAGGTCGTCGAGCTCCGTGGCTCGCTGCACCACTACGGCGATGCTCGCGTGGCGTGGCTGATCGGTCTCGGTGGGGTGCTGCGCGGCGCCGAAGAGGAGGCGGCCGCCGTGGGTTCGGCGCCGGTGGCGCTGTTCGGAGCCAGCCGGCTCGCAGAGGCCATGGAGGCTGCCGGGGTTGGGCTGCGCCGCGCCGTCGCGCCCCTCGCATTCCTGGACCTCGAGCTCCTGGAGGCGCTCGAAGGCCCGGGGCGGGAGACTCCCGTCGACGAGGCGGAGGTCGCGGAGGAGCAGGAGATCTCCGAGGCCGACGAAGAAGAGGGCGGGCGGAAGAAGCGCCGCCGTCGCCGCCGGCGGCGGGGTCGGGGGGACCGTGCAGCCACCGCGGAGGCGGCCGAGGACGACGAAGTGGAGGTCGACGAGCCCGCCGAGGCCGCCGACGAGTCACGGTCCGGCGAGACCGAGGAGTCTGACGAGGCGCTGTCTGCCGACGCCGACGAGACTGACGAGTCCGACGCCGACGCCGACGCTGACGAGACCGACGAGACCGACGAGTCCGACGAGTCCGACGAGTCCGACGAGTCCGAGTCCGAGTCCGACGAGTCCGACGAGTCCGACGAGTCCGACGAGTCCGAGTCCGAGTCCGAGACCGACGAGACCGACGAGACCGACGAGACCGACGAGACCGACGAGACCGACGAGACCGACGAGACCGA
>Ga0256832_1000717_pt1:15000-21750 | contig 21750 bp, 14 predicted proteins | sample 134614metaG_FD_190534 | JGI IMG/M metagenome (GOLD analysis project Ga0256832, IMG submission 190534) | Hydrothermal vent microbial communities from Lau Basin, Pacific Ocean - 134-614 | ecosystem: Environmental > Aquatic > Marine > Hydrothermal vents | place: Pacific Ocean: Lau Basin... | reverse complement strand
TAGCTTGGAAAGTTGCCAAATATTATTCTGGACACATGCTTTCTGTTCATTTGTTCAAGCGTTCAATCGTTCAACTGATTGCACATAACTAGTTGATTTTCAGTATTTTCGATTGAACAGTTGAACGATTGAACAAAGTTTCTGCAAGCCCCAAGACAGAATAAAATTTGATGTTTTTTGGGCAGAACATTTTCAGAGTGGACTCACCGTTAGACCGCTACACCGCTACACCGAAATTTTATATCTCCCGAAGCTTGCGGCGCAAGATCTTACCCACATTGGATTTGGGCAGGTCATCGATAAACTCAATGACTTTAGGTCGTTTGTAGCCGGTCAGATTTTCTTTGGCGTAGGCTTTGACTTCCTTTTTGGTCAAGGACTTATCCTTTTTGACAATAAACACCTTGACCACTTCACCCGAATGCTCGTCAGGAACACCAATGGCTCCTACCTCCAAAATTTTAGGATGGGCAACCAAGACATCCTCTATTTCATTTGGGAATACATTAAAGCCGGAGACCAAAATCATATCCTTTTTGCGATCGACAATTTTTAGGAAACCATCCTCATCTATTTGACCGATGTCTCCGGTGTATAGCCAGCCGTCGGAGAGTGTTTTGGCGGTTTCATCCGGGCGTTTGTAATAGCCTTTCATTACTTGTGGGCCTTTGACTAGGATTTCGCCCGGTTCATTAAGACCCAGTTGTCGGCCTTCCTTGTCAACAATGCGGATATCCGTTGATGGGAAGGGGAGTCCGATAGTGCCTAATTTGCCGGTTTCTTTGGTAAATGGGTTGACACTGACAATGGCACAGGTCTCGGTGAGTCCATAGCCTTGTGCCAAATAACATCCGGTGACTTCTTCCCATTCGTTGGCAACCGGATTTTGTACAGCCATTCCTCCCCCGATGGTGATATTCAAGTTACTGGTATCCATGGCTCTAAAAGTCTTATTTTGAAGTAAGGCATTAAAAAGCGTGTTGACTCCGGTCATCAACTGGATTTTATTCCCTTTAAACTCTTTGACCAAGGACTTGATGTCTCTTGGATTGGTGACCAAAATATTATTGGCACCCAGGCTAAACAGTGCCAATCCATTGACGGCAAAGGCAAATACATGGTACAAGGGGAGGGGACAGAGTCCCACCACATCGTTTTTGGGCAAGGAGGGCTCGACCACTGCCCGGATTTGCAGCATGGTCGAAATTAAATTGTGGTTCGTCAGCATAGCTCCCTTGGAGACACCGGTAGTTCCACCGGTATATTGGTGGATGATGACCCGTTCTCTCAAATCTTCAAATGGGGAAATGGAGAATTTTTTCCCTTGCTTAATTGCTTCTTTAAAGGTAACCGGATTGGGGAGGGTGTATTTGGGCACCATTCCTTTGACATTCTTGACCACGAAGTTGACCAATTTGCCTTTCGCAAAACTCAACAATTCTCCTATGCTCGTTGTGATAATAGTTTTGATGGGGGTTTGGTCTAGGATTTTTTCTAAGTTGGCCGCAAAGTTGTCTAAAATAACAATTGCTTTCACTTCACTATCTGTAAATTGATGGAGCATTTCTCTAGGCGTGTACAATGGGTTTGTATTGACAACCGTAAGCCCGGCTCGAAGTGCCCCAAAGAGGGCAATGGGATATTGGAGCAGATTAGGCATCATAATCGCTATCTTATCGCCCGGCTCCAAACCACGGGATTGTAGATAAGCCGCAAAATTGGAAGAATCTTGGTCTAATTGACTATAAGACAATGATTTGCCCATGCAAGTAAAGGCAGGTTTCGATCCATATTTTTTTAAGGATTCGTCGATAAGCTCTATCAAGCTTTCATACTGACTGGAGTCTATATTGGCCGGCACCCCGGCAGGATAATTCTTTAACCAAAATCTTGATTCATTCATTTTTTTGTATTTTATCTCCATCCCTTACGGGAAAAATAACCAATTCTAATCCATCAATCCCGCATTCAACCCAACCGGCAAGTCTCAGCAAGCATCTCAACTAGCGAAGCCTGCGAGCGATTCAACTCCTTCAACTAAAAAACGAACAGATTATCGAATGAAGAATGCCGAATATCAAATAATAAAGTAAAAACCCCACAAAATCCCAAATCTTCTCAACCTGCAAAGCTCTCAACCCGAAGTCCGTAGGACGAGTCTCAACCAAGTAAGCCGTAGGCGAACGTTCTCAACTTTTTCAACTAGCGAAGCGAATCAACTAGCGAAGCTTGCGAGCGAATCAACTTCTTCAACTTCTTCAACTCCTTCAACTCTTTCAACTCCTTCAACTCCTTCAACTTCTTCAACTTCTTCAACTCCTTCAACTCCTTCAACTCCTTCAACTCTTTCAACTCCTTCAACTCTTTCAACTCCTTCAACTCCTTCAACTCCTTCACTCCCAATAAACCCGAACCAAAAACCGTCGCCCCACCGCCTCATCCCGGGTCTTAGGATTCAAAAAGCGAATAGTCAGCCGGGTCACCGCAAAATCCTGATAAGTTTTCATCACTACAAATGGAATTTGATGCACTTCCAAATCCTTCACCCCCTGCTCATCGGTATAGATGTATTGGTCTTTTGGCGTAAGCTCCCGGAAATCGCTCCGACTGTTTACGATGGTTCGACTATAAAAATCAATCGCATGCATGTGCGTACGATAAGTCGCAAACTGTTTTAGTTCTTTGGGGTGTTGTCGTAGCCATTTGCCTACTTGTGAAGTACTTTGGTAAGTTAAAAGCCTAGGGTAAGCCTGTCCATTTAAAATGAGATTGACGCCCAGTCCCGTCATGGCGGTCGCTATAATCAGGACATTTTTTGGCGGAAGCTTCACCATCAGCCAAATCATCATACCCAAAATTCCAAGTGCAAAAATAGCAACGAGTATGTTCGTAGGGGTAAATATATAAAATAAAAGTATAAAGGCAAGTATCCAAAGTCCAAAAAGTATGAATTTTTGTATTTGTAGGATGATTTTTTCACTTTTCGTGTCTATTTTGTCCAGATAGGCTGCTGTCATCATGGCTGCCAAAGGATAGACGACATAGATGTAATGGGGCAGCTTATACTTGGAAAGGGATAGGGCAATAAATGGCAGTATAAATCCGGCGACACTGATATATTCTGTGTATTTCTCACGGCTTGCGCCAAAAAATGAGCGGATTCTATTGTACAAGGCCATGATAAGCATAATTGTCCACGGTAGAAAGGCCCATAATGAAGTGTGGACAAAATAGAAAGGCCCGGTATTATTAGACCAAACATTTTCGCCGGTCAAGCGGCCAAAGCTTTGTTCCCAAAAATAAAAATATAGACCCGAAACCCCTGTTTTGCCGTTGACTTCTGCTGCAGGATTGCTATCAAACTGTTCATAAAGACCATAAGACATGGGCAAAAGCATCAGGCCGACAATCAGCAATCCGACAAGCCATTGCCACTTAAAAATATCCTTCCATTTTTGTCGCAAGACCAAATCTGTCCCCAACGCCAATACCGGAACCATAATACCAATCGGGCCTTTGGCCAACATCGCAAGAGAAATCCCAATAAAACCCCATAGCAAGTTTTTGAAGCTATGCCTGCGGATATAGGCTGTCAACTGCCATATCGAAAAAATCACCGAACCTAATAATAAGGTGTCCGTCCGCACATCCACAATAATCGAAAAAAGAGCTTGCGAAGAGCCCAAAATAATGGCCGCCAGGCGTCCCGCTCTTTGCCCATAATAGATTTTGGTCAACCGGTACGTCGAATACATCCCCAATAAGGCAAAAAGAAAGGATGGCAATTTGTAGGTAAAATTGGATACCCCAAAGAGTTTAAAGCTCATGGCCGAAAGCCAAAAGAGTAGGGGAGGCTTGTCCAGATAATTCAGATGCCGGTGTTTGATCTGCAACCAACTATCCCCTTTGAGCATTTCCAGCGATATCGAAGCGTATTGTGAAGCATCAATATCCATGATATCCACAAATAAGCTGATAAACTGAACCAATAGGATAGCTCCAATAAGATAACGGTGAATTTTCCTTTCGTCAAAAATCATGTACTGGTGTATTTTGCTTGCACAATGTAGATAGATTTTGGGACTTAGGGGCTGCTTGCGCAAAAAATGAAGCAAAAATAGCTTTATTTTCCCCTTTTAGGCCGAAGAAATCCATTTTAAATGAACATTTAGCTTGGTTGAGAAGTAAAAAACAATTACCTTTGCACCCAATTTTGGCCGGAGTAGGTGTATCTTCATAAAGATGATTCTGATGGCTTGCCTGGTATGTACTTTAATTTGTAATTGTCTTTAGGGATTCATTTCTATCTGTTAGATGGCAGGATACCCCGGCAATTACCTTATTTTTTCACATTTTAAAAGAGGATTCTTTCAATGCTCAACGACGAAAAAAATTTAGAGAACCAAGAGAACACTTCAGAAGAAGTGTCCACGAATCTCGAATCACAAACATCTGAAGAAACTGTTATCGGTTTTGATGATGAATTAACCGAAGAAGTTATCAGTTTTGATGATACACCTTCCGCAGAAACAACTACAGAAATAACTACTGAAGCGTCTGAAACGGCGGCTCCTAAAGTTGAAGCCGAAGAGACTGAAACTGTAGTTACAGAACCAGCAGAGACTGAAACTGTAGTTACAGAAGCACCTGCAGAAACCGGGGCGGACAAGTACTCCGAAGAAGAAACAACTAAAACACTTGAAACCTTAATCGAAGACCAAAGTGCTACGTTACAGACGGCGCATGATGATTTTGATTGGGATCAGACGGATGAAGATCAGTCTGATTATTCTCCGGAAGAGTTTAAGGCCCTTGCCGACGAATATTCAAATAGCTTGACAGCGCTTGCAGAAAGCCAAATTGTGGATGGTGTCGTGCGCGAAATCAATGGGCGCGATGTGATTATTGACTTTAACTACAAGGCGGATGGTATCTTGTCTGTGACAGAATTTAGAGACCAACCGGATTTAGCTCCTGGTGATACAGTGGCTGTTTATGTTGAAGCATTAGAAGATAAAAGAGGCCAACTTTCATTGTCAAGACGGAAAGCAAAAATCTTGCGCGCTTGGGAAAGCTTGGTAGAATCTCATAATGAGGGAACAATTGTTAAAGGTACGGTTGTCTCTAAGACAAAGGGTGGTTTGATTGTAGATTGTGGAGGCTTGGAAACATTCTTGCCGGGTTCACAGATTGATATTAGACCTATCATTGATTATGATGCTTACGTGGGCAAGACCATGGAGTTTAAGGTGGTTAAGATTAACGAAGCGATTAAGAATGCAGTAGTTTCACATAAAGCCTTAATTGAGAGTGACCTTGCGGAACAAAGAGACAAGATTGTGGCTACACTGGAAAGAGGACAAGTATTAGAAGGTGTGGTTAAGAATATCACAGACTTTGGTGCATTTATGGACTTAGGTGGAGTTGATGGACTATTGTATATTACGGATATTTCTTGGGGAAGAATCAAGCACCCAAGTGAAGTGCTTGAGTTGAATCAGAAGCTGAATGTGGTGGTTCTGGACTTTAATGAGGATAAGAAGCGAATTTCCTTGAGTTTGAAGCAGTTGTTGCCACATCCATGGGAAGTATTAGATGAGAACATTACCGAAGGCTCGGTTGTGAAAGGTAAAGTCGTAAATATTGAAGACTACGGTGCTTTCCTAGAGATTATCCCGGGTGTAGAAGGTTTGGTACACGTTTCGGAAGTGACTTGGAGCAATCAGCCGGTAAATGCTAAGGAGTATTTTACTCTTGGTGAAAGCTATGATGCAAAGGTGGTGACGATTTCAAGAGAAGATAAGAAGATGTCATTGAGTATTAAGCAGTTGTCTGAAGACCCTTGGAATAAGATTGAAGAAAAATTTGCGGAAGGAACCAGGCATACCGGTTTGGTGAAAAACCTGACGCCTTATGGTGTATTTGTAGAGCTGGATGAAGGGATTGGCGGAATGATTCATATTTCTGACCTGTCTTGGTTGAAGCGTTATTCTCATCCATCAGAATTTACGAAAGTTGGACAAAATATAGACGTTCAAGTTTTGGAAATTGATAAAGAGAATAGAAAACTATCATTGGGGCATAAGCAGTTAGAAGAGAATCCATGGGATACATTCGAGAATGTCTTCCCTGTTGGTTCATTCCATGAAGGTACCGTTGTTAGAAAAGATGAGAAAGGAGCGATTGTGCAGTTACCTTATGGGTTGGAAGCTTTTGCACCCATTAAGCACATGAGAAAAGAAAACGGAGCCATTGCGGAAGTCAATGATATTTTGACTGTTAAGGTGTTGGAATTCAACCGTGATGACAAACGTATCTTGGTTTCACATACTCGCTATTTGGATGCCATCAAGCGGGAAGCCGGTGAGATTGTAGAAGAGAAGAAGCGTAAAGAAAAGACCCAGACCCGTAAGTTTGTTGAAAAGCAAAAGGCAAAGAACGAAATCACTACTTTGGGAGAGATTGAAGGCTTTGGAGATTTGAAAAAACAACTGGAAGGGCAGGCTGCAGAAGCGAAAAAAGTAGAAGCAGAAAAAAAAGCGGAAGAAGAGTAAAAAAAAAGATAGAAAAACTTGCGCAGTAATGTCAAGTAGTGTATCTTTGCAATCCCTTAACCGACAGGGTTATGAGGGAAAGAAAAAAGTTCATTGACAGAGGGAGAGAATATTGGAAAAAATAAGGCCCGTTGAAGATAATTCAACTATGGAGAGTTTGATCCTGGCTCAGGATGAACGCTAGCGGCAGGCCTAA
>Ga0256832_1000717_pt1:0-12500 | contig 21750 bp, 14 predicted proteins | sample 134614metaG_FD_190534 | JGI IMG/M metagenome (GOLD analysis project Ga0256832, IMG submission 190534) | Hydrothermal vent microbial communities from Lau Basin, Pacific Ocean - 134-614 | ecosystem: Environmental > Aquatic > Marine > Hydrothermal vents | place: Pacific Ocean: Lau Basin... | reverse complement strand
GGGTGGGGGTGAAAGGCCAATCAAACTCGGAGATAGCTCGTACTCCCCGAAATGCATTTAGGTGCAGCGTTCGTGGTTAGAGATTGTTATGGAGGTAGAGCTACCAATAGGGCTAGGGGGTTTCACGACCTACCAACCCCTGATGAACTCCGAATGCCATAACAAAATACACGAGCAGTGAGGCAGTGGGTGCTAAGGTCCATTGCCGAAAGGGAAAGAACCCAGACCAACAGCTAAGGTCCCCAAGTTACTGTTAAGTTGAATGAACGATGTGAGATTGCTTAGACAGCTAGGATGTTTGCTTAGAAGCAGCAATTCATTTAAAGAGTGCGTAACAGCTCACTAGTCGAGCGATCTTGCGCGGAAAATAATCGGGCATTAAACAGTACACCGAAGCTATGGTTCCATCAGAGATGATGGGAGGTAGGGGAGCATTCTGACGGCGGCGAAGTTGGTGCGTGAGCACTGGTGGAGCGGTTAGAAAAGCAAATGTAGGCATGAGTAACGATAAAACGGATGAGAAATCCGTTCGCCGTAAGACTAAGGATTCCTGGGACGATGCTAATCAGAACAGGGTTAGTCGGGACCTAAGGGGTAGCCGCAAGGCGAACTCGATGGAAAACAGGTTAATATTCCTGTACCTTTCTATACTGCGATGGAGTGACGAAGGCGTGAACGATCTGCGTACTGACGGAATAGTACGTTGAAGTGTTTAGGCGTTGAAGGAGATAGGCAAATCCGTCTCTTGAGCTGATGCACGATAGTACAGCGAGCTTTACGGAGCGAGCTGATAATGATCTGTAACAAACTTCCAAGAAAAGCTTCTAAGCACTAGGTATAGAGAGCCCGTACCGTAAACCGACACAGGTAGTCGAGGAGAGTATCCTAAGGCGCTCGAGTGATTCATGGTTAAGGAACTAGGCAAAATAGCCCCGTAACTTCGGGAGAAGGGGCACCAAATTTATTTGGTCGCAGTGAAGAGGCCCAGGCGACTGTTTATCAAAAACACAGGACTCTGCGAAATCGAAAGATGAAGTATAGGGTCTGACACCTGCCCGGTGCTGGAAGGTTAAGGAAGGGGGTAATCCTTCGGGAGAAGCTCTTGACTGAAGCCCCAGTAAACGGCGGCCGTAACTATAACGGTCCTAAGGTAGCGAAATTCCTTGTCGGGTAAGTTCCGACCTGCACGAATGGTGTAACGATCTGGGCACTGTCTCAACCATGAGCTCGGTGAAATTGAAGTATCGGTGAAGATGCCGATTACCCGCAACGGGACGAAAAGACCCCGTGAACCTTTACTACAGCTTCATATTGTGCTTGAATACAAGATGTGTAGGATAGGTGGGAGACTGTGAAGCGGTGTCGCTAGACATTGTGGAGTCGTTGTTGAAATACCACCCTTCTTGTATTTGGGTTCTAATCCTAGCGATAGGAGACCATATGTGGTGGGTAGTTTGACTGGGGTGGTCGCCTCCTAAAGTGTAACGGAGGCTCGCAAAGGTACCCTCAGCATGGACGGTAACCATGCAAAGAGCGTATTAGTACAAGGGTGCTTGACTGGGAGACCGACAGGTCGATCAGGTACGAAAGTAGGCTAAAGTGATCCGGTGGTTCTGAATGGAAGGGCCATCGCTCAAAGGATAAAAGGTACTCCGGGGATAACAGGCTGATCTCCCCCAAGAGTTCATATCGACGGGGAGGTTTGGCACCTCGATGTCGGCTCGTCACATCCTGGGGCTGGAGAAGGTCCCAAGGGTTGGGCTGTTCGCCCATTAAAGTGGCACGCGAGCTGGGTTCAGAACGTCGCAAGACAGTTCGGTCTCTATCTGTTGTGGGCGCGAGAATATTGAGAAGATCTGACTCTAGTACGAGAGGACCGAGTTGGACATACCGCTGGTGTATCAGTTGTGCCGCCAGGTGCATTGCTGAGTAGCTACGTATGGAATGGATAAGCACTGAAAGCATCTAAGTGCGAAGCCAACTTCAAGATGAGTATTCTACTGAGGGTCGTAGAAGACGACTACGTTGATAGGCTACAGATGGAAGTGCAGTAATGTATGGAGTCGAGTAGTACTAATTACCCGAAAGCTTTCTTTTTTAATTCGCAAAAGATTAAAAACACTTGAGTTTATTGACTTACGATTTAAAGTGATTTATGCTCCCATATTTTGTCATTGACAAAAAGAAATAGACAGGACGAAAGTCCTAGTCAAAAGAAAATGGTGGCTATAGCGAAGGGGCACCACCTCTTACCATTCCGAACAGAGTAGTTAAGCCCTTCAGCGCCGATGGTACTGCCTTACGGTGGGAGAGTAGGTCGCTGCCAATTTTTTTTAATAGCTCATCCTTTGGATGGGCTTTTTTTTTGCATCCAACGCTGTAAGGATATACATCCGTCCTTCCCTTCTTCCAAATACTGACCCTTTCTTCATGCCATAAGGCGAGTAGCTCAATCATCTATATTTATTTGCATAAATCATAAGAAAAGCATATATTTGTCGGGACACGCTCAATTATGTGTGCGATTAGAAGTTTGTGTACTTAGAATTCGATGGTATTTTGGGATTACTTCTATAATAGGTTGACTTTTTTTCACAGGTCGTGCCCATTTTAGCATGACCATAAATACTTTTATAATGGACAAATTTAATTTGGCAAAATGCCCCCCCCCAGAATCTTATTTGGTTTTGGTCGATTAATAGCCAATTTTAGGCTACTTTTTATTACTATTTTGATAACTTCGTTGTTGTTTGTAGATGGTTATTCCCAATACGGATACGAAGTCAGTAATCAATTACCGGGTTGTGGGACGATATCTGGTGGTGAGACACAAGCGCTAGGAGTGGGATGTAGTCAAGGATTCAGCAGCTTTCTAGCTAATCACAAAGATGATATGATTCCCCAAAATGTGACTAGAACAGTTAAGTTAAAACTAAATGTTCTTTTTATGCAGCGAAATGACGGTTCGGGAAATTTTACAATGAGTAACCCTGAGCATTCTGATTATTGGAACAAAATTTTTGAAGAGATAAACAGTAGGTTATCGGATTTGGTAGAAATACCATGTGGTTGTAATAGCGACCCACAGTATTATTCAAATATCCATTTGGAGTTTGTACCCAATTTTGTGGAGGTAAGGGATGAATATGGTTGGAATCATCAAAATGATGGGCCGACGTATTCTCTAAATAGCTATAACAAACCTTTTTTGAACTATATCCATAATAGAGCCTCTCAAGAACCCAATTATGAACCAGGAATCGATATAGCTATAACAAATAACAAACTGACATACGATGCATATATGCAAAATGATTTGCCTCTATGGGAAATCCCGGGATTACCTAGTGATTATGGACCGTATATATATTCTTCATTGCCGACCGGCGATATCAATCATCAAGCTATTTGGCATTTCCCTCACTTATATTTGGGGTATTTAAATGCGGTTGAGCATATTGGAATGGATTTCGTAAATGGGCCTGAATTTGATTTTATTGTAGGCGCAATTATGCATGAAACTTCTCATATGATGGTTTATCCTTGGACTAGTAATGGTAATAGTGTTGGGCATGTGACCTGTGGTTCGAACGTAATGAACCCGAGTACTGCAAATAGGGTTTCTTACACCGGTTGTCAGGTTAGGTCAATTTATCGTGCCTTAATGACGTCCTATGTAAGAAAATACGTGATATGTGAAGATGTTTTGGAGCATGATATTACCATAAATTCTGATGAAGAATGGAAAAATAATATGCGAATTTATAGTAATGTTGTCGTAAAAAAGGGTAATACCCTTAAAATATCTTGTGAACTATATATGCAGCCACAAACAAGAATTATTGTGGAAAGAGGAGCAAGATTAATCCTTGGCAAAGAGGCAATTATTGCAAATGGTGGAGTATGTAATGATGAAGATTCAAGTAAAAAGTGGGCGGGAATTGTCCTTGAAGGAAACAATAGTATAGCGCATAAAACTGATTACGCAGATGAATCATATTCCCTAGTCGCTGATGATCACGGTATTGTTCTATTGATGGACGGCTCAATCGTCCGTGATGCAAGAACTGCAGTCTCTTGTCGAAGTCTATCTGGAAGTGGAGATTATTGGGGGGGATATATTAATGCAAAAGGTGTAAGTTTTCTCAATAATGGAAGATCTTTGGAGTTTATGTTATCCAATTTTCCGAATTTGAGCGAAATTGATGACTGTTTATTTGAAGGAGGGCCTGTGGCTATTACTAACTGGCATAGTAACAACGTGACTATTCGAAATAGTGAATTTAATCATTTTGAGCAAGGGATTTACTCTATTGATGCAGGGATGAATGTGATACATAATACCTTTAATAATAATGTGGATGCTATTGCAATGGACAATATGCAGTTTCTTAATCATGTTTATTTCGTGAAGAATAACACGTTTAATTATAATGATGTTTCAATCAGAGCTTCTGCTTCAAGTAGTTTAATTGTTAAAAACAATGACTTCTTGAATAATGACTTTGGAGTTTCGTTGATGGGGAATGGTCAAGCGGTTATTCGAAATAATCTTTTTGAAGATAATAGTTTGGGAGTAGATTTACAATCTGTTGGGAATGCTTGGACTCCTGTAAGTTGCAATATCTTTTCTCATAATAGCTATGGCGTAAACCCTTCAGGGAATAATTTGGGAATGTACTATGTGAAAAATCAAAATGATGTTATAGACAATTATAGCGATATGTTCATCGAAAATGATGAGGATGGTAATCTAGGTCGAGTGTCTAATTTTGGTTCTAGTTATTTGCCACCCATGAATACCTTCTCGCAAGGAAATAATGATAGAAATATTCAAACCAAAGCCGGTGAAGTAGTTCAATTTGTGTATTTTGCACCAGATGTTGATTTATTAGTGCCTCAATGTTATATTGGTGATGTTGATTGTCAGGATATGGAAAATAATTTTAATTGGATGTTTGCATCAAATGAGTTTAATGTTCCTTGTGGAAAAATAGGAACTTATGATGGAGACGATGGCGGCTCTAATAAATTTCCGGATTTAGCCATTGCAGATGAGGTTATTGATAAAGATGATGTTGTAGTGAAAGAGAGTATCATGAACGCCCTCGAGAATAATAATGGAATCGTTTTAGCCGGAGAAGCCGGAAGGAAATTGTTAAGTATTTCTCAACAGTTCGTAGCAGAAGACCGGTATGAAGATTTAGGTGATTACTTGGATCAGTTTGGAGATGCTGTATTGTATCTTAAATATAGTGTTGCAGTACACCGGAAAGATTATGTTCAAGCAGCAAGTTATTTGGATGATTTAGAAGCTAAAGGTGGTTATAATGACTATGTTTTTCCACAACGAGTCTATCTTGATTGGGTGCAAAATGGAACGCCCCCTACTAGTAATAATGTGTTAGTAGCTTTAGCACAAAAAGATTCTCCTGAGGCTGCTTATTCTAGGTCTATGCTAGGCATATTATATGGACAGCGCTTTGCTCCAAAGATGCCTGAAGATAATGGGGCAGATAGGGTTGGATTTAGGGCGTCAAGCTTGGAGCTAGCTAATACGAATGCATCTATTATACCAAACCCATTTGATTTTGATGTGGTGGTAGAAACTTCTGATTTTGAGAATGGTCAGATTTCAATTTACAGTGTTTTGGGTGAGTTGATGTACAGTAAGCCCATTTCTGAAGATAAAATGACGATTAATACGGAATCTTGGGAATCCGGTATTTATTTTATGTATTTGTCTAATGTGGCAGGTGATACTCGTTTTGAAAAGATTGTGAAGAATTAGTAATTCATTGATGGGGGGAGCTTGCTCCCCCCGTTTTAAAACTCAAAATATGAAAAACATATTCTATTTATTATTCCTGATATCATTTTCTGTTTCAGCACAGACTCCGATGAATCATTTTTTTAAATTGATAGAGTGGGGAGAGGGCGCGCATCAGAATCTATTAGTAAAAGAGAAAGAGCATATTTCTAGGCTTATTCCTTTAGAAGATGGCTATTTGATAGAGTATAATGCAGTATCTGAAGGTCTGAAGCAAATGATGCGAATTACAAGATTGGATTTTGATTTGAATGTTATTTGGGAGACCGAATTTGATGGAACAAATAAGGTCGGAGATGATTATTTTGAAATATATGTAACACATGAGGAGACTCAAAATGACATAATTATTGATGATCAGCTTTATTCTCTTTCCAGATGTGCATTTTATGAAAATTCTAGCTCTCATTATGATGGCCTTCTTTATTACACAATTGACATGAATACCGGGGAACTACTTTTTAGTAAATTGCTTTGGGATTCAAGTGAAGGCCTTTACCAGAAGCGTGGTTTTTATCGCTATCAAGATTCTCTTTTTATGTTTTCAGGGTGGGAATCCGAATTACCCTTGGTGGCACCCTTGGATTGTAAAATTCACATCTTGAATCGTAGTGGAGAAGTCGTCAAGAAGATTGATCTTCCGGATATTAGTGGAGGAAGTAAAAAAGTGGTCAAATTAAGTCCGAAGGAGGGTGGGTTCAATATACTCTATACAGATTATGTCGGAAGCGAAGATAAAGGTACACCTTTGATTTTGTATTCCGGAGCGTTGGATTCTATGGGGAATTTGCTTTATGCAGATTCTTTAAATCACTTGGCTTTTTCTAATGCAATTCCAGGTCTTGTCTATCGGGGAGGGCTAGAAACTACCTTAGATAATGGGAATCGATTTGTAGTCGTACAAGTGGATACAACTAGACGAGATGATTTGGTTAATTTTAGTGTGATATATCGAACCTTTTTGCTAAATCCTGATGGAAAGATTTTGAAGGATTCCATTTATAATTTATCGCCTAATTCGTCTTTGCCACTTCCTCCTGGTGTTGCGCAAGATACGTTTTATAATGTTGGAAATATATGTAAGGCAGCTGACGGGACAGTTTATGTGGCGGGAGGTATCGAGACTTTTTATGAGAATGAAGATAATTATATGGATTTATTTGTGGCCAAATATGATGAGACCGGTACTTTTTTATGGCGAAAGCATTATAAGCCATTTGAATTCCTTGGGTCTTTTAAGTATAATGAAATATGGGTAACCCAAATCCATGAAGATAAAGACGGGGGGATTGTATTGTGTGGGAAAATAGGCTACTTGGTTGACACAGTTAGTAGTTATCCGGACAATTATACATATAGTGGCTTTATCTTAAAGCTTGGTGTCGATGGGTGCTATGGGGATAATTGTGGAGGCCAGCTCTTGGATGTAGGTGAGCCGCTTTTAAAGTTATCCGGTCTGGAAGTACATTTATACCCCAATCCGGTGGTAAGTGATGTGTTGAATGTCGAAGTGGTGGACTCTCCTTATGATTTGGAAATAATGGATGTCGAAGGGAAAGTATTTTTCTCGAAAGAGCATATCCAAACCAATAAAAAGGAAATAAATACAAAAAAATGGCCGGAAGGCCTGTACTTCGTAAAAATCAAAGTGGCTAACCAGATAGCCGTAAAAACCATAAACATAACTCGATAAGGGCTTTTTATTCATACCAAAATCAAAAATAATGAAAAACAAAATCTTAATACTCAGCTTTTTCTTACTGTCTTTTTCGGCTTCGGCTCAATACTTTCAAGTGGGCATGGAATGGGTGTATGGTGAATATACACTGACGCCCGGGTGGCCTCCGACTATTTCTACAGTGACCATTATCGGGGATACCCTAATCAATAATGAACCGGCTTTTGTCTTAAATCAGCCGGAAGTGGCGCTTGGGGCTAGTGCAAGCACAAGTATTCGATATATTAGTGAAAATGGTCAACAGGTTTATTATTATTTGGAGGGTGAAAAACGGTTGCTATATGACTTCTCTTTGGAGGTTGGCGATACTTTGGCCGTAAAAGGGCAATGGTGTTGTGAAGGGGATGAGCTGGATTCTCTTATTTGTTCAGTTGATTCTATTCATACCATTAGTCTAAATGGGATGGAATTGAAGACCCAGCATTTTTGTGGTGGGGAGTGGATGGGGCAGCATGTAGAAGGGGTTGGAAGTTTGTATTCTTTCTTCCCCAATTATCCTTTGGCGGATAATACCTATTCAAAGCTGCGTTGTGTTATTTATCCCAACGGGGATATCTTGAAATTTACTGATGATGAAGATTGCTATGTGATTCTGGGCGTTAATGATATTAGAAGTCATGGGCTATCGGTCTATCCTAACCCAATAGTTGATAACTTATTCATTGAAAATCAACAAGATAAGACTTATGAGTTGCGAATATTTAGTCCGCAAGGACAGTTAATCTATGCTGCTTTACAGCAAAATGGTAGCCAATCTATTGGTACATCCCATTGGGCAAAAGGCATTTATCTAATGCATTTGGTGGTTGATGATATGGTTTTTTCTAAACTGCTTGTCAAGGAATAAGCTTAATCTTGCTTTTTTTTTGATGGCCGTTCCCCAAGTGGAAAATCTAGCTCAAAAATCATTTAAACGGACTACTTTCTAGCATAGATATTGCAGATACTAGATATGTATAAATTTTATTACCTTTGTGTGCATCAAAACATACACCAATGAATCAATTTAACAACATCGACATAATCTACATGACGCTGTTCCCTTGGAACAATGAGTATTCTTCTGTCTCTCTTTCTTTTACCAAAGAGTTTGCCAAGAATAACCGGGTTTTTTATATCAACCATCCTTGCAGTCTGAAGGACTTTTGGCGCAACCGGAAGTCCGACATCGCCCAAAAAAGGAAGAAAGCTTTTCTGAAAGGAAAAATGCAATACGAAGAAATTCCCGGACTCGACCCCAATCAGGTGATTGCCATCCAACCGCCTTTAACGATTCCCATCAATTGGCTGCCGAGGGGAGGGCTCTATAATTTTTTCTACAAAATAAACAGACGCAGGGTTTTAAAGACGATTCAAAAAGTAATCAAGGATTACAAGATTAAAGATTATGTGTATTTGAATTGTTACGACCCTTTCTTTGTGGGGACGTTGCCGAAAGATCAATTTTCGCCGAAGCTGAACATCTACCAATGTATCGATGACTTTGCTATAGAGCCTTATTCTGCAAAGCATGGATTACCTTTAGAGAATGTGGCGATTCAAGAAGCCGATGTTGTCGTTGTCACGTCTTCAAATTTGGTCAAGATCAAAAAACACATGAATTCCAATATTCATTTATTGCCCAATGCGGTGGATTTGACTATTTTTGAGCGTGCAGTTTCCCAAAAGCTCCCCCTACCTAGTGAAATGACCAATATTAAAACCAAAACCATTGGATTTACAGGTAACATGGACAATGTCCGGTTTGACTTTAAATTAGTGAAAAAATTAGCGGAAGCACACCAAGACAAAACGGTCGTGCTGGTCGGACCCATTAATTGTGATGACTTCTATACTCTAGGTCTTGACAAAGTCCCCAATATCATTACCACCGGAGCTAAGAATATCAACGATTTACCAAACTATTTGCAGCACTTTGACGTAACTATTATTCCGTTTGAACTAAACAAACAGACGGAAAGTATCTATCCTTTGAAAATAAATGAATACCTTGCTGCTGGAAAGGCCATTGTCTCAACGTCTTTTTCAGAAGATATCAAAACATTTGCTGATTGGATTTATTTAGCAAAAGATGATCATCACTTTTTACAGTTAATCGACGTTGCCATTGCGGAGAATAACAATCAGCGGGTTGTACATCGGATTGAGAAGGCTAAAACAAACACGTGGACGGAGCGTGTCAAAGCTTTTTGGGAGATTGTTTCGCAAAACCTAGATAATGGGGCTAAAAGAAAAAGTGAAGTCAAATGAAAGATTAAAGAAGTTTGCGCATTGGATGCTCATTCCTCGCAACCGCTATCGCCCTAGATGGTGGGTGCGGGCTCTCTGGAATCCTTTCGTCCACAAACGGGGCAAAAATGCAGTCTTCGCCCGCAAAGCCCGCAAAGATTTATTTCCTTTTAGTCCTTTTGAGTTGGGTGCCGATTCTTTTATTGAAGATTTTGCGGTCATCAATAATGCTATTGGACATGTGATTATTGGCGAAAGAACACTTGTCGGGATTTCTACTGTAATTATCGGGCCGGTCGTTTTAGGCAACGACATCTTGATAGCTCAAAACTGTGTCATCACCGGTCAGAATCATAATTATGCCGATGTAAACCTGCCCATTACCCAACAAAAGGACATTGTCAAAGAAACCAAAATTGAAGATCAGGCTTGGATTGGAGCCAACTGTGTTGTGGTGCCCGGAGTGACCGTAGGCAAACATGCAGTGGTGGCCGCCGGAAGTGTCGTGACCAAGGATGTGCCTGCTTTTTCTATTGTTGGGGGCAATCCCGCCAAATTGATTCGACAATATAATCCGGCAACCAAAGAATGGGAGCGAGTGAAGAAAAGTCCGTCATAAGCACGTTATTTTGCTAATTAATCCCTACTTTTGGGCATCCCAAATGAAGTAGGATAGCCATGAGCAAACTACAAGACGCCTTAAAAAACCCCACTTATATTGCCGTCATCAATACGGTGATTGTCCTTGTTGTCGCTGCTCAGCAATACTATTTTAACTCCTTCAATAATTTTACGGTCTATCAATATTCCGTCTTTCATTTTTTTCAAGAGCTGCCCTTGTACGATGCTTATCCGCAGTATCATGGGCATTTTTTCTATAATCCGACCTTTTCCATTCTCTTTATTCCTTACGCTTATTTGCCTACACCCCTTGGGATACTCGCTTGGGTTTTGACCCTAATGATGACTTTTTACTATGCTTTGAGACTCTTGCCCATACAACGGGACAAGGTGATTTTTATTTATTTTTTCTCCTTAATTGAGTTGGTGACGGCTTTACAGAATTTGGATACGGCACCGATGGTGGCGGCCTGCATATTTGCTACTTTTGTGTATGCGGAGCGGCAAGACTATTTTAGAGCGACTTTTTTCCCCAATATTGGATTTTTTGTGAAGGGCTATGTGGCCATTGGCGCTTGTTTTTTGATGATGCGCAAATTTAAGCCTAGGGTTTATCCTTACGTCTTTTTTTGGTTTAGCTTCTTTTTGTTGTTGCCCCTCATCAAGTATTCGCCGACAGAATTGTATCAGATATATCAAGATTGGGGCTCTTCTTATGCCAGCAAGCGCATATTCAATGTAGGCGTTTCTGCTATGGGGCTCTTGCGTAACTTTTTTGGGATTCCTGTTTCTGTTTGGCATACCCAGATAGCTGCCGGCCTTTTACTGATTTTGACGATGGTTAGGATTACCTTTCGGAAAAATTATGCGCAGGAAAAATTTCATTTTTTGAGTTATATCTTGATTTGGGTCGTTATTTTTAATCATTTGGCGGATAGTTCGACTTATATTATTGCCGTGCCGGGGGTGGCTATATGGTATTTAATTTCCGAAAGGACATGGATAGATAAGCTTTTATTGGGTTTGACGTTTGTAGTAACTATACTGTCGCCAACGGATCTTTTTCCCGCTTTTATCCGGCAAAACATCGTAGAACCCTATACCCTAAAAGCCTTAGGCCCTACATTGGTGTTTCTTTTATTACAGTATGAGCTAATATTTAGTAACTTTGCACCCTTCAATGGAAAAAAGAAGTGAAATATCAATCATACTCCCTCTGTACAACCCCCATCCGGGGTGGAAAGAAAACTTGCAATTGGCCTTAGTCCGGATGGAAGCACTGTTTCAGGGTATAAGCTATCAATTGGTCATTGTCAACGATGGCTCTACAAGTGGACTAGATGTGCCTTATTTGGAGGCTTTGGCTTCCGCAAATTCAAATTTACGATACTTATCTTACCCAAAAAACAAAGGGAAAGGCGGAGCTGTAAGATTTGGATTGCAATCTGTCCAATCTGATTATTACATTTACTCGGATTTTGATTTTCCTTTTGGCTACCAAGTGGTTCGTAGCGCTTTTGACCTATTGCGGGACGAAGGAGTGGGTTTGGTTATTGCTAAGCGGGATGCTCATTACTATCGGATTTTGCCCTTTGTTCGCAAGCTTTTGTCCCGGTCACTCCAAATCATGAATTATTTTCTCACCGGGTTCAAGGTCGTGGATACCCAAGCCGGACTAAAAGGATTGAATGAAGAAGCCAAAGCCATTTTCCTGACCACCAAAACCACCAGTTTTATTTTTGAAGTAGAGTTTATCCGCAAGGCCATCAAAAAGGGCATCTCCTACAAATATCTCGATGTGCGCCCCAAGGAAGGCATCCAGCTAACCAACTTTGGATTCGCAACCATCAAAAAAGAGTTGAAGAGCCTACTAAAAATTTTGTCCCGATAGGAAGGGCGAGCACCAATTAACGGTGCAACGGTATAACGGTATAACGGTATAACGGTGTAGCGGTGTAACGGTGTAACGGGTAGGCAGCCAAAAAACTCACTACAATATCAAATACAGAATCCCCAATATCATATAATAAAGTAAAAACCCAATCAAAAACCCAAATCTCTCAACTAGCGAAGCGAATCAAC
>Ga0256832_1000716_pt1 | contig 21754 bp, 15 predicted proteins | sample 134614metaG_FD_190534 | JGI IMG/M metagenome (GOLD analysis project Ga0256832, IMG submission 190534) | Hydrothermal vent microbial communities from Lau Basin, Pacific Ocean - 134-614 | ecosystem: Environmental > Aquatic > Marine > Hydrothermal vents | place: Pacific Ocean: Lau Basin | collected... | reverse complement strand
GTGCGGGTGTTGTTGAGTGAGCAGTTATATCGGGCGTACAGTATTTTAAAGAATCATCCTTATCATCGCTAGTGTTAAGACAGGGCAGGAGCATACTTTGGTTAAAATATGTTCAAATTGAAATTTATGACTTCTGAGTATCCATTGGCCGTGCTTCTTGATGAAGTTTCGGCAGCAGGGAGGCTGCCGAAAAGCCTCCATGGATGGATTCACGGCGTCTTCAGCAAGGAGTACGGCCAATGGATACGGTATGTGCGTCTAAATGAGAATCATTAAAAGTATGCTCTCACCCTGAGTGTTAAGAGAAGAATAAGCACAGAAGGTTCCGATCGGTTTTTAGCTAAAGGTTGTTGATTACATTATGACGGATGTGCCGCAGATTTATCTGGCTTCCAGTTCGCCCCGGCGACAGGAACTGTTGCTGCAGATGGGAGTCTTATTTCAGGTGGTGACTCAGAATGTGGATGAAGTCAGCCGGGCAGAGGAATTGCCGGAGGATTTTGTTATACGGCTGGCTCTGGAAAAAGCACAGGATGGTTTGCGGCAAACCGATAATAACAATATTCCGGTACTGGGTTCAGATACGGCGGTGGTGATTGATAATACTATTCTGGGTAAGCCTCAAAGTCATCAGCATGCCATTGAAATGTTAATGCGGCTGTCTGGAAGAACTCACCAGGTTATGACCGGTGTGGTACTGGTTAATCAGCAGCAGGCTCTAAGTGCAGTTTCCATTAGTGAGGTTACTTTCTCAGAATTTGACCGGGAAATGTGTGAAAATTACTGGCGTACCGGAGAACCTGCGGACAAGGCTGGAGCCTATGCCGTACAGGGTAAAGGTGCAGTATTTATAAAAAATATAAACGGCAGTTATTCCGGTGTTATGGGCCTGCCAATTTTTGAAACAGCACAACTGCTGAAACAGTTTAATATTAACCTCTTATAAAATGGCTTTACGGGAAATGCACATCCTGCAGGCCAGTTATTTTTAAAACTTTCAGGCTATATGTAATGAGTGATGAACTACTGATCAATGTAACGCCCCAGGAGACACGTGTTGCAACCATTGAAAACGGTATGCTCCAGGAAGTTATTATTGAGCGGGCCAGCCGGCGTGGTCTGGTAGGTAATATTTATAAAGGCAAGGTTTGCCGGGTACTGCCCGGTATGCAGGCCGCTTTTCTTGATATTGGCCTGGACAGAACGGCTTTTCTACATCTGTCAGATATTATTACTGCAGATGAGAAAAAATCCGATGAACAGGAACTGACTATTACTGATGTGCTCAGGGATGGTCAGGATATCCTGGTGCAGGTGGTAAAAGATCCCATGGGTACTAAAGGTGCCCGCCTGACTACTCATATTACTATACCGGCACGATACCTGGTTTATATGCCTAACTCATCTCATATCGGAGTTTCCCAGAAACTGGAAGATGAAACAGAGCGTGAGCGTTTAAAAGGTATTATAAAGTCCTTTTTACCTGAGTTTAATGGCGGTGGTTATATTGTCCGTACAGTAGCAGAAGGTATTTCAGAAAATGCGGTACATGCGGATATGGCTTTTCTGCAGAAGTTGTGGGGCTCCATTCAGGAAAACAGTAAAACGGTCCCCATTGGTTCGCTGGTTTATGAAGACCTGCCCCTGGCCATGAAAGTCATGCGCGATATTGCGGACAGTAATATTGATGCCATTCGTATTGATTCCAGAGAAACCTATAATAAGGTGATTAAGTTTGCCAATAAGTTTATTCCTGAACTGGCACCGAGAATTGAATATTACCCGGGTGAACGGCCTATCTTTGATCTTTACGGGGTAGAAGATGAAATTCAAAAAGCACTGCAGTCCAAAATTAAGCTGAAATCCGGCGGCTACCTGATTATTGATCAAACTGAGGCCATGACGACGGTAGATATCAATACCGGCGGTTATGTCGGCAATCGCAATCTTGAAGAAACCATATTCAAAACCAATCTTGAAGCAACCCAGGCTATTGTCAGACAGCTCAGGCTGCGTAATCTTGGTGGTATTATTATTATTGATTTTATTGATATGAAAGATGCCGAGCATCGACGCCAGGTCTTGCGGGCTTTTGAAAAGGCTCTGGAAAAAGACCATGCTAAAACCTGCATTACCGAAGTGTCCAACCTGGGGCTGGTGGAAATGACCCGCAAGCGAACCAGGGAAAGCCTGGAGCATATTTTATGTGAGCCCTGTCCGGTCTGTAATGGTAAGGGAACGGTCAAAACCGTTGAAACAGTAGCCTTTGAAATATTTCGAGAAATAATTCGTGAAGCCCGGCAGTTCGATACTCCGAAACTGCTGGTGCTGACCTCCCGAAAAGTGGGCGATTATTTAATGGATGAAGAATCATCAGCCATTGCAGAACTTGAAGAATTTATGCAGCGCTCTATCCAGTTGCAGATAGACAATGAATACAATCAGGAACAGTATGATGTGGTACCTATGTAATAGCAATAGCCCTTATCGTATCTTAGAGTGAACCATTCTGAATGGAACAAAGTGAAAAAATGTCATCCGAGTCAAAGTTGCCAGAGCAGAGAAGTATCCTGCAATGGAGCAAAACGGCTTTGTATAAAGTATGGCGATTTCATCATAACCTGATTATTTTTATTCTGGTGCTGCTGGCTGTATTATTACTTCTGGTACGCGGTCTGGCTCTTTATCTGGAATCCAATCCACAGTTAATAGAACGTTTTATCGAACAGCAACTGGAACAGTCGGTTTCTTTTGATAATGTTAAAATAAACATTGATCTGTTTTATCCTTCGATTTACCTGAAAAACTTTATTATCCAGTATAAGGATGAGAATACTTCCCGCTTCAATTTTCATGCGGCATCCATATCCATTGATACCATCCAGTCCCTGTTAAAATCCCAGGCAATTATTAATACCTTAAAACTGGATGGTTTTCACGCTCTTATCCAGCGCAACAAACAGGGTAAGTTTCTGCTTTCAGGGATTCCTCTGTACAGTAATGCTACTGATCAGAATACAGCACAGAATAATCAGCCTGCCTATTTAAAACTGCTTAACCAGTCTAATTTTATTATTACCCATAGTGAAATTTATTTTGTTGATGAAACTGAGGAATATCCAAACCTGCTGCTTAATGATGTTAATATCAGAATGCGTAACCAGAGTGATCGGCACCAGGTCAGTATTACAACAGCCATGAACCAGACCGGTGTCAGGGCAGAACTCAGACTGGATTTTAAGGGGCCGGTTAATAAGCTTAAACAATGGAATGGTCAGATATACAGTAATCTGGAAGGACTGGATCATCCGACTTTGCTGCATCTGTTGGGTGAGCAGTTAATTCAGCTGGAAAATTATGAGCTGGAGAATATTGATATGGGGATACGCAGCTGGGCTTTAATAAAGCATGGTAAATTGCAGAGTATTCAGGGTGAGGCTTATATTAATGACGCTCAGTTAAAACGTGAGGACACCAAAGAGCTGGTTTATTTTAATCGTATAGACGGTAACTTCCGCTTTAAACGGCATAAAAAAGTACGTACAGACTGGGTAGCGGATTTTTTTGATGTTAATTTTAACATTGATGGAAAAATCATTTCTAATAAAAGAATACAACTCCATTTCAGAAACCTGAATTCAAAACCTTCCATGCAGGTTTATTTAAACCGTTTACAGTTTGGCGAGATTAACCATGTTATTAACTTTTTTTCGCCGGAAAATTTCAGTAAAACCCTTTATCAGCATATAAAACCCCGGGGTGAGCTGAAAAATCTTAAAGCGGATATTACTTTTAAGAACCTGGATATGCCTATTGATATAACCGATTATCAGGTCTCTCTGGAATTGAATGATTTTGGTTTAAATGCCCTGCACAGCATACCGAAAATACGCAATTTCTCAGCTCGCCTGTTATTAAACAGAGATAGAGGACGGGCTTACGTCAATAGTCATGATATGAGTATTTATCTTAAATCCCTGTTTCGTGATCCCTGGCCGGTGGATAAACTGGGTGCTGAAATCTACTGGCAGAAAATGGAACAGCAGTGGCTGCTGGGAGTAAAGGATATTGATTTTAGCAATCCGCACCTTAAAGCTCAGGCGGATTTAAAACTGTGGTTTCCTGAAAACGGTCCACTGTTAATGGATCTGAGTGGTTATTATCAGGATGCTAATGTTAAGTACACGTCTTTTTATCTGCCGGCCCATATTATGAATCAGGGACTGGTTAAATGGCTGGATAATGCCATTGTTTCGGGGTGGGGAACGGACGGCGGCGTAGTGTTCAGAGGAGAAATCAGTCAGTTTCCCTTTGAGGATTATTCCGGCACCATGGATATTGTTTTTAATACCCGGGATGTAGAGCTGGATTATACACCTGGCTGGCCGAAACTACAGGACATCCGTTCGCAGATACAGTTTACCGAACAGGGCATGTGGATAGAGTCCGATTACAGCCGTATTTTTTCTTCGGTATCAAGAAATATGCATGCGGATATTCAGGCCTATGATGAGTCGATTTTACGACTTAACGGTGATATTGGCAGTACTATTAATGACGGTATCCATTTTTTAAAACAGTCTCAGCTGGCCTCTGCAGATATTACAGAAATGCTGGATGCTCAGGGTAAAATTGATATTAATTTAAACCTGGTAATTCCTACTGAAGAAGGAGAGCCAGAGACCAGGGTTAAAATTGCCCTGGACAATATTGATTATTATCCTCCTGGCTTTGACCGCAGGCAGGGCATGGTCAGTGAACTCAATGGTGTAGTACAGGTACACAATCAGGATATTAATGCTGAAAAACTGACGGCCAGAATTATGGGTAATAAGGCCAGGGTTCGTATTAAAAGTTCTCATGGAAGACGCCGAAACAGCAAGAATAAGAATGTCTCTCCGGATATCAATATTGCCATCGACACTCGGGTTTCGGTTGACCAGCTAAAAAAATATAAGGTGATCCCTGAAAATTTATCGAACCTGAGTCATTATATTTCCGGACGAAGTCATGTCAATATTGATGTGAATCTGCCTAATGAACACCGCCCTTTTGCACTTTCTGTGGCTTCAGGTCTTATGGGAATAGCATCAAAACTGCCTTTTCCATTTTCTAAAACAGCCGGGCAATCTCATAGCCTGCAGGTATCTTATACTGACAGCAGAAATCCTAATCTGGCCTTTTCATATTCCAGTATTCTTTCTGCACTGTTTACTATAAAGGGGAAGGCTGAATCGTTGCAGTTAATTAAGGGGGCTGTTCAGTTTGGGACAGGACAGGCTTATCTACCCACCAGGAAAGTTCTGAAGCTTAGCGGCAAGGTGCCTTTGCTGCCTTATGACCAATGGCAAAAAGTGATAGGCTCATTGTCTGAGCAGGCTGAAACTAAAACAAAAATTAATAAAGCCATCACCAAAGTAAACTGGAAAACACCTGTGGAGCTGGCTTTAACTGAACTGGTACTGCCTAAACCGGAATCGGAAAATAATACTGCAGAGAGCAGTTCCGGAGTTAAAGCAGAAAAAAGTCACTTAAGCCCTCAGAGCATGCCGCTTGTTAATGGCTATATCCAGTCCCTTAAACTGGCTGACAGTGATTTAGGTAAGTTAACCATAAAAACTTCGCGTATTGATAAAAGTATTGTTCTGGATGCTCTGAAACTTAAGGGCGATATACTGACTTTTTCAGGCAAGGGGAAATGGCATCATTGGAACATATTGCCGGAAATGGATATGGAAGGGACTCTGGATATCAGTTCCTTTGAAGATTTTCTGAATATGCTGGGCTACGATCAGTTGATGCGCGGCGGTAAAGCCAGGGTATCTGGTTACCTTAGCTGGCCGGGCGGTCCAGCTGATTATTCAAAGGATGTTATTGAAGGCAAGGTTTCCATAAAAGTGGAAAAGGGTACTTATCTGGAAGGTAAACCGGGAACGGCCGGACGGATCCTTGGATTGTTAAATATGAATGCTCTGGTTCGGCGTATTTCATTTGATTTTACTGATGTCTCTGACAAGGGATTTGAATTTGAAAAAATTAAAGGTGATTTTCGTATTACCCGGGGCAATGCCTATACGGATAATTTCATGGTTCAGGCACCCAGTGCTAAAATTCTGGTGACCGGCAGGGTGGGGCTGGCGGCAGAAGATTATGATGAGAAAGTGCTTGTAGTACCCGAAATTTCCGCGACATTACCTATTGCCGGTGCCGCTGTTGCAGGACCGGCGGGAGCGGCTGTTGCCTGGGTGGGACAGAAATTATTAGGTTCACAGCTCAATAAAGTGACTGCGATGAGCTATACTGTTAAAGGCAGCTGGTCTGATCCGGTCATTAAGAAAGACGAGCTTTCTGATAATGCCCTGGAAAATTTAAAAAATCTGTTTGGTCTTGAGGATGAGTCAAAAATGATCATGCCTGAGGTGAAAGAAGGACAGGCCCATTAACTGCTTGAATGGATGACAATATAGGGCAAACTTGTAATTCCAGTACTGATCGATGAAACTATAGATTCTATCAGGATGGTAAAAACAGTACCGGATAAAAATACATAACACTGTGCAGAAATTTTAGAGGAAAAATGTCAAAAGTAGCAGCAATTCAGATGGCTTCCGGGCCGAATGTCAGTGCAAACCTGAGTGAAGCCGGTCGACTGATACAGGATGCCGTAAAACAGGGGGCTGAACTGGTGGTTCTGCCGGAAAATTTTGCCCATATGGGGATGTCTGAACAGGATACTCTGAAAGTGGCAGAACCACCGCTGGAAGTTATTCATTCAGATGATGTGACGCCGGTTCAGAGTTTTCTGTCCAATACGGCCAGGGAACATAATATCTGGCTGGTAGGGGGGACCACACCGCTGATCAGTGATACTCCAGGTAAAGTGCGTTCCGCCTGTCTGTTATTTAATGATCAGGGTGAGCAGGTTGCCCGTTATGACAAGATTCATCTGTTTGATATTGATTTTGGTGAACAGGGTGGAGCCTATAATGAATCCTCTTTTACAGAAGCCGGTGACCAGGTAGTGGTGGTTGATACCCCTTTCGGTAAACTGGGGCTGGCTATCTGTTATGACCTGCGCTTTCCGGAACTGTTCAGAGAGATGACTTCAGAAGGCATGGAAATTCTGGCTCTGGCTTCTTCCTTTACAGCTACTACGGGTAAAGCGCACTGGGAAGTACTGAACCGGGCCAGAGCCATTGAAAACCTGTGTTTTGTGGTGTCTTCAGCCCAGGGTGGTTATCATGTCAATGGCCGGGAAACCTTTGGTCACAGTATGATCATTGATCCCTGGGGCGGTGTAATGGACAGTTTGCCCAGAGGTTCAGGCTTTGCTATCGGTGATATAGAACCGGATAAGCTCAAGCAGATCCGCAAGAGTTTCCCGGTGCTGGAACATATCCGGCTGCCCTGTCATTTAACCTAAATAAATCAGTTGGGTATTTATAGGTATAAGTGCTTATCAGTCTGACTCCAGCATGACTTCTTTAAGGTATTTGAATAACTGGCGGGCACTTTTAGGCGGTTTATTCTGTTCAGTCTCTTTGTGAATATTTCTCAACAACTGCCGAAGCCGGGAACGTTCCAGTTGTGGGTATTCGGCCAGTAATTCATTAATTGTCGTATCGCCTTCCTTAATCAGCCGATCCCGCCAGGTTTCAATTTGATGAAATTGCGCTGTCTGTTCACTTAACTGGTTATGGTAGCGCTCATATTGAGTCTGAATACTTTCAGTATCAGTCTGGCGCATTAATTTTCCGATCAGCTGCATCTGGCGCCGGTGCGCACTATGGCTGCGAATGGTTTGTGCAAAAAGAACAGCGTCTTTAAGGCGTTCTTCCAGGTCAAATTTATCCAGCTCATTGGGGGATAATTTAACCAGCTTTTCACCCAGTTTCTGCATGGCCTCAACATCGCGTTTAGCCTGGGATTTACTGATATAATGTTCATCCTCTTCTGCTGAGCCAGTATGATGTTTTGAGGACTGTTCCGGTGAAAATGAATGTCTGGATTTATTTTTTGCCATTAGGTATCAGATAGTTGTTTTATATTAATTTTTACTAAATTTAGATAAGTGGATTTAAGAACGTATGACGCATACACATAATACCCCATCCTGTCATGTCCTGTCTCTGGATCAGCTCTATAAAAAATGTGATTTAAGTGATTTAGACTTTAATACCACTGAAGATCTGCTGGAACTGGATGAAATTATTGGTCAGCAGAGAGCACTGGATGCCATTGATTTCGGCATGGGGATGGATCACAAGGGGTATAACCTGTTTATTCTGGGTTCAGAAGGCATTGGTAAAACTGCCTTAATAAAAAAACTCCTGAAAAAGCGTTATGTGCATCGTAAAAAGCCGTTTGACTGGTGTTATGTCAATAATTTTGAATATCCCCAGCACCCGCGTTTTTTACGTCTGCCGGTAGGTATGGCCAAACCTCTGGCCGATGCCATGGAAAAACTGGTCAAGCTGATTTCATCATTAATTACCGCAGCATTTCAAAGTGACGAATACGCTGCCCAGGTACAGGCTATTGAGAATGAAATTAATGAACGCAGTGATAAACTGTTGCATGAGCTGATTGATAAGGCCCGTGAAGACAATGTGGCGGTGATCCGCACGCCCAGCGGTTACACCCTTTCTGCTATTGTGGATGGTGAGATCAGCAACCTGGACAGCTTCAAACAGTTGCCCGAAGAAACCCAGAAAGCCTTTAATGAAAAAATAGACAGTTACCAGGAGCAATTACAGGATACCCTGGCCAAGTTTCCGCTCTGGGAGCAGGAGGGCAAGGAAAAACTCGATGCCCTGGACAAGGATATTGTAACCCAGCTGGTTGATTCATCCATGGAAAACCTGTTTAAGGAGTATGAGGCTTATGAACAGGTAAAAAATTATCTTAATGAAGTTAAAGAAGATATTATCAATCACCTGGATGAGTTTTATGAAGAAGAAACTCATGCCAAGGAGGGAGTGGAAAAGCGCAAGCATATCAGTAAAACCGCTAATTTTCACCGTTACCTGGTGAATGTTCTGGTGGATAATTCCATGTCAGATGATATGCCGATCATTTTTGAAGACAACCCGACCTATTCCAATCTTATTGGCCGTATTGAGCACCTGGCTTACTACAACCCCCGTGAAGGTGATCAAAATACCGATAATACCCTTGGTCTGGGCAATCTGTTAACGGCCTTTACGCTGATTAAACCCGGTTCTCTGCATAAGGCCAATGATGGTTACCTGTTGCTGGATGCTGAAAAGATCCTGGTGAATCCCTATGCCTGGGACGGCCTAAAACGAGCCTTAAAATCCACCATGATCACTATTGAGCCTATGGATGAACTGCATAGTTTCTCTCGTAACCTGACCCTTGAACCGGATCCCATCCCTTTAAAAGTTAAAATTGTGCTCATTGGTGATCGGCATATTTATCATTTACTGAAACAGAATGACTCCGAGTTTAATAAGCTCTTTAAAGTTCATGTGGATTTTTCTGAACAGATGCAGCGTAACCGGGAAATTACTCACAAATACGCCCGTCTGATTGCCGATATACAGAAACAGGAACAGGTTAAACCCATTGAGCGTAAAGCAGTGGAACGGATTGTAGAACACAGCTCCCGCCTGGTTGATCATGGTGCCAAAGTGTCACTGCATATGGGTGAACTCAGGGATCTGATCCTGGAATCGGAATATTATTATCAGCAAAGAAAGAAGAAGAATAATAATGAGCAAGGGCATATTATTCTGGAGGATGTTAATGCTGCTATACAGGCTCGTATCTATCGAATGGATCAGTATCGGGATGAACTGTATGAGGAAATTATTAAGGGCACCATTCTTATTGATACCGACAATCAGAAAATCGGACAGGTTAATGCCCTGTCCGTACTGCAGATTGGAGAGTTTGCCTTTGGCCAGCCGTCGCGGATCACTGCAACGGTCAGAATCGGTGACGGTCATATTGTGGATATTGAACGTGAGGTGGATCTGGGTGGAGACATTCACAGTAAGGGCGTTATGATACTGTCCTCCTATCTGGGTCATCATTATGCCAAAACCCGGATGTTGTCTATTGATGCCAATCTGACTTTTGAGCAATCCTATGGTGAAGTGGATGGGGACAGTGCTTCGGTAGCCGAACTGTGTGCCCTGTTATCCGCCGTATCTGAAATTCCGGTGAAACAGTCTCTGGCCTTAACCGGCTCTGTGAATCAGCTGGGAGAAGTGCAGGCCATCGGCGGTGTTAATGAAAAAATTGAGGGTTTCTTTGATATCTGCAAACAACGCGGTCTGACAGGTCGGCAGGGGGTCATTATTCCAGCCAGTAATATTGTTAACCTGATGTTAAAAGAAGAAGTACTTGAAGCGGTTGCACAGGAAAAGTTTACCATATACGGTATAGAGCATGTAGATGATGCTCTGTGTCTGTTAATGGGTATGGACGCCGGGAAACTGGATAAAAATGGCCATTATCCGCTGGGTAGTATTAATCAGAAAATTCAGCAGTGTATGGAGCAGTATTCCAATATCAAGCACCAGGAACAGCATAAATACGATAAGGAAGATGAAGATTAGATGCATGCCCGGGAGTGCGGGCATGCTGCCCGTGTTAATGCTTAGATAAAGCCTGAAATCAGGAAAAACTGGAAAAATCAAAATCCAGAGAGGTGGTGGGTTCCTGTAAAAAGGCTCCCTGAATAAAGTGTGCACCGGACTGCCAGATCACGGACAGGGAACCCGCTTCCTCGACAAAAGGTACAATGGTCTTAATACCCATTTCATTAGCCCTGGTACAGACGGCATTGAGATTTTCTAGGCGTTCCGCATTAGTGGAAATATCCTTAACCAGTTCACTATCCAGCTTCAGGAAATCAACAATGACATGTTCCAGCAGGGTTTCGGCATTTTCATCCTGAGTAAAATGTTCAAAGGACAGCAGACAGCCCAGTTGATGGATCTGTTGCGTCAGTTTTTGCATTTGACGCAGGTGGTCAGCGGCCTGGCCAGCCTGAAACTGGAAGATAATGGACTTGCCCTTAACCTTGAACCTTTCCAGATTGTGTTTAACCCAGGCAATAAATTTTTCATCTGTTAAAGAGGCACTGCTGAGTTTTACCACAAAGCGATAATGATGCCCTTCCTTATTGGTTTCAGCAATCAGGCGGATAGCCTCAGCAATAATCCAGCGGTCAATATGGACAGAATGTTTTGAGGCTTCTGCCTGGGGCATAAAATCCCGGGGGTAAATAATATCGCCCTTGTCATTGCGCATGCGAATATACAGTTCATAATTTTCACTGCTTTCACCCATAAGACTGACAAAGGGCTGAAACATCAGGAACAGCCGTTTTTGCTTAATGGCGTTTTCAATTTCATTGGCCCAGTAGTGCAGCAGTTGCTGATCATCCATTTCGCTGGCATCGGGAACATAGAGCTGAACCTGGTTACCGCCCTGTTCAGCGGCTTTATCACAGGTGTTCTGAGCATGGTTAAGACAGCTCTGGGAACCTTTACAGCTTGAATCAATCAGGACAATACCAATACTGCAGGTAGTGATAATACTTTTGTCTTTTACTTCGGTGATATGTTTGTCCACGGTCAGGCGAATATCTTCAGCCAGCTGCATGATCGCCTGCTCGTTATCTGCATTAATCAGGGCCGTAAAGCGTGAGGTTTCATAACGGGCCAGGGAAATATTCTTTTCATCCGTCAGCTTTTTCAGCAGGCCGGCAATATCTGCAATAACATGGTCGCTGTTTATAACACCCAGTTTGTTTCTGATATCGGCAAAATTATCCAGGCTGATAAGCAATAAATAAGTATTCTGTTTGTCATTAATGGCAGCTTCAACAGAATGTTCAAGCTGATCAAGGAAGTAACGGCGGTTAAACAGCCCGGTTTCCTGGCATTGGGTATTGAGTACCTCCAGTTTTTTCTGCAGCTTCTGCTGGGCTTTTAAATCAATTTCATCATTACGGATAATGAGCTGGATACATTCTTCGCCGGCCATACTGGCAGGCTGAAATTCCATCTGCATATGAAATTCAGTACCGTCTTCCTTAATGCCCTTTACTTTCAGAGTATTATTTTCTCCAGTTGTACCCTTATTCTTATTACCAGGCGAAAAGCGGCGTAAAAACTCTTTTAATTTTGCACTATCGTCAGAAGCCACCAGATCCATAATCGGCATAGCTTCAATATCATCCCGGCTTTCATAACCGAAAATTTTAAAATAGGGATCATTAGACAGAATATGCATGCCTTCATGAACATAGGCAATAGCATCCCTGGAACTGTCGATAAGCTGTTGACAGCGTTTTTCTGAATCTTCCAGCTGATGACTTAAAACCTGTTCACAACGCAGTCCCTGTAAGGCTCTGTATTCCTTCTGCAGAGTAAGGCTGATCAGTTCCCGTGGTTCTTCCGGGATCACACTGCTGACCCCCTGTTTGAGCAGAAATACAGTTTCTTCCGGTGTTTTATCAGCTATGACAATGACTGCGGCATCACTTTGCCGTTCTTTTAAACGTTGCAGGACGGTACCAATATCCAGATCCTTGATATTGGGTGTAAACAGGATAATATCATAATTTTTCCGGTCAATTTCTTTATCAAAAACTTTATGGCTGGATATAATGGCAGGGTGAAGGGTCAGGCCTTCATTACGTAATTCACTGGTTATTTCTACGGCATTGTTTTCTGATTTATTGATCAGTAAAAGCTGAATCATTGTGTCCTGTTTCACAAACTGTCCTGTCTTTTCAAAATGCTGTTATTATAAGTCGTCCCAGATGGAATCAAATTCGCTGTCCCCATCCAGTGATAGTGTATCATCTTTTTCTTCCAGTGGTGATACTGGTGTTTTTTTACTGGTGCCGTAAAACTCTTCAGCCGGCTGGTATTTAAAACGAGAAAAATGTGGAGTCACTTCCAGGGTGTCCAGCAATATAACTTTGGTTTTGACACTGGTAATATTGGCATTAACCAGACGGTATTCATACAATATAACCTGATCCCGTACCTCATAGCCCAGGCCGGTTGTGATCAGAGTTTTAGGCTGGTTTAAAACTGGAATAACCGGTAATAAAATGGCTCTTGATTTAATGCCTTCCTTCATACTGCTGTATTTAGAAGTACTTACGGCAATGGCATTAGGAGCCAGCACCTGTACGCCAATCTGAACCTTGTCAGACTGGTCACACTTTATCCAGCGAATAGTACCAATAAACCAGTAACCTTCCTTTTTGTCTTCATCGTTACTGATGGCAATAATTTCACCGACTTTGGCATTAACGGTATCTTTATGCTCCCATAACAGGCAATAACCACCAATACTCTCATTAACCATATTCCAGTATCTATATTTTTGAGAATTATTGTCTATATTCGTTTTATTATTTAAAACCGTTACGTCTTCACCTTTATCAAGCAAGGTCTTACTGGTAAATACTTCTCCCCAGATATCATTTACCTTAATAGTGGGTTCCACTATTTTAGAGTGGAAACTGGCCCCGGAATCAGCCAGATCTTCTGTTAACTGATAGTTGGTTTCTGCCTCATCATTTTTGAGCCAGTCGGGATCGGCATAACCATTTAAAACATAGTGGACATTATTAAGCCCGATAGCGACCTTTAACCTGGATTTTGCAGGTCGGCGACTATGTGCACGGTTAGGCACAATCCCCCAGGACAGGGAAAGCTGCTTCAGAATATTGACATTAATTTCAGTGGTCTGGTTTTCCAGATTATTAAAATGTTCCAGTAAATGGGCATAGTCCAGTTTGCTGGTATCCAGAGTCCAGATTTTCCTGTGGTTCTGCCCATTGTCTACGGGATTAATAAAGGTTGGGTGTTTGTCACCGGATAAGCTGATAAACAGGTTGTCCCTGGCGTCATCTTCCTTATAATGTTTAAAGTCGGCTAACGGTGCCCATTCTTCCAGTTGCCGGAAAACAGAATAAATATGGTGCTGTGACATACGATAAGGATCGGCAACAGCCACCAGTAAAATCTGCAAATAGGCATCCTTAATGGTGGTTTCACTGACCATCAGAAGTGTCGGATCAGTTACTTTTTTCCTGTGCAGTTTTTCTTTAACAGCCAGTAAAAAAAGTTTGTGTAAATCGGACCACAGCCCTTTATAAGGAGAGTGATAAAGCTGATAGGCACTGATTAAAGACAGGCTGTGATGACGGATAATTCTTTCTATTACCTGTGCCATCAGTTTATTTTTACCGGAACATAGAACAAACAGTTTGCAGTTGAGTAACTCCCTTAACACCAGTTTATAACCGATGACTATCTGTTCATGTAATTTACGCACCAGGATGGCAATACGTTGATGTTTTTCACTCAGAGGTAAATCCCGGCCAAGTGTCATCCTTCTTAGATTATTGGCCAGATCGGTAACCGGCTCATGAATTTTTTCCAGAAAATACAGGCGTTTTTTAAAGGAGCAGGAAATAGCATTGCTGTCTTTAATGGCATTGTAAATTTCTTTGGTGGAAATACGGATATTGGCCAGAGGCAGGGAGTCAAACCATTGATCAACAGCAGTTGGTTTCAGATTAAAATCTGACTTACCCGGTTTTGCCTGTTCAGGCAGGTGTTTAAATAATGCTTGCTGCAATTTAGGCAAGATTGCTCTCCAACAGTATCAGGCATAAAAAGATGCTAATTAAAATATCCGATGATTTTAATGAGATTCAGATATCAGTATAGTCAAGTTTTAATAATTTGTTTATGAATGTTGTTTTTTTGCGGGAAAATACCCGGAAAAAATGAAATCAGTGAGATTATAGCACTTTATCTTTTGTTTAAAAGGTGAAAAAACTGAATAATACTGTTAAATCAAAAAGATAACAGGGTTTGTAAATGTATTCTGACAATCAGGGTATGATATTATTTACAAATTCCACATAGTCAGGGCTGCAATGGCATTTTAGCGGAAGCATCCGGTATTTCCCTTACCAGACGGGGAAGCATATAACCGGGCAGTAGCGAACGTAATTGTTCATATATGTCCAGAGCAGTCTGTTCTGAGATTTCAAAATGTGCACTTCCGTGGACTTTATCCAACATGTGCAGGTAGTAGGGAATAATATGATGTTGAATTAATATTTCAGACAGCTCAGCCAGTACCTCAGGGGAATCATTAACGCCTTTAAGTAATACCGACTGATTAAATAAAAAGATATTATGGTTAAGTAATTGACGGAAAACCTGCTGATTATCAGCACCTATTTCATGGGCATGATTAATATGCAGAACCATGACAACCTGTAACCTGGATTGTTGCAGAGTATTAAGCAGAGCAGTGGTAATTCGTTCAGGCTCAACTACGGGATAACGGCTATGAATACGAATGCGCTGTAGATGTTTAATGGCCTGCAGCTGTTCAAACAGGTGTTCCAGTCGGGTATCGGAAAGGGATAAAGGATCACCGCCACTGAGAATGACCTCGGTAATGCTGGTGTCCTGCTCAATCAGCCTGAGATTATTATCCAGCTGGGTTTGACTATGCCCCTTATCATCATAGGGATAGTGGCGACGAAAACAGTAACGGCAGTGGATTGCACAACTGGGCGTTACCAGCAGCAGAGCCCGGCCATGGTATTTTTGCAGCAGTCCGGGCTGGGACAGGAAGCGAGCTTCTGCCAGCGGATCATTCTGGTAATCATTATGGTCGTTAAGTTCTTCAGGCGCAGGAAAAACCTGCAGTAATAAAGGATCATCGGCTTTTCCCGACTGCATTTTCTGTGCAAATGCCACTGGTACCTTAAAACGAAAGGATTCCATAGCGCTTTCAGAAAAGGGGCTTTGCTCTCTTGTCAGTTCCAGATATTGCAGCAACCGAATTGGGTCAGTAAAATTTTTTTCCGGCTGGTTTCGGGGGGCGTTTCGGAGTATCATATAGGGCGTTTTTGCTTTTCTGGCGTAAAAATGCATGTTTCAGTATTAAAGCAGAGCATTTTAGCAGAATAAACTGCATGATAATAATTAACTAAGCAGTAACTAACCCGTATTTAAATAATATCCAGGTATACAAGCGGTACATAAAAGGTAAAAAGTACTTATGGCAACATACAACACCAATGAATTTCGTTCCGGTTTAAAATTAATGATTGATGGCGATCCTTACGCCATTGTTGAAAATGAAGTAGTCAAGCCGGGTAAAGGCCAGGCCTTTAACCGGATTAAGGTTAAAAACCTGAAAACCGGACGTGTTGTAGAAAGAACCTATAAATCCGGTGAATCAGTCGAAGCGGCCGATGTTATGGATACCGAACTGCAGTATTTATACAATGACGGCGAACAATGGCATTTTATGCATCCTGAAACCTTTGAGCAAATTGCTGCAGATAAAGCCGCCGTGGGCGATGCAGAAAAGTGGTTAAAAGAGCAGGACATGTGTACCATTACCTTATGGAACGGTAATCCACTGGTAGTGACCCCGCCCAATTTTGTTACTCTGACCGTAACGGACACTGATCCCGGTCTGAAAGGTGATACTTCCGGCGGCGGCGGTAAACCGGCTACCATGGAAACCGGAGCGGTGGTACAGGTGCCTTTATTTGTACAGATTGGTGAAGAACTGAAAATTGATACCCGTACCGGTAAATATGTTTCCCGTGCCAAAGACTAATATCGTTTAATTTAAACTCTTGAATAACTGGCAGCCTGTCGCTTCCCCTGAGCTGATCCGGCTCAGGGCTCAGACCCTGAAAAAAATCCGCTTTTTTTTTGAACAGCATAATGTACTGGAAGTCGATACTCCCGTCCTGTCCTCTGCAACCATTACCGATCCGTTTATAGAAAGTTTTCAGACCGATTATCTCCCCCTGACCCGGCGGATTGAACATACCCACTACTATTTACACACCTCCCCTGAATTTGCCATGAAGCGTCTACTGGCTGCCGGTTCCGGTTCCATTTATCAAATTGCCAAAGTGTTTCGGCAGGGTGAGTTAAGCCAACGGCACAATCCGGAATTTACCCTGCTGGAATGGTACCGGGAAGGCTGGGATCATCATCATCTAATGGCGGAAATTGATCAGCTGCTGACCCTGCTCATTGCAGAGCATCTGCCCCTGGCTGAAAGCTGTTTTATTTCCTACCAGCAGGCCTTTGAAAAGCATCTGCATATCAATCCCCATACGGCAGATATTAATGAGCTTATGGCCTGTGCCCGGGCACAGCAACTGGACAATGTACTGGATAAAACCGATCCAAAAGATCGCCATCTGGAATTACTATTCAGTCATTGTATTGAACCGCTTTTGGGCAAATCGGAGCAGACAGGACAGGCTCAGCTATGTTTTTTATATCACTATCCGGCTACTCAGGCCTCGCTGGCCAGAATAACAGAAACAAACGGAGTGCCTGTAGCAGAGCGTTTTGAAATTTTTATTAACGGTATGGAACTGGGTAATGGTTTTCATGAGTTAAACAATGCTCAGGAGCAGCGTGATCGCTTTATCCATGATAATGAACAGCGTAAACACAATGGCCAGCAGACAGTGCCCCTGGATGAACATTTTCTGGCGGCGCTGGAAACTTTACCTGATTGTGCCGGAGTGGCCATTGGCATCGAACGTCTGTTAATGGTGATGAGCGGTTCCAGGCATATTAATGACGTGATTAATTTTCCCTTCGAGCGAGCCTGATAATGACTGTAAAAAATCGTTATGGACTGGTGTTTAATCCCCGACACCTGTCTTTTTCACAGACTGATGCAGAACCGCTTATAGCCGGCCTGCAAAAAGCCGGTTTTATTGGTGAGACATTTAGCATAGACAATTATCAGGCTCATCTGGTGGGTGAAAACTTTCTGAAAATGGTTACCTTTCTGGGTTGTTCTCCCCAGATCGAACTGACGCCGCCGGATCGGGAAAACTGGCATAATTTCTGTCATATCCAGATTCAGTATTTTCCAGAGCCGATTTACTACAGGGGGATGAACCGAACGCGCTGTTCCTGTTCTCAATGCGGTGCCAGGATTACAGATAAACTGCTGGATCTGAGTCAGTGGCAGGCAGATAAACTAATAATCCAGTGTCCAAAATGTCAGGAAAAACAGCCGGTCGAGCAGTTAAACTGGCGCCATGGAGCCGGTTTTGGACAGTTTTTTATCAGTATACACAATATCTATCCTAACGAAGCTGTGCCTTCAGACCAGTTACTGAAACTGCTCAACTCGTTTTATCAGGGCTGGAATTATTTTTATTATGAGATATAAGTTTTATAGTATCTATTCAGTGTATCGGATCGTAAATGGCTGCAGGCACTGTATTTCCGGGGGCGCTCAAGTACATCCATGTATCGCTTTGTGAAAACATCCATGTTTTCAAAACCCCGTAAACACAGTACCTGCAGCCATTTACTCTATGTCATACTAATTTATGCTGAATAGTTACGTTTTATATCGCCTAATACATCACCCATTTTAACTGGTACATCGGGCTGCATGGCCGGTGACCATTCAATATTATTATCCGCAAATAACAGCACCACCGTAGAACCCATATTAAAACGACCCATTTCCTGAGCCTTTTCCAGAGTGGTGTCACCCGAGTAGTTCCAGTATTTGACCTTTTTGCGTCTGGGAGGACTGACTTCGCCGTGCCAGACGGTTTCAATACTGCCCACAAAAATTGCGCCCACTTCAATCAGAGCCATGGGGCCGGCCGGTGTATCAAAAATATTAATAACCCGTTCATTACGGGCAAACAGTCGGGGAATGGCTTTAACAGAGGCTTTATTAACTCCGAATAACTGTCCGGGAACCTGTATCATCTGTTTTAAAGTGCCTTTAACCGGCATATGGATACGGTGATAATCTCTTGGAGAGAGGTAAATAGTTGCAAACTTGCCGTTTTTAAAGGTTTCTGTCAGCGCCTGATCACCGGCCAGCAGATCGGAAAGACTGAAATAATGACCCTTTGCCTGAATAAGCCGGTCGCCCTCAATATCGCCCAGTTCGCTGACAGCCCCGTCCACAGGGCAGCATAACTGCTGCTCAGAGCTGTGATCGGGACGTACCGAAGGTTTCAGGGCGCGGGTAAAAAAATCATTAAAATGGCGGTAATCTTCCGGATGTTCCCGTTCCGCTTCACTCATATTGACATTAAAGGCTTTAATAAAGCGGGCTATCTGAAAATTTTTAAAGCCAGTGGCTTCAATACGCATAAAACGATGCATTAGTGCCGATAAAAAATGCTGGGGCAGTAAAAACAGCGGCCAGGTTTTTAAATAATCCATTAAAGTCGCAGATTCTTTATTGTTATTATGAACTTGAGGCAATTGGCTACTCCGGGGCATGAAATTTTTTAATAATTAAGGTATGATCCCGTGTTTTTCCACTGGGATAACCGCAATTAAGAACATCGTGTTTAGTGATGGTTTTGAGCGGTTTGTGTAAAACACAGTATTTTAACTCAATTTTAAAAGGAATCCTCCTTATGTTTACAAAAGATATGACAATTGCCGGCTATGATGACGAACTCTGGGAAGCGATGCAGAATGAGGAGAAGCGTCAGGAAGAGCATATTGAGTTAATTGCTTCTGAAAACTACACCAGCCCCAGGGTAATGGAAGCCCAGGGTTCGGTACTGACCAACAAATACGCTGAAGGTTATCCTTCCAAACGCTACTACGGCGGCTGTGAAAACGTTGATGTAGCTGAACAGCTGGCTATTGACCGGGCTAAAGAATTATTTGGAGCCGATTATGCCAATGTTCAACCCCACTCCGGTTCCCAGGCTAATGCGGCTGTTTATTTTGCCCTGTTAAATGCCGGTGATACAGTGATGGGTATGAGTCTGGCTCATGGTGGTCACCTGACCCACGGTTCTAAAGTCAGTTTTTCCGGTAAATTATTTAATGCGGTTCAGTATGGTCTGAATGAAGCCACCGGTGAAGTGGATTATGATGAAGTAGAACGTCTGGCCAGAGAACACAAACCTAAAATGATTATTGCCGGGTTCAGTGCCTATTCCCGTATTATGGACTGGCAGCGTTTTCGTGATATTGCTGATGAAGTAGGCGCGTATTTAATGGTGGATATGGCACACGTAGCCGGTCTGGTTGCTGCCGGGGTTTATCCCAGTCCGGTGCAGATTGCCGATGTGACTACCTCAACTACCCACAAGACTTTACGTGGTCCACGCGGCGGTATTATTCTGGCCAAATCCAATCCTGAAATTGAAAAGAAACTCAATTCCATGATTTTCCCCGGTACCCAGGGCGGGCCGTTAATGCATGTGATTGCGGGTAAGGCGGTGGCGTTTAAAGAAGCCATGGAAGATGAGTATGTTGAATATCAGAAACAGGTTGTGGAAAATGCCCGTGCTATGGCAACGGTCTTTTTAGAACGTGGTTATGATGTGGTGTCCGGTGGTACGGATAATCACCTGTTTCTGGTCAGCCTGATTTCACGTCAGCTGACGGGTAAAGCCGCTGATGCGGCACTGGGTTTTGCCAATATTACAGTGAATAAAAACTCGGTACCTAATGATCCGCAATCACCGTTTGTCACCAGCGGTCTGCGTATCGGTTCCCCGGCTATTTCTACCCGTGGTTTTAAGGAACAGGAAAGTTCGGAACTGGCGGGCTGGATCTGTGATATTCTGGATGAGCTGTGTAATATGGATGAAGCGGATCGGACGGAAGAGAATATGGAGAAGCTGGAAGTGGTGCAGCGGGTTAAGCAGCAGGTACTGGATTTGTGTAAGCGTTTTCCTGTTTATGCTTAAGGTATGAATATAGTCCGTAACCGGTATGTGTGTAGGCCATGAATATAGTCCGTATCAGCAGGCGGTTAGGCCTTGCTGAAGACGCCGTAAACCCATCCATGGGGGCTTTTCAGAAACGTCCCTGTTTCTGAAACTTCAGCAAGGCCAAACCGCCCGCTGATACTCCGAGGTTTGGTTTGGGGATAAACAGTAAAACGTAGTGTTTTGTAAGAGTTTTGTGAGAGAGAATAAGAGAATATGCGCTGCCCATTTTGTCATGCCCCCGAAACCAAAGTAATAGACTCCCGTCTGGCGAATGAAGGCGATTCTGTGCGACGTCGGCGGGAGTGTCTGACCTGTAGTGAGCGGTTTACCACGTTTGAGACCGCAGAGCTGGTGATGCCGCGGATTGTTAAAAGTGATGGTTCTCGGGTGCCGTTTGATGATCAGAAGTTGCTGCAGGGTATGTTAAAGGCGCTGGAGAAGCGGCCGGTGTCTCTGGAGACTATAGAGCAGGCGGTGAATCATATTAAAAATAATTTACGGGCGACCGGCGACCGTGAGGTGCCGGCCAGTCGTGTGGGTGAGTGGGTGATGGATGAGCTTAAGCAGCTGGATCAGGTGGCTTATGTGCGCTTTGCCTCGGTGTACCGCAGTTTTCAGGATCTGGACGAGTTTCGTAAGGAAATTGAAAAGCTGGAAGCCCCGCAGGCTGAGCAGGAAACGGATTAGAACTGTATGCCGGCCGGTGATGAATTTTTTATGGCTCAGGCCATTGCGCTGGCAAAAAAAGGCTGGTACACCACGCATCCTAATCCCAGAGTCGGCTGTGTGCTGGTTCGGGAAGGACAGATCATTGCTCGGGGCTGGCATCAGTTTGCCGGTCAGGGGCATGCTGAAGTTAATGCTCTGGCGGATTTAAAACGTAATAAGCAGTCTGCCAAAGGTGCAACGGCTTATGTGACTCTGGAGCCGTGCAGTCATTTTGGCCGTACTCCGCCGTGCAGTAAT